>Ga0233432_10001459_pt1 | contig 22890 bp, 15 predicted proteins | sample SI_122_August201_6_FD_179870 | JGI IMG/M metagenome (GOLD analysis project Ga0233432, IMG submission 179870) | Seawater microbial communities from Saanich Inlet, British Columbia, Canada - SI_122_August2016_10_MG | ecosystem: Environmental > Aquatic > Marine > Inlet | place: Canada: British... | reverse complement strand
GATGGCCCCTTAATGTTTTTTGTCTTCCTGACGGCAAACCATTTTGGGGAGGTACATACTTCCCTAAAGAAGACATGGGTAACGGTTTGGCACCTTGGCCTCAAATTCTTATTCGTGTCGCCGAGCACTATCGAAAAGCTAAGTATGAACTAAAGGAAAATGCCGATAATGTCATCGCTAACCTGCTTCATGCCAATAACGCAGATTTCTCAACCGAAGACATTTGGCAAAACCATTTCCTGAAAATTGCCGTTCAAAAAATATGCGAACTACATGATGACAAAAATGGAGGCTTCACCCCTGCCCCTAAATTCCCATCTCCGATGAAGATCGATTTCTTACTTTCTATGTCGGAATCTAGTTATGTAAGAAGTAACCTAGAGATCTCTCACAAAATTGAGCAATGTATTTCCACAACCCTTCAAAATGTTTCTAAAGGCGGCATACACGATCATATCGGGGGTGGTTTTTTTCGATACAGCACCGACGAAAAATGGAGTATGCCTCATTTTGAAAAGATGCTCTCCGATAATGCACTTCTTATCTCAACTTTTTCCAGATCATATAGAAATAATAACAACGAGCACTACAAAGAAGTTATCAAAAGCACAATAGCTTGGCTAAACCAAGAAATGGGCTGTCCATCAACAGGTTATGCATCCTCGCTATCTGCTGAATCTAATGGAATCGAAGGGGCTTATTACGAATGGAGTCTTAAAGAATTAGAAAGTACGCTGGGGAAAGAAAATGGAAATAAATTATTTGATTCTCTGCCGCCTACAAATCAGGGAAATATAAACAAACTTCCTCAAATAATAGATACGAAAATAATACCATTAAAATTACAATTACAATGGCTGAGTATACTTAAAAAAGAAAAGAAAAATAAACCCCTTCCCTCAAAAGATGAAAAAAGACTTATCGCTCACAACTCTTTACTTGTCTCAGGTTTTGTAGATGCAGCAGTGGCATTAAATGATATCTCTTTTCTTATAGATGCAATAAAGCTTGAAAAATGGATCTCATCAACATTCCTCAATAAGAATTTTGATATTAAAAGCTATGTCTACCCTACGGATTCGACGATATCATATGGAAACTTAGATGATTACTGCTTTTACATTCAGTCCCTTTTGGATATCTCTGCATTTGCAAACTTGGTTGAACATAATACAGCCGCTTTCTACATAAACAAAGCAGAAGAGGTCTTGAATAATACAGTATTGAAATTCCAAGACCAGCAAATGAATGGATTTTTCTTTTCAGATAATTCATTAGAATTACAACCGCCTTGTCGCAGAAAGATTTGGTATGATAACGCAACCCCGTCTGCTAACTCTTCCCTGTTAAGAATTTTTTCCACTCTTTATCACCTAACCGGTAAGGATAATTGGCAAACCCATTACAGCCAAGCTAGCAATGCGTACTCTCAATTAGCAAGAAAAGCCCCTGAAGGCGTCTCTCATGGGCTCACTGCAATGTGCGAGGAAGCTATTGGTTTGGTTACCTTAAAGATACCCGAAGATTACCTTTCTGAAGCATTAGAGGTTATTTCAACCACCACCACTAGCAGAAAAATATTCATCAATCCCGAAAACGAACCGATTGATAAAATACAGTTTTATGCAGGGAACAAAAAAGAGGCTATTCAAATAGATGACTTGAAACTATTTTCAGGCTATCTAGAAAATTGAAAAAAAACCTATTGATCTTTTTTTGTTTTCTCAAGGAGCTTACTAAGAGTTCGCCCATCTTCTCGAACTACTTTTTCCGCAATCTCCATTAAATCATAATCCTCTTTATTCAAAGATTTTGATGCAATTTGAATGGCCGCTCTGATTAATTTTGAATCTGTTTTAATGCGCTGACCAGTTCGAGACATAGTTCGCTCAATCCCGTCCAACAACATTAAATCATCACTCGTTAGCGTTATCGTACGAACAATTCTTTTAGGTAAATTTTCTTCGTTATCCATGATCTTAAGATACTTATCCACATAAAAAAGTAAATAGGTAATTTAGCTAACAGCATCGATTCTGCATCTAAGTTGATGCACTGCTATAAACAAATTCTTATTATCTAGGAATTTCGATTTATGCAGTTCAAATCTTCAAATGAACGTTTTAATCTATCGACGAAAGTAATCTCACCGGAACGTAACCATGCTCTTGGATCATAAAACTTTTTGTTTGGTTTATCATCTCCTTCAGGATTACCCAACTGTCCCTGCAAATAATCTTTGTTAGTTTTGTAGTAATCATGAACTCCATCCCAGAATGCCCATTGCATATCAGTATCTAAGTTCATTTTAACAACCCCGTACCCAATAGCTTCGCGGATTTGCTCACGAGAAGATCCAGAACCTCCGTGAAAAACAAAATGGATAGGTTTTCCTTCTAGTCCATGCTTCTCATTAACAAAAGCTTGAGAATTAAGTAATATCTTAGGAGTAAGTTCAACATTACCGGGTTTGTAAACCCCGTGAACATTCCCGAAAGCCGCCGCAACTGTAAAACGATGACTTACTTGAGTTAATGTCTCATATGCCTGATTAACCTCTTCTGGTTGAGTGTACAACCTAGCGCTATCAATTTCAGTATTATCTACCCCATCCTCTTCACCGCCAGTAACTCCAAGCTCAATTTCAATAGTCATACCCATCTTATCCATTCTTTCAAAATATTCTTTAGAAGTGGATAAATTTTCATCTATGGACTCTTCCGATAAGTCGAGCATATGTGAACTGTAAAGGGGTTTTCCTTCCCGTTCATAAAATTTTTCGCCAGCATCAAGCAAACCGTCTATCCAAGGAAGAAGCTTTCTAGCAGCATGGTCAGTATGTAAAATAACGGGGACGCCATAAGCCTCTGCCATTTGATGGACATGCATTGCACCGGATACTGATCCAGCTATGGCTGATTTTTGGGCTGTATTATCAAGGGTTTTACCGGAATAAAAACTTCCACCTCCGTTTGAAAACTGAACCATGACTGGTGAATTGACTGCAGCAGCTGTTTCAAGAACTGCATTTACTGAATTCGAACCCACTACATTGACTGCAGGTAAGGCGTATTCATTTTCTAGCGCGTCGTTAAAAATGGCTTGAACGCCATCACCAGTTATTACTCCACTTGGAAATTTAGTACTCATAGTTTTTGTTATATGTTAGCAGGAAATTGTGGCAAAACTAAATTTCAACTTAGTAAATCTTCAACATTTTCCGTACCCAATGCTTTTTCAACTTCATCTAGTTTTATGAAAGTAGTTCGCGTGTGAGGAAGTTTGTACCTTTTGAACACTCCCTTATTCAACAAATAATATAGTTTACGACTAGAAACTCGTAATACTTTAGCTGCTTCTGACACGCGTAAAATTTTTGGAGCAGGCGGTTTCCTCATATCTTTTAAACACTCCTCCTGTTGGGTAGCAGATATTTCTAACTTTTTTATTCTTTCATCGATGCTCTGCAACTTGTCATTTACATCTCCCAATAACCAAAATAAAAGTTCATTTTCAATACCTTCTCTTTGGGCGACTCCAAGTTCCTGTTCTTTATCATTTCGGAAACGTAGTGCATCAAGTCGGCTGCGGAAATATTTTCTATGCCTTTTTTTACGATAAACCCATGTTATGCAATAAGGCGAAGCACGCCCTTTAACTATAGAATAATTTACTTTCATTGCATTTGAGGTTTGATCGTAGAAATAATAATCTTACAACTTGTTCTGTACCCTAACCTTAAATGAGCGACAAGAATTTTCCCGAAGTAGTTAAAGAAATCCACCGGAAAGACGGAAGATATGCAAAAGGTGCATATTTTTTCATTCGTGAGGCATTAGATCACACCCTAAAATCCTTAGAGAAAGACTCGAGGAAGAATAAAGGACATGTATCAGGGGAAGAACTATTGGAAGGAATTAGAGATTTTGCCCTGGATCGTTTTGGCCCCATGACTTTGACGCTCATGAATCATTGGAATATTAGAAAATGTCGAGATTTTGGAAATATAGTGTTTAACCTTGTCGAGTTCGGAATACTGGGAAGAACGGATAATGACTCTCTTGAAGACTTTGACGGAGGATATAGCTTTCAGGATGCATTTGAATCACCTTTTTTACCTAGCAAGGGAAGTGCTGGGGCCTCTTCAGCAAATTAAATCTAGCCTGCTGCCATCCACAAAGAAACTAACACGACCAGAGTAATAATCGCTAATGCTTGAACCCATGGCTTATTGGTTTCGGTATTAAAATTTAGCAAATGATTACTTCCGAACTTTCCATAATTAGGTTCTAAAGATTTCTTACATACAGGACACTCTGCACCATCTTTCTCATGCCATTCAAAATCACATTTGGAGCATACTTTAAACATACCAAAATCCCCTCTTTTTAGAGTCGAACAAATATTTTGACTTGCTTAGTATTTTCAACTTCGTGATTACTATTAAATTGTTTTGAAGATATACTCGCCCAAGTACAAATTTTATCAAAACAAATCGTTCGCTTTCTTTGTGCTAACGATTTGGATTACTATTTTGATACAGTCCAAGACTTTTGGGTATGATCCCCTAAAAGAAACCCTAGCTACCATCCAACAAAAAGCCTTCGATGGAGATGCCTATTTCCAAGGCGTACTTGCACTTTTCCATAAACATGGTGAGAGAGGAATGACAGTTGACTTAGAAGAAGCCGCAAGATGGGCTAAGATGTCTGCAGAGAAAAAAGGTGCACTTGGTCTTGCCACATTGGCTGCATTGGAGCTTGAGCAAGGAAATATATCTAAGGGTAGATTCCTTTATGATGAAGCTTACCTGCATACCAATCTCAGAAAACTTGGTGATAAAAAAGATCCACTCGCCTCATTCTGTTTGGGAATGATGGAAATTGATAACCCACCGTCTAACATTCCCAAAGCTCTGCGCCACCTGGAGGATGCGGCTGTCGGGGGCTTTCCTGCTGCTCAAGCTACCTTAGGAATGATCTATTTCACAGGAATTGGTACCGCTAAAAATTCAGCTCTCGCGATCAAATGGTGCTCAAAAGCATCTAAAGAAAAAGTCCCTCTTGGTATGTTTTACCTTGGCATGGCTTATTCCGTAGGAGATGGGCTGCCCATGAATGACGAAATAGCAATGAGATGGATCCATGCTGCTGCAAGTAGAGAATTGGCCATGGCGCAATTAGTTTTAGGGATGAAACTTGCACAGGGAGACGGCATATCGAAAAACCTACCGCTTGCAATACAATGGCTAAGAAGAGCTTCCAAAAAAGGTTCTGCAGATGCAGCCTTACAGTTACGCAGATATGAGAACCTACTCGCTAGATCAGCATCTGCACCAGCTTCGTATAAAGTCCCGAGTCAACAATCCAGCTTGAGACAAAATATCACTCAATCTATATCCGAAGATCTGAACGATAAAAATAAAACAATCGTTGTGTCAAACCAGTCCAATAAAATTAAAAGCATGACTGAACAGGTTTATCAGGAAGAAGAATTATTTGATCCTACGGTCTTTGATGAACCAGCTGATAAAGCATCTTCTTTACTTAATCTAGGATTGGAAAATTATAAAAGCAGTAAATTTATTGACGCAAAATTTTATTTTGAAAAAGCTTCCTCTGAAGATAATGTACAAGCCAATCGGTACCTAGGTATTCTTTATTTCTTAGGTCAAGGCGTATCCATAGACTACAAAAAAGCCACTTCTTATTTCGAGATGGCTAAACTAAAAGGCGATCTAGAATCTGCAAGATATCTAAGGATCCTCAAGCAGTTCAAAGAATAACAACCTATAATTCCGTTTTGAATGTTTTGGTATTTTAGTACATTTTATAAATGTACTATTAAAAATGCTTGAGAAGAGACTCTATCCAAACCATTAACTTTGCTGTTCAAGTTATCAAGTTCTCCTGGAAGAAAGCTGAGCTAACTCTTCTAAATCATACATAAGTCGATAACTAGAATAAGATTATACAGCGAGAGGTATAAAGTTTAATTTTAAAATTAAACCGAAAAGTCAAACTTGGAGAATAAGCCAACAAGAATTTGAGGGCTATTCAGCCCAAGCCGCGTCTCTCAAGTTTAAACTGACTTGATTATTCCCGTTACTCAAATCTACATTCTTGGACCAGACGATACCAACTTGTCCAAGAGTCGATGCACCAACAAGAAAGTACTTTCCTGCTTTAACATTCTCAACGTTTGCTTCCCCCAGGGAATTGGTCTTAATCCTCAGCATACTTTGATTAGCAAGAGCATTTCGGATGGATGCGGCTGCACCAGGGAAACGATAGCCTCGCTGAATTGACCTTGCCCAATATTCAGCGTAGGAACCAATACCTTCATTTCCTGGCAATCGAATACCTGCTCCGGCCATAATCTGATCAAGATCACGATCAACTAAGAAAAATTCTGTAAAGCCAGCAGGACGGTTCCGGTTATTCAGGAACTGTACCTCCACCTTTAAATTTAACATCGCATCGCCTTCAGGAATATTTTGTACCCCAGCACTAGAAGACCTGGGTAGGGTCACAGGGGATTGAGTTTGATTAAACGGAGTGAGCGGGGAAGCTTTTTGAAGATTAGGAGTACGTGATGACCTAGAAATAGGAGCGAAAGGAACATTTCCTAGGCTTGGTAAATCATTGTTTTCGGACAAAGGCATCGATACTTGTATTGAATTTGATGAATTGCCGCCTTGCCTTAATACTCGTATAGCTTCACGTGCACCAATTAAAGCTTTCTCTAACGACTTCATACGATTACGCGAACTAGCCAATTCATCATTAAGCAATTCGACTTTCATTGCCGAAGAACGACCACGATCTAAAATCTCCTGCTTAATGTTTCGGGCATCTGCAAGTTCCCTCTTCAGATTGGTAACTTGAGAGCGTTCTTGATCTAGTTGAACTTGTGCAGACATATTACGCTGGTTTAAGTCCCTAATTTTCTGGTCAAGCATAGCTCGGTCTGCATCAGGGCGATTAGTCATTGATACAAGTTGTGATTGAAGTTTTTGATTTTGAATCCTTAAATTATTTAACTCCGCTATTTGCTCATTCGAAAATGAAGGTGTTGATGGAATAGAAGGAATTGGAGCGGGCGTAGAAAGACTTGGCATTCTTGATGGAATATTTCTTAATTGGGACTGTGTATTTCTCAATTGCTCCTCGAGCCCATTTGCACGTTCCTCAGCGAAGGCAAGTTGCTGTTTAACTGCATCGGTATCGTACTTGGATTGTGAATTTTTATCCTGTGCACTTTGAAGATTTCCTTCCAGTCTGATAATCTGAGCTTTTAAAGCAGCACTATCTGCTGTTAAGCCTGGTATTCCTGCTTGTGCCTGTGCAAGCATTTCACGTAATTCAGCAAGCCGGTTTTCTTTTACTCCTAACTCCACAGAAAGCTGGGAATTTTCATTGCTTAAGCTATTAATACGATTCTGGAGCGAACTATTTTTCTGATCTGCCTGGCTTTTAGCGGTCGTAAGCGAAATATCCCTAAGCTTCGCATTTTCATTTTCAAGAGAAATAACTTGGTCTTTTATCCGACCAAATTCTTCCATAGCATTTTTAAATTCGATATTTAATTTTAGAGCATCATCTCTACTCATATCTAGTTTATTTTGTAATTCGGCCACCTTTGGATCCTCTAAATTTCTAGCATTAAGCAAATCCTCTTGAAGCAAACGCATGTCATCCTGCAACCCGAGTAGTTCTTCTTTTTTTGCAACGCTTTCAGTTGAATCAACCACCGGTTGTTCAACTAATTCTTGTTTAAGTGAAGCAATTTCGATTTGTAGCTCTTGATACCTAGGATCATTTGCAATATCAATTGGAGCAGGTTGTTGATTCTTGGCTTCGTCGAGGAGTCCTTCTGTTTCTTTTCTTAACTCTTCTGATTTACGCAATGCTGCAGTCAAGTTTTTGATTTTATCAAATGCAGCTGCTTCTGCACCTTTTGCTTTCTGAATGAGTTCTTCAAATTGGTCAGATTTTGAGTCAGCTAAATTCTTCTCAATTTCGTTCATTCTTTTCCTCGTCTCTTCGAGTTCCGCTTCCATTTCAAGTGCTTCGGCTACTGCATTCTGTAATTGTTCTCGTAGCGCTGCAACTACCGCATCATCTGGTTTGCGTTGGCTTACATCGCTTTTAGCCTCTTGTAACGCACTTTTTAAATCAGCAACTTCTTGATTCAATGCATCTACTTCAGCTTTGGATACAGGTGTTGGTTCTTCACGAACTGGAGATGTAGCTTGTATAATTTCAAGCTCAGATTCTTTTAATGCTAGTTCTTCGATCGCTTTTCCTAGCTGATCTTTCAGATTATTAATATTTTGATCCTTAGTAGCAATTTCATCTTTTAAACCTGCAACTTCAGAAGAAATGACATCTGGAATAACACTAGGTTTTACTTTAGACTGCGAAATTAAAGCTATTGCTTTTTCCAAACGCTGTTCAAGTGCGACTCGTCCCTGTTCCTCTAATTCGTTTTGCTGCCTAAGGGACTCGACTTCAAGTTGAGAGGACACAAGTTGCTCCTCTAAAAGTTGAATCGACTCAGGACCGACAATGTCGGTCGGTTCAACAGTTTTTGATTGAGGGACATCTTTCGCATTTTCTAACATTGTGATTTGTTCACTAGCAGTTCTGAAATCAGATAGAAGTTTTTCTCGTTCCTCTCGCTCTTCTGCTAATTTTTCTTGAAGCTCAACCACAGTTACTTCAGATAATGCTAATTGGGATTCAAGTTTTTGCATTGCTTCACCATTTAACAAATCTTGATCAGGATTATCCTCCTTTAGTTCATTCTCCAACTCGGCAAGTCGCATCAAGGAAGTGGTCAACTTTTCTTGTAATGATTTAATCTTCATTTCGTTTTCACCTCCAGAAGTGCCTGGCTGTGCGACTAATTCATCTGCTAACATTTCTTTTTCTGTGATTAAAGTAACGATTTTATTGTTCGCGATATCTAATTTTTCAAGAGCACCTGCAAGCTCTCCCTCCAAGGATATTAAAGCCTCATTATCCAAACCCTTAAATTCCTCCGAATTATCGGAGACAGGATTTTGTTCAGCTCTTTTTTCAACATTAGCCAATTCTTCAATTCGAGCAGAGGCTTCTTTCAACTGCTCCTCAAGTTGATCTATCTTCTGAGCATATTCCTGAGGAGCATTGTTAAGGTCTGAAGAATCATCATCTTGCAAGTTTTGCAACTTGGTCAGTAACTTCTGACTATCCGATACAGCGTTTTCTTTTTCTTCCAAAGCTATCGCGAGTTCAGTTTCTACCAACGTAAGTTCCTTAAAATTTCTTTCATCTACACTTTTTAATTTATCAACCAACTCGACATTTGCCTTTCGTAATTCCTCAATATCGTCCGAACCTGCTTGATCTAATTTATCTAATTGAGAAACCGCACTTGCCAGTTCTTTTTCAAGTAAATCTATAGTTCTGGACTTTTCATCCTGCATTGATTCAAGCTGACTTCGAAGTTCCGCATTTTGTGCATTAGCTTCAAGTAACTCCTCTTCAACGGCAACAACCGCAGTAATGCTTGAATCGTCTGAATTTTCCACTCTTTTTTGAAGCTTGGAAATTTCTTCCTGAGAGCTCTTAAGATCTTTGTTTAATTGAGCAACCATCTTCTTCCGTTCTAATGACGCACCTTTGCCCTCCTCACGCATAATCATGAGTTCTGCTTCCAAATCAGAAATTTGCCCTACAAGTTTCCCCTGATCAGCTTCAGTCGATTGAATTGTGTCTATTTGAGTGGACATCGCATCAGCCAACTCAGCTCTTAAATTATCTACTTCTAAATTATATGATTCGGCTTCCTCTAAGCTTTCTTTTAAAATGCGAATAGTGCCGAGTGCTTCTTGTAGTTGAGACACTGCTTGCCTTGTCTCTACTGACTCGCCCAAACCTGCATTTTTCATTCTCGCAATTTCCTCCCTCGCTTTATCAAGTTCAGATTTAAGATCTAAAACTAAGTCTTGAGATTCGTCTGTTTGATTGACTAGATTTTCCTGCTCAGAAAGTAACTTGTTATGCGTTCCCACGAGTTGCTCCTCTAAGTTAGCAATCTGTAAAGCAGCCTCAGCTTGAGTTTTTTCATTTTCTTCGCGTTCGAAGACAAGCTCTACTTTTACTTTATTCAGTTCATCACGCAAAGATAATACTACCTCATCCGTGTTGATATTGTTCTTATTTTGCGCACTTTTAGTTTCTTCTAAAACTTGATTAAGATCCTGCAATTGTCCCGCAATAACCTTTACTACTTCAAGTTCTTCTTTGAGGTTTTGTTTTTCATCTAAAACTAAATTCAACTCCTCATCTTTGCCTTTCAGCTCTAATTCTCTTCTAGATAACTGCTCCAAAGCTCTTTTCTGACGAAGGACAGCATTATCTAGCTCTATTTTCAATCCATCAATTACATCGGTAGCGCGAGATTGCTCTGATTCAAACCTGGCTGACAATTCTTGTATGCGAGTTTCTGAATCTTCTAAATTTTGTTCCATTTCGTTGACGAAAGGAATAGCTGGCAATTTGCCCAAGGACGCCTCTCTAAGAGTTTCCTGCGCCATTTGAGCGTCTTCTTCTAAAGATTGAATTGTGTTGGCAAAATCAAACTCACGCTTGGCCATTTGCTTTTGAGTATCATCAAATTGATTTTTTGTTTTCACCAGTTCAAGGTTAGAAGACTTCAATTGATCTTCTAGTTCTTGAACTTTCTCGGCTAAAGAGTTTCTTTCTAACCGATTTCCCTCTTTCGCTTTCATTACTTCTTTTTTAGCTGCGTTTAAATCTAACAATAATTTGTTCACATAAGCTGGGCTGGCAGATCGCGTAGGCGAATCAGAGGCATCTTCCAGGGAGCTTTTAAGCTGTAGTAATTGATTCTCTAAATCTTTTTTCTCCCCGAGCTCTACTTGCATTCGAGCAATCTCCCCGAGAGATTTCCTAAGCTCGTCCTGTAAGTCAAGAAAGTCACGGGAAGAGGCCTCTACGGGAGCAGACTGTGCCATCCTAAGTGCGTTTTTAGTCTGAGAAAGCTCTCTTTCCAATGCCATTAATCTAGCCGAGTCTACACCGGCATTTGCAACTGTCGAGCGTGCTAAATCAAGTTCCCGCCGTGTTCTTTCCAATTCTGTAGTTATTGATCGGATGTACGAATTCGACCTTTCTTGTTCCATCAATAAAGATTGTCTCGATTGCCTAAGGTCAGATCGTGCATTTTCAAGTTCACGCTCTAAACGATTAATTTGGTCACTGATGGATTTCGCCGACACCCCCTGCCCCGACAAGTTGCCATTTTGAAGTACACTCTTTGTTCTCTCAAGAGAAGAAACCATTTGTTGAGACTCATCCAAATTATTTTTCAAAGAGACAATATCACGATATGCGCGTCTTAATTCAATTTGCATCTGGGCAGTATCTTCGGAGAGTTCAGTTTGGATATTTTTTGATGCAGCAAGTTGAGATTCAAGTTTACTGATTTGAGAACCATTAGCCCTTTGGGCGGGCATAGGCTTCGTTAAAATATTAGATGTAGCTGAAATAGAAGGACGAAAGCGGTCGGACGAAGATAAAGAAACCGCCTCATTTGAACTAATAACTGAAGAAACATTCCTACCAATTGAGGTTCGAGGTGTTGAAACTTCACTTGAAGGTGGTGGTGGAGTAGTTCTGGATATCAGATCTTCGCTTTCCTTTGCTAGGGATTGCATCCCGAAACTTGCATCTTTACGCGCTGCATCCATGAGTTTACTTAGAGCATCCGATTCACTCTCGGTTCGTTCTACAGCTTCTTTCAATACCAATAAAGCAGGTTGAGCTTCTTCATACCTTCCTGCAAAATTATCACTCAGATCCGTCAAAATACTTTGAGAATCTTCTACACGCTTAGTAGTTGCCGCAATTGATTTGGAAAGCTCTTCTCTTCTTCCACCCCATGCATCTTCGACACCCTTCAGATTAGATCTAAGTCTATCAACCTCAATTTTCGCGTTTGAATCTTGGTTCGATACAGAATCCAAGTTGGATAAAATATTATTCCGTCCGGATGTCGTGGGGTTATCCTTTATCTGCGAATTTAAATCATTAATGATTTTACTTTGCTGATCTAGTTTAGAACTTATCATAGATATCAGCTCATCTGCTGAAACCTTGGCGTTATCCGATGTTTGGGCAAGTTGACTAAAGGCAAGTGAAGCAATTCCCACCAAAAATAATGGGATCCCCAACCAGCCTTGTCTAAGTACGGAAAGGCATGAAAATTTCATGGTTACATGATGAGAAGCAACTCGGTAAAAGCAAGACTTGAATTAAGGGTGGAAAATAGATTAGAAATTGAAAACAAATTAATTCAAATCACCAAAAAACATCTATGAAATCTTGCTTTGCAATGTCACTATTTATTTCCTTACTTTGTTTAAACAATGCGATAGCAAGAATTGGCGAAGATCGCTTAAGTATTGAGAGAAGACTCTTAAAATCAGGAGGGTACCAATACCGCGATGATAAAACCATAGAAAATAGAAAACGTGGAATGCCCTATGTGAAATTTGAAGAATACTTTCCTGACAAACTAGATCTACGCATTTACTACAAAACAATTGATGGTAGGAAGCCTTTGTCAAAGGATATTAAACCCTCAGCGATGCTAGAAGGTTGGAATTTACACATACTATTTATTCAAGGAAAATCTGCGATTGAAGTGTACAAACGAAGTGAAAAAATTACTGAATTCGAACTCATACACCTATTGAATCTACAAAGTGGTAATTCTTTTTGGGAAAAGAAAAGCCATAATGATTTGGAGACAGGAAAATTATCTACATTTGGCTTCGAACTTGAAAGAAATGATAAAATACTAAGAGCAAAGAAAATCGGTTCAAATGGAGTAATGATTTTCTCTACAATTGTAGATCATCAACTGAAAAAAAATATACTTGATGAACAGATGGGAGAGGCACCATCAAGCATCGATGGTTTTTAAAAAACTGAAAAGTGGTGCCCAAGGGGGGAGTCGAACCCCCACACCGTAAGATACTAGATCCTAAATCTAGCGCGTCTACCAATTCCGCCACTCGGGCAATATGTTTTTTTAAAGATTAAATTTGGTACAATTGCAACACTAGAAGGCGTCTCCAAAAGGACCCTGCCAAATACCGAATACAAAAGAAACCACAGCAAAAGTAATAATTAACAATTTCAGTAATCCTAATTGATGCATTTTTGTCCAGTGATCAATAGTTTCGTTATCGTCATCAAAATGGGGCTTAGGCTCGAAACAAATCTCACGAATCCAACCGAAATAATAATAAATAGAAATTACCACACCAATAACCATTGCCACAAGTGAGGTATATAATTTTGCTTCAAATGCTACATTAAAAAGCATTAGTTTAGCAACAAATCCACCAAAAGGAGGAATACCAGCCAGGGAAGCAATACCAACAAGTAATGAGATTGCAGCCCAGGGGTGTTTCTGGAGAAGACCTTCATAATGTCCAATTTCGTGATCAGAATCGTCCTTAAGAGTTGCGATCCCCATCACACCGAAAACTATAAATGAAGCAAAAAGGTAAATAAACAGATAAAAGAAAATAACCCAAACTGCTCGGTCACTATCACCTGCAAAGTGCATAGATGCCATTACCGCAACGAGTAAATACCCAGCATGGGCTACCCCAGATAGACCAAGCATTCGTTTCAACTTACGCTGAGCGCAGGCTGCTAGGTTACCAAAAAGGATTGTAAATGTAGCTATAAAGCCAAACAGAGGAAGTAGGAAATCGCTCATCGAATCAAATGGCCCATTAACTAAGTTGAGAAGCAGGAAAAAACCGGCCGCTTTCGAAGAAACAGCGAGAAATGCTGTGATTGGCGTAGGAGAACCATGATATACATCAGGAACCCATATTTGAAAAGGAGCTGCACCAATCTTAAAAGCGAGCCCTGCCAAAACAAGAACAACGCCACTTCTAAGAAGAAGATTAGTCTGATTCGCTTCTAGTAAAAGGCCGACAAATTCAAAAGAAAGAATATCCATACCAATATTGGTACTAGGAGAAATTGCACCCCATGCACCTGGATTGGATCCGACTCCGTAAATCAAAACGATACCGAGTAACAAAAGAGAAGAACTCAAGGCACCAAAAATGAGATATTTGATACCAGCTTCTAATGATTTAGACGAAGAACGGTCAAATGCAACCAAAGGATAAAAAGCCAAAGCGACCGTTTCCAAAGCTACAAATAAAACGATAAAATTAGCACTTTGGCAAAGGAGCATTAATCCCGCAGTGGCCAACATTGTTAAATGATGGAATTCACCGGTCTTTAACTTATTGGTCAATAGAAAGCGATTACCCAAAATCGATACACATATAGACGCCAAAAGAAAAAAGGTCCTCATTAGATCACCTTGAAAACCGTGTCTAAGCATGCCTGAGAAGCTCGAACGGTCAAATGTGTGATGAATCAATAAATAATCCAGAAGAAGGTAGCCCAACAATACAACCTGAAATAAGACGGCAAGTCTGCCACAAATATTATTGGCGGCTTTATTTGAAAAAAGCTGTATCAGAAGAATTAAAACAGCACCAAGAGCGAGAGTGAGTTCTGGCCACAACTCTGACCAAAGATTATCATTCGAAAATCGTAGAAAATCTTCCATTATTTCTTTTCCTCCACAAGTGCGGATTTTTGAATCGAGGATTCAGGTAAAGAATCTTCAATTACACTCAGAGGACAACATGATGGCAGTCCTAGATTACCGTCTCCTTTATCGAAGATTTGATATCTTGATGAAATATTTACATCGATACCTTCTGAAATACCTTTAGGCCAAAGTCCTATAAATAGTAAGGGTAAGAGAATCAAACTAGCTGGAATGATTTCTTTGATATTTAGATCTAATATCTTGTTTTCTTTCTCAAAAGATAGTAACTCGTCAGATTTGCTACCGTAGAAAATTCGAGCCATTGCCCGTAATCCGAAGATGGCAGAAATAATAATACCGAGTGCTGCAAGTCCAAGAACGAGACGATTGTCCGCGTACTCACCCAAAGATAAGAATATTGCAAATTCTCCCCAAAAATTTCCGAATCCCGGTAAACCAATAGTAGCGAAGGTCGCTGCGGCGAAAAAACAGGCTAGTATCGGGGTTTGACTAGCAAGTCCTCCCATTTCATTCATCTCGAGAGTACCACTCCTTTTATTGATGTAGTTTGCTAAAAGAAACATTAGAGAAACTGACAAGCCATGGGCACACATCAACATGACTGCTGCACTTGCACCAAGTGATGAACAAACTGCCAAACCTAAGAAGCAGTAGCCCATGTGCATTACTGAACCGTTACCAATCATTGATTTCAAGTTATTTTGTGCCACAGTGATCGCACCTACGACCAATATATTCCCTAAAGCCAGCCACATTAGATAAGGTCCCCAGGTAATTCCACCTGCAGGAAGAAGTGGAAGGGCAAGTTGCACTAATCCATACAGACCAAATTTCTTAAGAACACCTGCATGAAGCATCGAAACAGAAGTCGGTGCAGTCTCATAACCACGGGGGGCCCATGTATGAAAAGGAAAAAGAGCGACTAGGATACCAAAACCGAAAAGAAGTAGTCCAAATATTTTTTGTTGAGTGCCAACTTTCAGACCATCCGTCAACAATGATTCAGTTAGTGAGGGGAAGTCAAATTTAGGAGCATCTAGAAGAACATTCAGAGCGACAAGCCCTCCCAATGAAATTAAGGCACCTAAAGTTAAATATATAGTGATTTCTAAAGCAATGGAACGGCGGTCACGTCCACCCCACAAACCGATCATTAAAAAGGTCGGGATTAAAGCAAATTCGTGAAATAAATAATAAAAGAATATATCTACACTAGCGAATAGTCCCATCAGACCGGATTGCATAAAGGCAAGTAAAGCCAGATACAGGGGTAATCTTTTAGCCTCCGAATTGATGGCAGCGATACAAGCAGATAATCCGACGATTCCAGCCATTGCAAAAAGGGGAGATGAAACACCATTCAAACCAAGGTGAAATGTAATACCCAAAGACTGAAGCCCCATGCGTTCATAAAGCAATTCAAATGAGTAACCAGTAAAATAGGGGTCGGTATTGGCAAAAAGGAAGATGCCCGCAGCACAAGGAAAACCAAATGCAAAATAAGCGATCTGCTTAGCTCTGCAACTGTCATTCAAAAAGAAAAACAAGATGAATACCGCAGATAAAAGCGGAACTACAATCGAGCCAAGAAGTAATATCTGGTGGAAATCCATGATTTAACTTATTCCGCCTCCTAATATTGCATAGGCAAGAAAACCAAGAGTACCGAGGACGAACCAAAAAGAATAGTGGTGGATCTTTCCTGAGTAAAATGATTTTCCAAGAAGTGCAAATAAAGCGGCTACTCCAGCAGAACCTCGAACCATCAACCCGGAAATAAAAAGAAGTTCCATAACTTCCAGGAATCGAAAGAAAGGATCTTGAATACGATTCACATAGAACAAATAAACTTCATCGAAAAACAGCTTACTCGTAGAAAGTTGAAAAAGGCTTGGTGCTTTCAATTCCAGCGGATCTTTAGATTGAGTATCACTACCGTAAATTTTCCAAGCAAATAGCAAACCTCCTACCCAGGCGAATAAACCTAAGATATTCATCCATAAATGATGAGGCATTTCTGCAACCCTAGAGATATCAGGAAGCAAATATTCAACGATTTGAGCTGGATATAAGCTATGAAATCCTCCAAAGACCGCAAGAACTGCCAATACAATCAAGGGGGCAGTCATAAAAACCGAAGACTCCACAGCGTTCTCTGAGGATTTTGAGCGAGTTTCACCACAAAATGTTAGGAAGTAGAGCCTAAACATATAAATGGATGTAAGAATTGCTCCAAGATAAAGAATCGAGAAGATTACAAAGTCTAAATTATAAGCCCCTAATAAAATTGCATCTTTGGAAAAATAGCCTGAAAGAAAATGAACACCTGAAATAGCCAAGACTCCAATAAGAAAAGTGTAGGCGGTAACAGGCATTTTCTTACGCAAGCCTCCATAATTGAAAATATCCTGTTCGTGATGACATGCATGAATCACTGAACCCGATCCTAAAAACATAAGTGCCTTAAAAAAAGCATGCGTCATGAGATGAAATAAAGCAATACCAGGTAGACCCAGTCCAAATGCTGCTGCCATATAACCAAGTTGAGAAAGAGTGGAATATGCCAAAACTTTTTTAATATCTCTTTGGGTCAAAGCACAGAAACCGGCATAGAGTCCCATTACTGAACCTGCCAAACCAATAAGTTTAAGGGCTTCGACTGTGAAAAGAAATTCAATTCGAATTAAAAGGAAAATTCCTGCGGCTACCATAGTAGCAGCATGAATAAGAGCAGAAACGGGAGTAGGACCAGCCATAGCATCGGGAAGCCAAACATGTAGAGGAAACTGTGCGGATTTTCCGATAAAACCACATGCAAGTAATAAACAAAGCATAGTAGATGTTAAACTCGGATCAAGATTTGCAGTTACGGATAATTCTTGAAGATTCACTGTCCCGTAGGTCCAGTAGGTGATAATTATACCTAAAAGGAAGCCAAAATCCCCCACCCTATTAACGATAAAAGCTTTTTTGGAAGCGTTTGCGGCTTCATCCGTTGAAAAATAATGAGCAATTAATAAATAAGAACTAAAACCAACCAACTCCCAGAAGACAAAAATCATAACTAAATTGTCCGAGAGGGTAATGCCAAGCATTGAAAACATGAATATCGAAAGACCGCCGAAATAACGGGATTTCGCTTTATCGTCAGCCATGTACCCAAGGCTAAATATATGAATTAACAATCCAACAAATGAAACAACAAATAAGAGAGTCTTGGCTGGACTATCTACCAGAAATCCAAAACTAAGTTCCCAATCCGACAATTGAAACCATGTAGTACTCCAGGAAAAAATCTGATCGCTATCTTTGCCAAAAATCAAAAAAGAGGAAAAGGCTAGAATTCCACCGGCAGAAGCAACAGATAATAAGGCCGCAATATTTCCGTATTTTCGTAAAAATAAAAGAGTGATTCCTGCAGAAAGAAGAGGAAGGAGTAAAAGACTTAGCGCAACTTGTACCATATGAAAATATCAGTTACTTACCAAGTTCATGTCCTCGGAAAATACGCTTTGTCGCTTTTTATACAAGGCAACAAGGAGGGCTAAACCAACTGCAACTTCAGCAGCGGCAACTGTCATAATAAAAAAAACGAAAATACTACCATCCAAGTTCAATGAAGTGCGGGAAAAGGTTACCAATGCAAGGTTGATACCATTAAGCATTAATTCCAAAGACATTAATAGAAGGAGAATATTTCTCCTGAGAAGCACACCAAAAAAACCAATCGAGAAAAGGCATAAGGCAAGAAATAAGTAATGAGATGGTGAGATTGTCTCCATGATTAATTTGTATCCTGTTCCTCTTTTTTACTAAGGACAATAACTCCCACCATTGCAGCAAGTAATAAAAATCCCGATATTTGAAGAGGAAGCATATATTTAGTCATTAATCCATAACCAAAGCTTTTAACAGAAGTCGAAAATGATAAATTGTCCCCAATAACCGGTTCCGCACCTTCAATGATAGGCGACCAATTAGCCCCCCCTCCGATCCAGCCCGAGCTTTGGACGATGATTAGAAATGAAACGATTAACAGGGATATGACAAAAGCCCCAGCCAGACCAGAAATCAATTTCATTTTTGAAGACTTACCTGCATTAGGACCAACATCAACGAGCATGATAATAAAGAGGAATAAAACCATAACTGCACCAGCGTACACTAAAATCTGTAGCACAGCTAAGAAGAACGCCTCCAATAGCACAAAGAGGGAAGCAACACCAACCAGGGAGATAATCATAAACATCGCCGCGGAAACAGGATGCTTTGAACAAACCATTAAAATACCTCCGCCCAAAGATAAAGTCGCAAAAAGGTAAAATAGTATATCTACAAGGTTCAATTTAGAAAAAAAAGATGAGGTAAAGTAAAAGAAAGACAATTATCTATAGACTAAATTCAGGGCTAATCCTCAACCAAAAAAGATGATTAATGTGAGTTGCCTTCGTCTTCAGCATTTTTCTTTTTATCCCATTTGTAGTGAGGATCAGGGACTGTGCCTCCCAACTCATAAAGTTTTTCTTTATTATTGATCATCTCTTCACGGGAATATCCAGAAGTTGAATATTCATCTTGTAGGAAAATTGCTTCTTCAGGACAAACTTCCTGGCAATACCCGCAATAGATGCAACGAAGCATGTTAATTTCAAATTCCTCTGGGGCTTTCTCTACATGCTCCCGAGACTCGTCGTCCTCAGGTACAGAACCGGGAGTAATACGAATAGCCTTAGGAGGGCAAACGAACTCGCATAATTGACAAGAAACACATTTTTCTCTTCCGTTAGGATCCTTTACCAAAGTCGGAACTCCGCGATAATTTTGAGGAATGCTCGGTTTTTCTTCAGGATACTGTAAAGTAACATTCGGTTTAAACATATTGCTTAATGTGGTTTTTAGACCAGTGGCAATTTGTGGTAGGTAAGTACGCTCCGAAAATGATAGTGGTTTACGCTCTAGAACAACTGTTTTGGGCATAGTAAATTAAGGTAGATTCAAGTTTGATTGATCAATCCAAGTCACGAGCAAGACATAGAATATAAGATTAGCAAGAGCTAGGGGAAGTAGCTTTGTCCAACCTAATGTCATAACTTGGTCATAACGAAATCGGGGAAGGGTCCAACGAACCCAAATAAAGAAGAATATTAATCCAATTGTTTTAGTAAGAAACCAAATGATACCAATAAGAGAACCCAACCAATTAGATGGCCATGGGTTATCAATCCATGGAAGAAAGTTCCATCCTCCCAAAAACAATAAGGTGAAAATAGCTGAACCGATTACAATGTGAGCATATTCGGCGACAAAGAATATCCCGAATTTAAAACTTCCATACTCAGTATGAAAACCGCCAACAAGATCGGTTTCAGACTCGGGCATATCAAATGGTAAACGATTAGTTTCGGCAAATAGGGCGATTAGAAAAATAAGTGCCGAGATTGGTTGGATAATCAAAAGCCAACTTGAAGCGTTCTGCGAACGAACAATTTCAACAAGGCTAAGACTGGATGCAGCCGCACCTGGTTCGCTAACCCATAGAAAAACCGGTAAAAGAGAAAGTCCCATCGCTAACTCGTATGAAATCATTTGAGCAGATGAGCGGATTCCTCCAAGAAAAGAATATTTACTGTTCGAAGACCAACCAGCTAACACAATTCCGTAAACTCCGAGAGAGGATACTGCTAAAACGAAAAGAATACCAATGTCCAAGTCGGCAAGTATCAAAGGTAGGATATCACCATCAGAATTTGTGAACTCACCAAATGGCAAGACTGTCATTGTGGTCAGAGCGGGAACTAGAGCAACGATCGGGGCAAGATAGTAGTAAAATTTATTAACATGCCCAGGTACGATTTCTTCCTTAAAGAGAAATTTTAAGCCATCCGCAAGAGGCTGAAACATACCAAGTCCTTTAAGTAGAGGTCCAATAATTGGTATGTGACCTACAAATGGAAGAACTGTACGATTAGGACCTACCCTACCTTGCATCCAAGCACTTACTTTTCTTTCAGCCAGTACAGAATAACCCGCCATGGTCATAACTGCACCCACCATCAAAAATGCAAAAATAACTTTAATTGCAACTAGTTGTATGACTTCAAACTCGATCATTTACTAGATAATGCGGAGGATTGAGGTTCAAAATGAAGAGCTTTTTTCTCTACAAAAGACAGATTGTTCCATTTTGACCCATCAATTTGTAAGGGTCCCCTTAGGGCATCCGTAAAAGTCATTCCCTTGAATGGAGACTTGGGAGGTGATGAAAGGTTTTTCCAAATAAGAGAAAAATCAGCAGTTATTTTACTTTCTTCATCCGAGAGAGACAGTAATCTGCATATGATCTGGGTTAAAGGTAAAAGTCCTCCAGGACTTGGTACCGTAGATGCGAAGCCTTGAGCAATAAATGAACGATTAATAAAGGTCCCCTTTTTCTCAAAGCTGGTAAGCGTCGGGATCACGATTTCAGCTAAGTTCGAAGTGGTATTTTGGTGAGTTCCTAAATAGGTGACAGGTACTCCAAGTAAAGATTCTCCCTCAACACCGGAGTCGAGTAAATCCTCATTTACTACAAGAACTGCATCAACAACTCCTTTTTTTAAGTCATCATTTAATTTAGATAAATCTTCTTTAGGATACTCGTTAGTAAAGCCGGATAGCAAAGTACCACGCAAATTAGGAGATCTGTCCGCGGACAGAAGGATACCATCGTCTTCACCAAAATGACCCCGAAGATATTTTTTAGCTTTTGTTGCCTTGCTCAGGTGATTAAGGAGATACAACTCTTCCAGAGTCGAATGACATGAACCGACAATGGCAAGTTTCTTACCATTAAAAGATTCAAAAGCAGAAGATATTGCTACATCCAAAGCAGATTCAGATTGTTTCACTTGAGGTGTTAAAAGTCTATTATCTGATCGCACCTGCTTATATAATAATCGACCACTATCAGTCATCCAACTGTCATTCACATTATCGTTTCTTCTCGGGGTTATCCTATGGATTTCACCCTCACGACTGGATACCATAATATTACAACCAGCACTACTCTCAGCACATATACTAGGTAATTCTTTCAAAAACCAAACTCGCATTTTGAAACGAAAGTCTGTGCTTGTAAGAGCACCGACCGGGCAAATATCGACTGTATTAAGGGAATAATTGTTTTCCAATTCCCTTCCAGGAAAACAAGAAAGCGTTGAGTAGCTACCCCTGTCAACAAAACCCAGTACGTCATCTTTGGCCACTTCCTGGCTAAAACGAATACATCTTGAGCACAAGATACATCTTTCGTCATCCAAAGTAACTCGCGGGCCGAGGCGAGTGCGCTTAGGCTTAACATTTTTGCGTTCTACATAGCGGCTGTACCCTCTACCGTAGTCGGTAGCAAATTCTTGCAGTCTACACTCACCCGCCTGATCACAAATCGGACAGTCTAAAGGATGATTAACAAGAAGGAACTCCATAATTCCTTCCCTACAATCTGTGACTTTTTCTGAAATTGTCTTAACATGCATCCCTGGGGAAACAGTTGTGGCACAACCGATAACGGGCTTGGGTACCCATCCAATCTTTTGTGTACCATCATCGTTTAAGACAGGTTCTCCTGTACCACGATCTCGCATCGGTGTACCCATCTCAATAAGACACATTCGGCAATTTCCTGCCACACTGAGCTGCGGATGGTAACAATAGTGGGGAATTTCCTTTTTAAAAAGGGCTGCCGCGTCAACTAGATTTATACCTGTAGGAACCTCGACTTCTTCACCGTCAAGAACGATGGAAACTGTTTCACCCTTATTTGTGGAAATCATTGCTATTAAATAAGTTGCATTGAGTCTTTCTTTCGCTTTTGCGACTTCGCTTTTGCGAGAAAATCTTTTCGGAATTTTGTGACGAAGCTTTGCGTTGGCCATGCGGCAGCTTCTCCAAATGCACAGATAGTCCTGCCTTCGATTTGATTGGCTACACTAAGCAAAAGATCCGCATCTTCTTCACGAGCATCCCCTGAACACATTCTTGAAGTAATTTTCTTCATCCAAAGGGAACCTTCACGACAGGGAGTGCATTGACCGCAGGATTCGTGGGCATAAAATGCATTTACGTTTGCCATTGCTTCCACAATATCAACGGTGTCATCCATGATTACAATGCCTCCGGATCCAGACATCGTTCCTGCTGCCATTGGTCCATCAAAATCTAGCG
>Ga0233432_10001453_pt1 | contig 22912 bp, 18 predicted proteins | sample SI_122_August201_6_FD_179870 | JGI IMG/M metagenome (GOLD analysis project Ga0233432, IMG submission 179870) | Seawater microbial communities from Saanich Inlet, British Columbia, Canada - SI_122_August2016_10_MG | ecosystem: Environmental > Aquatic > Marine > Inlet | place: Canada: British... | reverse complement strand
ACTGGGATGGAATGACTTACGATTCAACAGGAATGTACACTAATGTATATACTGATGTAAATGGATGTGATAGTACAGTAACATTGGATCTTACAATCAATAATAGTCCAACTGATGCAACTGTAACTCAAAATGGAGATACATTAACTGTTACAGCAACAACTGGAACTGCTCCTTACACATATGAGTGGAACACAGGAGAGACTACACAGTCAATAATTCCTGATTCAAGCGGAACATATTATTGTATAGTAACTGATGCTAACGGATGTCAGGATTGGAGTAATCAATACGTTTATACAAGCACTTCAATTTCTGAACTAAATTCTAACAAAATGTTAGTTTATCCAAATCCAACTAATGGTTTATTAAATATTGAGTTTAATAATTTCGACAACAGATATACTTCACTATCAATAGTCAACATACTTGGAGATGAGGTATATAAAGAAAAATTAGAAAATACTTCTATTAAGTATTCCAATCAATTAGACTTATCAGAATATTCTAATGGAATTTATTTTGTGAAATTTAGTTCAATTGAAAAAGTTATTACTAAGAAATTAATTTTACAATAAGAATTAATAACTTAAATATGAATATAAAAAGACCTGCTTAATAGTAGGTCTTTTTTTTAAACAAAAACAAAAACAATGAAAAAAATAATTTATTTAGTATTACTTGTTGGATTTTTTTCAGCATGTAATCAGTCCTTAAATGAAGAAAAGGTTGAAGAATTTATAGTTACCCATTTCGCTGAAAAAGTTGGTGGTGAAGCTGCTATTGATAAGCTAAAAGAAGATGCAGGTGACTCCATTCTTATGTATAGTTTATCTAATGGATGGATTGGTAGGCCTGAATGGGTAAGTGACCACAGTAAAATAAAAGCTGAATGGTTTTATGAAGATTCTATTATTGCAGAAGTTAAAAATATTGAGGTCTTTGGAAATGTAGCTAGTGTTTATGGTAATGTCAGTTCTTATGTTTCTGGAATTAGAACATATAGAGGAGGTTTTCACTCAATTGTCGGTAAACAAATGGGGAAATTAGTTTTTAAAAGACATTCTTGGATGAATTGGGACGTGAATTTTTCAGCCAACTCTTTTGTATGGCCATCAACAGAAGTTGAAGGAGCATTGTCTATGTATAATAGTATGAGATATGCAATGGCTAATCTTAGGAACAATGATGCATTAGCTTATTCTGATAGCTTAGTTGCTTTAGATTCTACATTAGCTGTTGCACACGTTGGGAAGATGCACTACCTATTCTTGAATGGAGAAAGAGATAAGTTATTATCTCTTATTGAAGAAATTAAGCCAAAATTAGAGGGAGCTTCTTTAGCTGAAAAGTATTATTTAGAAACCTATTCTCCTGTATCAAATAGAACAAAAAGACTTGAAAAGTATGAGAAAGCATTACTATACGCTGCAAATGATCCGTTATTAAGAGGTTGGTATGCTTATTTTTTAGAAGATCTTGATCAAAGAATTGAGAATGCTAAAATAGGTTTAAAAAGATTTCCAGAAAGTAGTCTTTTAAATAACATGATGGGTTATTTCATGAAAGAAAAAGGTAATATGGAAGCTGCAAAAAATTATTTGCAAGTATATATAACAGTACATCCAGAAGAGCCTAATGCATATGATTCAATGGGGGATATTTTATTAGCTTCTGGAGATACTCTTAAGGCCAAAGAAATGTATTTAAAGGCTTATGAAATGAGTAGAAATTTAAAAACAGGTCCAGAGGATTTTTTCAGCACTTCTAAAAATAAAGCAGATGCACTATAACATTTTTGCATGATTAATAAAAAGATTGTATCTTTGTAGCGAAAATATAATAGATGAGAGAAGGGGCAGCAGCCCCTTCTTTTATTAAATGATGCTACTAAAAGATAACATAAAAGAAGTTGCAACAAAAAAAGCCAATGAAATTAATGGTTTTATTGTTGATGTGAGTATAAGTGCTAACAATAGTATTGAAGTTCTATTTGATAAGGAAAATGGAGTGCATGTTGATGATTGTTTAAGTATTAGCAGATATATTCATTCAGAATTTGATAGAGATGTAGAAGATTATTCATTAACAGTTTGCTCTCCTGGATTGACAAATCCTTTTAAAGTAAAAGAACAGTATTTTAAAAACAGAGGAAAAGAAGTTGTTATTAAAAAGAATGATGGAAAAAGAATATCGGGGATATTAAGAGACTTACTATTAAATGATGATGTTATTTTGGATGTTAAAAAAAAGACGAAAAACACTAAAAATTATTCTATCCAAGAGGTTGTAGTATCATTAAGCGAAATAAAAGAAACTAAATTGAAAATAAACTTTAAATAAAATGGAAGTAGAAAATTTAATCCAATCTTTCTCAGAATTTAAGGATGTTAAAAACATCGACAGAGAAACAATGATGAATATTTTAGAAGATGTATTTAAATCTGTACTTGAAAAAAAGTATGAAGGTGAAGGTGATTTCAACGTAATCATTAACGTTGATAAAGGAGATTTAGAAATATGGAAAAATAGAGAAGTTGTAGAAGATGGAAGTGTTGAAAATGATATCTCACAAATTGCACTTTCTGATGCTCAGAAAATTGAAGATGACTATGAGGTTGGAGAAGAATTGTCGGAACAAGTAAGCTTTGAATCTGAGTTTGGAAGAAGACAAGTATTATCAATTAGACAACATCTGATATCTAGAATTCATGAGCAACACAGAGATGTTTTAATAAAAAGGTATGAATCAAGAATAGGAGAGATTGTTCATGGTGAAGTATATCAAATTTGGAGAAATGAAATTCTTCTAACTGATGATGAAGGTAATGATATGTCATTGCCAAAATCTGAACAGATTCCAAAAGATTTCTTTAAAAAAGGAGAGTCTGTTAGAGCTGTTATTAAAGAAGTTAATATAAAGAATAATAAAGCAAATATAGTTCTCTCAAGAATTGCCCCTGAATTTATTGAAAGATTATTTGAAATGGAAGTTCCTGAAGTATTTGATGGAATCATAACAATTAAGAAGGTAGTTAGGAATCCTGGAGAAAGAGCAAAAGTATGCGTAGAATCTTATGATGATCGTATTGATCCTGTAGGTGCATGCGTTGGAATGAAAGGCTCTAGAATTCATGGAATTGTAAGAGAACTAAGAAATGAAAATATTGATGTAGTTAATTTTACAGAAAATCTTCAGCTCCTAATAACAAGAGCCTTAAGTCCTGCAAAAATAACTTCTGTTAATATTGATGATGAAAACGGAAGAGCAAAAGTCATCATGGATGCTGATCAAGTTTCATTAGCAATTGGAAGAGGTGGTAATAATATTGCATTAGCGGGAAGATTAACAGGCTATGAAATTGATGTCTTTAGAGACGAGGCTAGCTTTGAAGATGATGTGGCTATTGATGAATTTGTTGATGAAATTGATGGTTGGATATTAGATGCTCTTAAAGGTATTGGTTGTGATAGTGCTCGTAGCGTATTAGAAATTGATGCTGATGATTTAGTTTCCAGAACAGATCTTGAAAAAGAAACTGTAGAAGAAGTTTTAAAAATATTTAAATCTGAATTTGAAGATTAAAAAAAACGATTATATGTCTGAAAAAAATAGTGTGAGATTAAGTAAGTTAGTTAGAGAGTTTAATGTTAAAATTGATAGAATTTTAGATTTTTTGTCTGAAAAAGGTGTTTCTGGATTAAATCCTAATTCAAAAATCTCTAATGATCTTTATATGCAGCTATTACAAGAGTTTGATTCTTCAAAAGCTGCCAAAATTTCAGCTCAATTATTAGCTAAAGAGCAAGAATTAAAAAAAGCTGAAGAGATAATAAGAATTGAAAAAGAAGAACAAGAAGAAAAAGAAAGAAAAGAGAAAGAAAAAGAAAAAGTTGAGAAATCTAATCTGATTAAGATTAAAATTAAAGAAGTTGAAAACAAAAAGAATATTGAGTCAAAGCTAAATGAAGATGCTGGTGCCAAGAATAATGAGTCAGAAAAAAATGATGAGCTCATTAAGGCAAAATCTACTAAACTTAAAGGACTAACAACTACTGGTCAAAAGATAGATTTATCAAAATTTGATAAACCAGTTGTAAAGAAAGATTCAAATAGCGAAGATGCTAAAAGAAAACGCAAACGGATTATAAAAAAGAAAATTGATCCAAGAAGTTTTAATAAATTCAAAAAATCCCCAACTAAAACAGTTGAAATATCACCTGAAGAAGCTCAGAAAAGAGTACGTGAAACACTAGCTAAACTTCAAGGTTCAGGAAAAAAATCTTCTGTAAAAAATAGAAAGGAGAAGCGAGAGGCTCACAAAGCAATACAGGATCAAGAAATACAAGATCAAGTACAGTCACAAAAAAATATTAAAGTAGCAGAGTTTGCTACGCCTAATGAATTGGCATCATTAATGGATGTGAGCGTAACTGATATAATAACATCTTGTATGAGTTTGGGTATTATGGTTAGTATGAATCAGAGATTAGATGCAGAGACCATAGAAATGCTAGTAGAAGACTTTGGATTAAAAGTTGAGTTTATTACTGCCGATATTCAAGAAGAAATAGAAGAAATTATTGATGAAGATAAAGATTTAATTGCAAGAGCTCCTATTGTTACTATTATGGGGCATGTTGATCATGGAAAGACATCCTTAATGGACTATATCAGAAAAAGTAACGTCATTGCTGGAGAATCCGGAGGTATTACACAGCATATAGGAGCATATGAAGTTACATTAGATGATGGTCAAAAAATTTCATTTTTAGACACTCCTGGTCATGCTGCATTTACAGCAATGAGAGCAAGAGGTGCTAAAGTAACAGATATAGTTATTGTTGTTGTTGCTGCTGATGATAGAGTAATGCCTCAAACAAAAGAAGCGATTAGTCATGCACAAGCGGCTGGCGTTCCGATAATTTTTGCAATAAATAAAATTGATGTTCCAACTTCAGACCCAGAAAAAATTAAAGGCGAATTAGCAGAGATGAATATGTTGGTTGAAGATTGGGGTGGAAAATACCAATCTAATGATATTTCAGCGCTTAAAGGAACAGGAGTAGATCAATTACTAGAAAAGGTCTTGTTAGAATCTGAAATGCTCGACTTAAAAGCTAATCCAAATAGAAATGCTCAAGGAACTGTCGTTGAAGCATCATTAGATAAAGGTAAAGGATATTTATCTACAATACTTATTCAAAAAGGTACTCTTAAAGTAGGAGACTATGTACTAGCTGGTAGATGTTCTGGAAAAGTAAAAGCGCTTTTAGATGAAAGGGGGAATAAAAAAGAATCTGCTGGTCCTTCAACGCCAGTTGTGTTACTAGGCCTTGATGGCGCCCCAACTGCTGGAGATGAATTTTTTGTCATGGATAGTGAACAAGAAGCTAAGAAAATTGCTACAAAAAGAGAACAATTACAAAGAGAGCAGAGTGTAAGAACACAAAAACATCTAACCTTAGATGAAATTGGTAGGAGAATAGCTTTAGGGGAATTCCAGGAAGTTAATATAATTGTAAAAGGTGATGTTGATGGATCTATTGAAGCATTGTCAGATTCCCTTGAAGGATTATCCAATGAGGAGATCAAAGTAAATATTATTCAAAAAGCAGTTGGACAAATTTCAGAATCTGATGTGATGTTAGCATCTGCGTCAGATGCTATAATTATAGGTTTTCAAGTTAGACCATCTTTACAAGCTAGAAAGCTTGCTGAAAGTGAAAGTATTGATATTAGGCTTTATTCTATTATTTATAAAGCTATAGAAGATTTGAAATTAGCAATGGAAGGTATGTTAAGCCCAGACGTTGAAGAGAAGATTATATGTAATATTGAAGTGCGTGAGATCTTTAAAATCTCAAAGATTGGTACTATAGCTGGTTGTATGGTGCAAGATGGGAAATTAACCCGTAAAAGTAAAGTAAGGCTTATAAGAGATGGCGTAGTTGTTTATACAGGCAAACTATCTTCTTTGAAAAGATTTAAAGAAGATGTTAACGAGGTTAAAAAAGGGTTTGAATGTGGTATGTCGATTGAAAACTTTAATGATATTAAAGTTGGAGATATAATAGAAGGGTATGATAATGTCGAGGTAAAACGTGAGCTAAGTTAATTTCTTAACTCAGAAATTTTTATAATCTTTTTTACTGGATAAGCTTCCACATAATTTTTTCTAATAAAATTATTTAATTTCAATGCTTCATTTTTTGTTCTAAAGTTACCAACACATATTCTATAGTATGGCGATTCATATGTTAGATAAGTAGGTATTTCAGGATATGATTTTGTAAATTCAAACCTAGTTTTTTTTATTTCTTCTTTTGTACTTTTAAATGTTAATTGTATTCTCCAGCCCAAAACACCTTCTTTTTTTTGTTGGAGAGTATTATTTTTCATTATTAGACTCTCAAGACCAGACTCATATTTTATATTAATATTTTGAGAATAAATATTAAATGGAATTAATGTTAATACAATAAGAATTAGTTTCATTATTTCAAAAGTAATAAAATTATTGCTTTTGTATTTTTGTAAAGTGAGAAACAAATTTATTTTTAATCTTAAAGAAAAAGATAATTTTTTGAGAAAGCTAGTTTTTTTTTCAGAGAAGTATAAACACTTTTGTTTACTAGATTCAAATTCTTCTGAAAATAATGTTCCTGATAGATATTTTGAATATGATTTTATTTGTGCGTTTGATGCGATAGAAACATTAAGTTCATGCGATAATTCAATTTTAAAAGTTAAAAATTTTCATTCGAAATTTAATGATTGGATGTTTGGTTATTTTTCCTACGATCTCAAAGATGAATTTTTTAATTTATCCTCTAAAGGTATTGATAATTTAAATTCTGATCATATTAGTTTTTTTATTCCAAGATATGTAATGCTTGTAAAAGATACTCAACTTGAGGTTTTAACTCATATGAATAAAGAAAGCATTACCTCTCTAATAAATCAAATATCTAATTACAATTGTAATGAGCAGAAGATAAATAATATAACTTTAAATGCTCGAGAAAGCAAAAAATCCTATTTACAAAAAATAAACAAGATTAAGTATCATATAAAAAGAGGAGATATTTATGAAATAAATTACTGTCAAGAATTTTTTAATGACAATATTTTAATTTCTGCTCATAATATTTTTTATCATTTAAATAAGTTGACTAAATCTCCATTTGCATCTTTCTTAAAAAATGATAAGATAAATTTAATGGGATTTAGTCCTGAAAGATATTTATGTAAAAATAATTCAAAAATTATTTCACAACCAATTAAGGGAACTTCCAGAAGATCAAATGACTCAGTTGAAGATAATTATTTATTTAATAATCTTCTTAAAAGTAAAAAAGACATATCCGAAAATATTATGATAGTTGATTTAGTAAGAAACGATTTGTCTATTACTGCAAAATCTGGTTCTGTAAATGTAGATAAATTGTGCGGAGTGTATTCATTTTCTAATGTACATCAGATGATTTCTACAATTTCTTCTGAATTAGAAAATGGCACACATTTTACTGACGTAATAAAATCATCATTTCCAATGGGTTCAATGACTGGTGCTCCAAAAAAAATGGCCTTAACTTTAATTGATAAGTTTGAAGAAAATAAACGGAGCTTATATTCTGGTTCTGTTGGATATATTACTCCTGATGGAGATTTTGATTTTAACGTAGTAATTAGAAGTTTAATTTATAATTATAAAAGAAAATATTTATCTTTATCAGTAGGTGGGGCAATAACTTCAAAATCTATTCCACTAAAAGAATATGAAGAATGTATAATAAAAGCCCAGCCAATTTTTAATGCTTTTAATCACGTTTTAGATGAAAAATAATTTCTTAAATTACATCTATGATCATAAATTATTTGATTTTGAATCTAAAATTTTGTTGGCAATAAGTGGAGGTATTGACAGTATATGTTTAGCAGATCTTCTTGTAAAATCAGGTTATAATATCGAGTTTGCTCATTGTAATTTCAACTTGCGTAAATTAGAGTCGGATCAAGATGAGGTTTTTGTTTCTAATCTTGCAGATAAATATAAGATTCCATTTCATCATATTAGTTTTGATACAAATAATTATGCTTCAACTAATAAGCTTTCAGTGCAGATGGCAGCTAGAGAGCTACGGTATAAGTGGTTTGAAAAATTAAGGCAAGAAATTGCTGCAGATTACATTGCAATTGCACATAATCAAAATGATAATATTGAAACTTTTTTCATCAATATGGTTAATGGTTCAGGCTTAAAAGGATTAAGAGCAATTCAAAATAAAAATAATTTTATTGTAAGACCATTGATGTTCGCTAGTAGAAATCAAATTGAAGAGTATGTTAAGTCAGAATCTTTAAATTTTAGAGAAGACTCTAGTAATATTTCGAAAAAATATCAAAGAAATAAAATTAGACATGATCTTATGCCTTTGCTAAAGCAGATGAATCCATCTATTGAAAATACAATAAGTGAAGAAATAGAAATTATAAGAAATACATATTCTATCTTTAAAGAACAAATAAATAGAGTTGTTAAAGAAGTCTCATATCAGACTGATGATGGTATTAAAATATCTAAAAAAGAACTTATAAAATTAGAGCCAATTGATACCTATCTCTATGAGATTTTCAATGTATTTGGATTTACTGATTTAAAAAGTATAAAGAATTCTATTTTTTCAAATTCCGGAACACAGTTTTTTTCTAAGTCTCATCGACTTTTGATTGACAGAGAATTTGTTTTTATTGAGAAGACTAAAGACAATTTTTTTAGAGATGTATTAATTGATGAATGTACTTCTACTTTAAGTAGCCCGCTAAATATTTCGTTTAAAATTTCTGAAAAAGAGTACATTGAAAAAAATAAATATACTGCATATTTTGATTATGAAAAATTAGTTTTTCCTTTAGTTATTAGAAAATGGAAGCCTGGTGATAAGTTTATTCCCTCTGGAATGAAAGGGTTTAAAAAATTAAGTGATTTTTTTATTGATAATAAAATTAACCGTTTGTTAAAAGAGAAAACATTAATTCTTTGTTCTGATAATGATATAATTTGGGTGATTGGCTCTAGAATAGATGAGCGCTATAAGGCTACATCTAAAACTAAAAAAATGTATATTGCAAATCTTTTAGATAAATAAATTTATGAAGAAATTAATAATATTTTTCACTGCATTAACTTTTTTCTCATCAGCCCAAATTTTTGAACCAGTTAAGTGGGATTTTTCACAAAAGCAAATTTCTCAAAATACTATTGAGTTAACCTTTAAGGCAACTATTGATGACGGTTGGTATGTTTATTCACAAGATGCTGGTGATGGACCTGTCTCGACAGAATTTACCTTTATTAATAATGGCGAAAACTATGCTATTAGTAATGATTGGGTTCAAGAAGGAGTGCCAATAGAAGAGTTTGATCCAAATTTTGACGCAGTTTTAAAGTATTTTAAAAAAGAAGCACTGTTTACACTTGACATAAATGTTATGTCTACTGATGACTTTGTTCTTAAAGGTGATGTTTATTTCATGACTTGTGATAGTACCCAATGTTTGCCGCCAGAAGCATTAGAGTTCTCATTTGAAATTGATGGTATTGATGAATCTTTAATTTCAACTTCAAATGACTCACCTAATCAAAATGATAAAAAGTCTATGTGGGCTTTATTTTTTATTGCTTTTTTAAGTGGTTTTGCAGCATTACTAACTCCTTGTGTTTTCCCAATGATTCCAATGACGGTATCTTTTTTCACAAAGCAGTCAAAAACTAAAGCTAGAGGTATTGTGAATGCAATTATATATGGTATTTCTATTATTGTTATTTATGTGGCTCTTGGAGTAGGAGTGTCATCTATTTTTGGGGCTGATGCTTTAAATAATATGGCTACTAACGTATATTTTAATATAGGATTTTTTCTTTTGTTAATTATTTTTGGAGCTTCATTTCTTGGAGCTTTCGAATTACAACTTCCTACATCTTGGGTGAATAAAACTGATAAGGCTTCTGATAAGGGAGGTTTAATTGGAATTTTCTTTATGGCTTTTACTTTAGCCTTAGTTTCATTCTCATGTACAGGTCCTATTGTTGGAACATTATTAGTTGAAGCATCTACTGGAGGTTATTTTGGTCCTATTATTGGTATGTTAGGATTTTCTTTAGCTATTGCATTACCATTTGCTCTATTTGCAGCTTTCCCTGGATGGCTGAATTCCTTGCCTCAATCCGGAGGTTGGTTAAACTCTGTGAAAGTTACTCTTGGATTTTTAGAAATTGCTTTAGCATTTAAATTTTTATCAAATGCTGACCTTGTACTTCAAGCTCATTTATTGGAAAGAGAATTATTTATTGCTATTTGGATTGTGATTTTTGCATTACTAACTATGTATTTATTAGGCTTTATTAAGTTTGCTCACGATTCAGACTTAGAGTATATTTCTGTTAGTAGATTATCAGTTGCAATTTTAACAGGTACATTAACGATTTATATGATTCCTGGATTATGGGGTGCGCCTTTAAAAATTATAAATGCATTTCCACCACCTATGCAATACAGTGAATCACCTCAAGGATTTGGATCGCCAAGCGTTATTCCTAATCATAGTGCAAATCATGAAAAAGGCCAGCATATAGGCCCTCAGGGCTTAATGGTTTTTCACGATTACGATGAAGGTTTAAAGCACGCTAAAAATGCAGGAAAACCTCTAATGCTAGACTTTACAGGTCATGCATGTGTTAATTGTCGAAAAATGGAGGAGCAAGTTTGGTCTAACCAGAATGTTAAAAGTATGCTAGCCTCTGATGTTGTGCTTGTATCCCTATATGTTGATGAAAGAATTGATCTTCCGCTTGATCAGCAGTATGTTACCACTATGGCAGGAAAAGAAAAGAAAGTAAAAACTACTGGTGATAAATGGATGGTTTTACAAGCTAATACATTTGGAACAAATTCACAACCTTACTATGTTATGCTTGATCATAATGAGCAAGAACTCTTAGAGCCAGCAAATTATCAAGATTATGGGTCAGTTTCTCTTTTTCAAGATTGGCTAGAAAGAGGTGTAAATACATTTAATAAATAATTCTATGAAAAAAAATATCATAAATAAAAAATCAGAAGCTTTTTTAGAGAAATACATTAACAATCCTTCTCCTACTGGCTTTGAAAGCAATGGGCAAAAGTTGTGGTTAGATTATATCAAGCCATACATAGATTCTCATTTTGTAGACACCTATGGGACTGTGGTTGGAGTAATAAATCCTGAAGCAAAATACAAGGTAGTTATTGAAGCTCATGCTGATGAAATTTCATGGTTTGTACATTACATCACTAAAGAGGGTTTTATTTACTTACGTAGAAATGGAGGCTCCGACCATCAAATTGCCCCCTCAAAAAGAGTTAATATCCATACAAAAAAAGGTGTTGTTAAAGCAGTTTTTGGCTGGCCTGCTATTCACACAAGAACAGCCGCAGATGAAAAATCACCTAAGCTGGATAATATTTTTTTAGACTGTGGTTGTAGTTCTAAAGAAGAAGTTGAGAAGTTAGGTATTCATGTTGGCTGTGTGGTTACTTACGAAGATAAGTTTATGGTATTGAATGATAAGTATTATGTTGGTAGAGCATTAGATAATAGAATTGGTGGCTTTATGATTGCTGAGGTAGCAAGAATTTTGAAAGAAAATAATATCAACTTACCATTTGGATTATATATAACTAATTCTGTTCAAGAAGAAGTTGGACTAAGAGGTGCACAAATGATAGTAGAGTCAATAAAACCTAATGTAGCTATTGTAACTGATGTATGTCATGATACTCATACTCCAATGATCAATAAGATAAAACAAGGAGATTTTAAATGTGGAGATGGGCCTGTTTTATTTTACGGTCCCTCTGTACAGAATAATTTATTAGATTTAATAATTAACTCAGCAGAAAAAAACAAGATTCCTTTTCAAAGAGGAGCAGCATCTAGAGCTACTGGAACAGATACTGATGCATTTGCATTTGCTACAGGTGGTGTAGCTTCTGCTTTAATATCATTACCTTTAAGATATATGCACACAACAGTTGAAGCTGTCAGCAAGGAAGATGTTGAAAACGTAATTAGATTAATTTTTAATTTACTTCAAAAAATCAAAAATAATCACGATTTCAGGTATTTAAAATAATTAAATTTTTAGTTTACTCTCGCCCATTTACCACTATCTACAAGTGGTTTAGCTTTTTTCCATTTTAATTCTTTTGTCTCCTTACCATTTGTAATTAAGACTTTTTCATTCCTTCCTGCTTTTTGTTCAGCACGAACAGGTTGTAATTTTTGAGCTTTTTGTTCTTGTTGTTTTTGGTCTGTTGTATTTTCTGGTCGACTTGTTTGTAGATTATTATTTGAGTTATTTTTTTTCTCTTCAGTTATTTGTTCAGAAGAAGTAGGAAGGCCTGATTTTAACAGAAAAGACACAATTTCTTTATTAATCTTTATGATGAGCTCTTGAAAAAGATTGAATGATTCAAATTTATATATTAATAATGGGTCCTTTTGTTCATATACTGCATTTTGAACGGATTGTTTTAGATCATCCATTTCTCTTAGATGATCTTTCCATATATTATCTATTATTGCAAGAGTAACACTCTTTTCGATAGATTCTGGTATATTTTCTCCTTTTGAATCTACAGCTTCTTTTAGATTAGTTACAACTTGTAAGGTTTTCATTCCATCAGTAAATGGAATTACAATATTCTCATAAGTTGCACCTTGTTTTTCATATACATCTTTAATTACAGGCAGAGCTTGATTAGTAATTGACTTAGATTTTATTTGATAATTTTCATAACATCTATTAAATGTATCTTCTGTTATTTTCTCTCTATCAAAACTTTTGAATTCATCTTCATTAAATGGACTATTAATAGAGAGTATTCTAATTAAATCTAATTTATAAGCCTCAAAATCTTTAAGCTCATGATTTTCACTTACAATACTTTCACAAGTATCATAAATACTATTTGAAATATCCAAGGATATTCTATCTCCATATAAAGCATTTCTTCTTTTTTTATAGATTACCTCCCTTTGCTGGTTCATTACATCATCATACTCAAGTAATCTTTTTCTAATCCCAAAATTATTTTCTTCAACTTTCTTTTGAGCTCTTTCAATAGATTTACTAACCATAGAGTGCTGAATAACCTCTCCTTCTTCAAGACCCATTCTGTCCATAAGCTTTGCAATTCTTTCAGAGCCAAATAACCTCATTAAATTATCTTCTAATGAGACATAAAATTGAGATGATCCAGGGTCTCCCTGCCTTCCCGCTCTTCCTCTTAACTGTCTATCTACTCTTCTTGAATCATGTCTTTCAGTACCAATTATAGCCAAACCACCTGATGCTTTAACTTCATTTGAAAGTTTAATATCAGTACCACGACCAGCCATATTTGTTGCAATCGTAACTGCACTTTTATTTCCAGCTTCTGCAACGATATCAGCTTCTTTTTGATGAAGTTTTGCATTTAAGACATTATGTTTAATTCCTCTTTTTCTTAATATAGTACTTAAAAGTTCTGATATTTCAACTGATGTAGTACCAACTAATATAGGCCTACCTTCTTTACTTAATTTATCAATGTCTTCAATTACAGCATTGTATTTTTCCCTATTTGTTTTATAAACTAGATCTTCTTTATCATCTCTTTGAATTGGACGATTGGTTGGGATTGAAATAACATCTAATTTATATATTTCCCAAAATTCTCCTGCTTCAGTTTCTGCAGTTCCAGTCATTCCAGATATTTTATTATACATTCTGAAGTAGTTCTGCAAGGTTACTGTTGCATATGTTTGTGTTGCTGCTTCAATCTTGACATTCTCTTTAGCCTCAATTGCTTGATGTAATCCATCAGAATACCTTCTTCCATCCATTATTCTACCAGTTTGCTCGTCAACAATTTTAACTTTATTGTCCATCACGACATATTCTACATCTTTTTCAAATAATGCGTAAGCTTTCAATAATTGATTAACCGTATGTATTCTTTCACTCTTGATCGAAAAATTTCTTAAAAGAGACTCTTTATTAATTGCTTTTTGTTTTTCTTCAGAAATAGATTTGTCAATTTCAGCAATTTCTTGGCCAACATCAGGAAGAATAAAAAAATCTTTATCTTCAATGGATGTAGTCATTAGATTTAATCCTTTTTCGGTAAGCTCTATTTGATTGTTTTTTTCATCAATTACAAAAAATAATTCTTCATCTATAATATGCATTTCCTTGTTTTGATCTTGCATAAAATAGTTCTCAGTTTTCTGTAATTGGGCTTTAATACCCTCTTCACTTAAGAATTTAATTAAAGCTTTATTTTTTGGGAGACCTCTGTAAGCTCTAAACAGATTGAATCCACCTTTTTCTTTATCACCTTCTTTGAAAAATTTCTTAGCATCTGAAAGAACAGTTGTTACATATTTTTGTTGAACTTTTACCAACTGATCAATCTTGTGCTTTAATTCATTGTATTCATGCTCATCTCCTTTTGGTGTAGGTCCAGATATAATCAAAGGAGTTCTTGCATCGTCAATAAGTACAGAATCGACTTCATCAACAATCGAATAATTTAGTTTTCTTTGAACAAGATCTGCTGGTCTTTTTGCCATATTATCTCTCAAATAATCAAAGCCAAACTCATTATTAGTACCATATGTTATATCAGCAAGATAAGCTTGTCTTCTTTCTTCTGAATTTGGCTGATGATTATCAATACAATCAATACTTAGCCCATGAAACTGAAATAAAGGACCCATCCACTCGCTATCTCTTTTAGCTAGATAATTATTGACAGTAACTAAATGAACACCTAATCCAGCTAGAGCATTTAGGTATACTGGCAGTGTTGCAACTAATGTTTTTCCTTCACCAGTTTGCATCTCAGCTATTTTTCCTTGGTGTAAAACAATCCCACCTATGAGCTGCACATCATAATGAACCATATCCCAAGTCACATCAATACCAGCTGCACTCCATGTATTTTTATATATGGCTTTATTATCATTGATTGATACAAAGTCTTTTGTTGACGCTAGGCTTATATCAAATTCATTTGGCTGTACTATAATTTCTCTATTATCTTTAAATCTTTGTGCTGTTTCTTTAATAACTGCAAATGCAGTGGGAAGAATTGATTCTAAAATCTCTTCAATTTTATCAATAACTTTCTTTTCAAGACTATCTATTTTGTTATACAGATTTTCTTTTTCTTTGGAAGAGATATTGTCAACTAGAGACTTTTCTTTAAGTTGTGTTATTTCATTTCTTTCAGTACTAACAAAATCATTGATCTTACTTTTTAGAATATTAGTTTGATTTCTTAACTGATCGTGAGAAAGTTGAGAGATTTTTTTATGCTCAAGATGGATTTTGTCAACAATTGGCCTAATTTGCTTTATATCCTTATCGTATTTGTTTCCAAATAGTTTAGCTATAATATTGAAAATTCCTGCCATCGATTTTAATTATATACTAACAAAGGTACTTCTATTAGAAGAGTTAACAAAGAAAAAGTACTGAAATAGGTTTATTTTAATACTCATCCTCATTAAAGAAGAAATCTTCTTTTGAGGGGTAGTCTGGCCATATATCTTCAATAGTATCCCACTGCATTCCGGGCTCGTCTTCAATAAGTTCTTGAAGATTTTCTACTACTTCCATTGGTGCGCCAGATCTGATTGCAAAGTCTATTAACTCGTCTTTTGTTGCTGGCCATGGGGCGTCTTCAAGTTTTGATGCAAGTTCTAATGTCCAATACATATAATAGCTTTTTTTTGCAAAAATAAATTTTTTAGTTAATTATAGTAATATTTACTTCTTTTTTTCCCAAAGTATTTCGCTAATATCATTTATCGCTAGATTATATCTAGCTAAAACAAATAGATAGTCAGACAGTCTGTTTAGATATTTAATGTTGATTTCATCACAGCTATCATGCTGCATAAGCTCCACTAGATTTCGTTCGGCCCTTCTACAAACTGTTCTAGCGATATGACATATAGATGTTGTTTTATGACCAGAAGGTAAAATAAAATTGGTTAGTATTGGTAGCTTTTTCTCCATTCTATCAATTTCCTTTTCAATATCCAAAACGTCATTTTCATCTAAATGCTGAAGTTTTATTAATGAATTTTTATGATCATAAGCAATATTACTACCTAGGTCAAATAGTCTGTTTTGAATCTTTAGTAAAGCAATGTTGCTGATTTGATCAATTTTTTGATCAAAAATATTGCCTATATATGCGTTAAGCTCGTCAATTGTTCCATAAGCTTCTAGTCTACTATGGTTTTTTTTTACTTTTGAACCACCTAAAAGCTGTGTTTTTCCCTTATCTCCTGTCTTGGTATATATTTTCATGTTTAAAACCTAATTATAAAATTTTCTTTACTAAGTTTCTGATCTAAAAAAACTAAGCCAATAAAAAAAAGATCTACAGTTACTCTCGTATTTTCAGATTTCTTAATATAACTCCATGCTTTCTCCATTCCAATTGACCAGTGTATATCATCAAAAATAAGAATTGTTTTTTGATCGGAGTATTTAATGGATTCATCAAAATACTTAATAGTTGCCTTTTCGCTATGATTTCCATCAATAAACACCATATTAACTTTGTTTTTCTCAGCAAGTTTCTTTGAGAAGGTCTCTCCAAATTCACCAACTATCGTATTAATATTAGCGCAATCTAGTTTTTTAAAATTATTCAGTGCAATTTTTGCAGACTCCTCACATCCTTCAAAAGTAGTGATGTTACTTTTTAAGTTTGCTTTTGAAAGATATAAAGTACTAATACCAAAAGAAGTTCCAAGTTCAAATATCTCCTTTGGTTTAAAGTACTTTACAATTCTATAAAGTAGTTCGCCAAATTTTTTGTTTTTTGATGAGTTTTTAGCAATATCCTTTATTTTTCTTTTTTTCTTTTTATTGATATTACTTCCAGCACCAAAATCCTTAACATTTATAAAATTATTGTCTTTACACAAGTAAGATCTTAATGATTCTATCTTAGAGGTTGTATTGGTTGATGTTTTTTTATTGATAACATTAGTGACTAAATCAAACACAAACGGGGAGTGGATTGCATGATGGTTTTTTGATGCTATTAGATATTTGATATATCTAATTATAATTTTTATTTTCTCTATGATTTTATTTAGCACAATACACGCATAATTGACTTTCAGGTCTGAAAATTAATCTTCCAAAAGGAATCTCATTTTTACATTTACTACAGCTACCAAAATCCTTTTGAGTAATTTTTTTTTGAATATCTAAGAGTTTTACAAGTTTCTCTTCCGCTTCTCTTAATGCTGCTTCAACTACACTTTTATTATTAATTGCATCCATTCTGCTTACTCTTCCGATAGAGTTCTCAGGAGCTATAGGCTGGCTTAACTCTTTGTATTTATTAATCTTAGCTTTGGTGTCTTCAACTTCATTATATAGCTTTTCTTCAATTTGTTTTTTTTGCTCCTTATTCATAAACTAAAGTTCTTCCTTCAGATCAACGAGAAAGCCTCGAATTTCTTTTAAATGGCGAATAATTGATAAATTATCTGTTTTCCCTTCTTTATTTTCTTTTAATCTTTTCTTTGCTCCTTCTAGTGTAAATCCTCTTTCTTTAACAAGATGATATATTATCTTTAGATTATCAAAATCTTTTTGTGTAAATAATCTATTTCCTTTTTTATTTTTTTTTGGATTTAAAATATCAAATTCTTTTTCCCAAAACCTGATAAGTGAGACATTAACATTTAAGGCCTTGGAAACCTCACCTATTTGGTAAAATAATTTTTCAGTAGGGTTTTTTGAAAAACTCATTAATCAAGAGATTGGTTTGATTGTAAGGAAATCTCTAGCATTTTCTCATATTCCTCAGGGCTCAAATCGTTGTAATAAAAATTCATAGGATTAATTTTTTTATTGTCTTTTCTAACCTCATAATGTAGATGAGGTGCAGTGGATATTCCTGAATTACCAACATATCCAATTATCTCCCCTCTTTTTACTTTTTGACCTCTTTTGACTATATATTTTGACATATGTGCATAAAGTGTTTCATATCCAAATCCATGATTAATTTTCACATAGTTTCCATATCCTCTTTTACTTCTTTTTATTTTTGAAACTATACCATCACCAGTTGCATAAATCTCAGTGCCAGTTTTAGCAGAAAAATCCATACCATAATGCATTTTCCTTGTTTTGTATATTGGATGAATTCTATATCCATAGCCACTGGCCATTCTTTTTAGGTCTTTGTTCGCAACTGGCTGAATAGCAGGTATAGAAGCAAGCATATTAGATTTATTTTTTGCTAAATCTATGACTTCATCAAACGATTTAGATTGCAGGTAGAGTTGTTTTGTTAGTTGATCTATTTTTTTAGAGGTACTTATCATTAGTTCTGAATTTGAAAGCCCTAGAAGTTTCTCATATCTATTAACTCCTCCAAAACCTTGCTTTCTAATAGAAGTTGGAATAGGGTCTGCTTCAAAAATTACTCTATAAATATTATCGTCTCTCTCTTGTATTTCATCTAGAACAGTCTCAACCTGTTTCATGTCATTATTAATAACTTCATATTGACTTGTAAGATTTTGAATTTCAAGTTTTAATCTTTTTTCTTTTGGGCTATCAAAGAATTGATAGAAAACCATTAAAATAAAAAAGGACAAAAGAATACTCGATAGAAAAAAGATAAAGTATCCTCTAATTTTTTCACTACTATTTAACTTAATAGGTTTATAGCTAAGAGTTTTGGTGTCGTAATAATATTTTATCTTTGCCATATTATAATAATAAGCACAAATTTAGTAATATTACATCATATAATCTATTAATGATTATTGATTTAAACTGACTAACTAAACCAAAGCTTTTTAAGAAATCTCAATGAAATCTAAGAATATAAGAAAGTTGTTTCTGAATTTTTTTGAAGCTAATAATCATAAAATAGTTGATTCTTCTCCTGTAGTAATTCATAATGATCCGACATTGATGTTTACAAATGCGGGAATGAATCAATTCAAAAATTATTTTCTCTCAATTGATAAACCTCAATTTTTAAGAGTAGCTAATTCTCAGAAGTGTATTAGAGTATCAGGAAAGCATAATGATTTGGATGAAGTGGGTTATGACACCTACCATCATACAATGTTTGAGATGCTCGGAAATTGGTCATTTGGTGATTACTCTAAAAAGATAGCTATCGGTTTAGCATGGGATTTTTTAACTAAAGAGTGTAAACTCGATAAGGACAGAATATATGTATCTGTTTTTGAAGGGGATAAAGATGATGTTACTGAGGTTGATAAAGAGTCCTTAAAATTTTGGCAGGACCTTTTACCAAAAGATCAAATAGTTTTTGGCTCTAAAAAAGATAATTTTTGGGAAATGGGTGAAACCGGCCCATGTGGTCCATGTTCTGAAATTCATTATGATAACCGTGATGTAAAAGAGTTAAATGAGATAAGAGGACAAGAGCTAGTAAATAAAGATCATCCAGATGTAATTGAGATTTGGAATCTTGTGTTTATGCAGTATAATCGCAGAAAAAGTGGTGATCTAGAAAAGTTAGACACTACACATGTTGACACAGGTATGGGGTTTGAGCGTTTATGCATGATAATGCAAGGAGTTAAATCTAACTACGACACAGATGTATTTCAATTACTTATAAATAGACTAGAAATAATTACTAATTGTAAGTACCGTAAAGATTCTAAGAAAGACATTGCAATGCGTGTAATATCTGATCATATTAGAGCAGTTGCATTTTCAATTGCTGATGGTCAATTACCATCCAACAATAAGGCTGGTTATGTTGTTAGAAGAATCTTACGAAGAGCAATTAGGTACGGCTATACCTTCTTAGATCAGAGGAAGCCTTTTATTTATGAATTGGTTGATGATTTAGTTGAGAATCTTGGGGAGCATTATAGTGAGCTAAAAACTCAAATTTTTTTAATTAGTAATGTTATAAAGCAGGAAGAAATCTCCTTTTTAAAAACATTAACTTCTGGTTTAAAACGTTTAGATGTTATTTTATTAAACAATAGTAATATTTCTGGAATAGAGGTTTTTGAGTTATACGATACTTATGGTTTTCCAAAAGATCTAACAGAACTAATTCTTAAGGAAAAAGGGATAAGCTTTGATGAGAAAGAATTTTATGATGAAATGGAAAAACAAAAAAATAGATCAAAAAAATCAGCTGATAATGATACCGGTGAGTGGGAGATAGTTTTAAAAGATAGTAGTGAGGATTTTGTTGGATACTCTGATTATCGTATTAACACAAAAATATCTAGATTTAGAACGGTTTCTGAAAAGAATAAAATTTCATTTCATATTGTGTTAGATAAAACGCCATTTTATGCAGAGAGTGGAGGTCAGATTGGGGATACAGGATTTCTATTGTCAAGTGACTCTAAAATTAGAATTGTTGACACTAAAAAAGAAAATAATCTAATTTATCATATAGTAGATAGTATCCCAGATAACATAAATTTAGAATTTCAAGTTGAGATTGATATAGAAAGAAGAAAATCGATATCTAGAAATCATAGTGCTACGCATCTTTTACATGCTGAATTAAGAAATCTTTTAGGAGAGCATATTTTACAAAAAGGTTCATTAGTTAGTGATTCATATCTTAGATTTGATTTTTCACATACTTCATCCTTAAGTGATGATTTAGTTAAGAAATTAGAAAAGAATATCAATCATAAGATATTTCAGAATATTCCATTATCTGAATATCAAGACTTAACAATATCAGAAGCAGATAAGTTGGGTGCATTAATGATTTTTGGAGAAAAATATGGGGACAAAGTAAGAATGATTCAATATGGCGAATCTAAAGAATTATGTGGTGGAACCCATGTTAATTCTACTAGTGAAATTGGACTAATAAAAATCCTTTCTGAATCATCTGTAGCTTCAGGTATTAGAAGGATTGAGGCCTCAACCGGGCTTACTACTATAGATTTCCTTAATGCAAAGTCAAGTTTAGTTGATCAAGCCTCTTCTTTGTTAAAGAGTAACAATATTGTCTCTGCAATAAATAAGCTTAAAGAAGAAAATAAGAAGCTAGTAAATGAAAATAACAGATTTCAAATTGAATCACTCACGATATTAGTACATACTTTAAATAATGAATCTGAGAAGTTAAATGACTTTAGCTTTACAGCAAAGAAGATAGATATTGACCCTAAGTTAATGAAGGAGTTATCAGTACTTTTAAGAAAACAAGATAGTTTAATTGCAATTTTAGCTAATGTTAAAGATAATAAAGTTCAATTAAGTATTTCTATTTCAAATGATTTGGTAGCTAAGGGATATGATGCTAGAAAATATATTAATGAAATTGCAGAAAAAATTAAAGGAAAAGGAGGGGGGCAAGCACATTTTGCTACTGCTGGAGGCTCTAATGTTAATGGTATTAATGATTCCTTTAAACTAGCAAAGAATCTACTAAAATAAGCCAAAAAAAAACCACCGTAAAGGTGGTTTTTAATTAGAAAATTTAATTTCTTAGAATCTCCAAGCTAATCCTAGATTAAGAGTTCCCTCATCATCTGAATCATCAGCCATTGACATTGTATAACTAGGCTCTACATAAACAGAGTTCCATACATTAAGTGAATATCCAACACCTACAGATAAGTTATCACTTGCTTCTTCAGATGGAGCTTTAACTACTGCCCACATGTTATCTCCAAAGCTGTATCTTGCCCACATATCATATGTAGTATCACCGTTTTCGTCTTCACCAGTTCTTTGAACACCAACAGTAAAATTGTCATTTAACATATAACCTAAACCAATTTGGTCAGTTATTTGCTCCATTTCAAAACCATCAGCATCCTCTGATTGATCACTAACTGTAGTTACAACCATGAATTGTGCAGAAGCAAATAACGTAGTCATTGCAAGAGCTGCTGTAAAAAATACTTTTTTCATTGTTTAAAAATTTAATATTAATATTGGTCGCAAGATAACAAAGCTATTTTTATTGTGCTATTAAAACCTTAACTTTTCTTAACACTATATTGTTAATTGCTAGGTATGATGTAAAAAAAAAGAGCTGCAAATTGCAGCTCTTTTTTAAAAGATTTCTAAAACTAATTACGGAGTAATAGTTAAAGTTAACCAGTTGTAGTTTGTATCTTCATCACCACCATTGTTGTCAGCAGCCATTTTGTATGATACAGATGCGTTATCACTTAAAGTATACCCTACAGTAACTTCATTTGCAGTTCTTTCGTAAGAATCATCTTCAGTGTTTGTTACATTGTGTACAGTTGCTCCAAGAGTAAATGCACCCATGCTGTAAGATCCACCAATGTACATGTTTTCTTCGTTAGCACCTAAGTGACCTAAGTTACCATGTGACATCCATGAATTAGTTCCATACCATCCTCTGTTACCTAAACCTAAAAGATCGTTGAATCCATTCTCACCATAAGAAGCTCTACCAGCAGTAATTGACATATCATCATTAACTGTGTATGTTCCAGAAATATCCATCATGTCCATTTCTACATCACCCATAGTTAAAGTATTGTAACTTACGTCTAAATTTAAAGCACCACCCATTGCACTGTATGCAAAGTCTAATCCCATAGCTGTAGCTTCCGTAGATGCACCAGCAGACATATTAGTTACGTCTGAATATAATAAATTAGCACTCCAGTCTCCAGAAGACTTAGAAGCATTAATCCACATGATATCTAGCATTTCAGAACCATCACCATTATCTCTTTGTGCTAAACCTAAGTCTAATCCAACAAAGTCATTGTCAATAGCAAATGTCATTCCTTCTACTACATTTCTGTTTGCAGCCCATTCGT
>Ga0233432_10001449_pt1 | contig 22920 bp, 19 predicted proteins | sample SI_122_August201_6_FD_179870 | JGI IMG/M metagenome (GOLD analysis project Ga0233432, IMG submission 179870) | Seawater microbial communities from Saanich Inlet, British Columbia, Canada - SI_122_August2016_10_MG | ecosystem: Environmental > Aquatic > Marine > Inlet | place: Canada: British... | reverse complement strand
CGAAGATTGGACACGCATCAATCGCATGGTTCCTCGGATCGTCGATTCGCTTCCCAACGGGCCACGCCACTTCGCGACCGTTCAAGTCTTTCTGGCAGGCGGCGCTCCTGAAGTCATGCTCCACCTAAGAAAGCTTGGATTACTCAAACTCGATGCGCTCACTGTAACCGGTCGCACGCTGGGCGAAAACCTTGATTGGTGGGAAAACTCCGAACGACGTCAGCACCTCAAAGAGAAGCTACGTCAACTCGACGGCATAGATCCAGACGAAGTCATCATGTCGCCCGAACAAGCTCGCGAACGCGGACTCTCCAGCACCGTCACCTTCCTCCAAGGCAATCTCGCCCCCGAAGGAGCCTTGGTAAAGAGCACAGCTATCTCGCCAGATAGAATCGGCGACGACGGCTTCTACCGACACGAAGGTCCCGCATGCGTAATGACCTCGGAAAAAGATGCCATCAACGCCATTAAAGCCGGAACCGTCAAACCAGGCGATACGCTCGTCCTGATGGGCATCGGCCCCGGTTGCGGAATGCCCGAGACCTACCAAATCACATCCGCCCTCAAGCACATGAAAGGCGGCGAACAAATCGCTTTGATTACAGACGGTCGATTCTCCGGCGTATCTACAGGAGCCTGTATCGGACACATCAGCCCCGAAGCCTGGGCCGATGGACCAATCGCTCGTATCCGCGATGGCGATACCATTCAAATCGTAATCGATACTCGAAACCTGGACGGTTCGGTAGACGTAATAACCGAGGACGACGCCGCGTTTAACAAACGATCGCGTCACCCCAATTTAAAAGCCGACTCGAACGTACCGACCGACACCCGTCTCTGGGCAACTCTTCAAAACGCCAGCGGCGGATCTTGGGCCGGTTGCATCTACGATGCCGACCGGATCGCCGAACTCATCGAAAAAGGTCTCCAAGCAGAACAAAACGAAACTTCCTAGTAACAAAATCCACGCAGCATTGCGTCGTAGCTACGTCGAGACTCCGGCGTGGGACCTACAATGATTGCAATTGATTAGGCTCAACTTGATAGGCCCGCTACGGGGGACCGCTGTTCAATATCCCTTAACCGAATCGATTTCTAACGATGCTTTGCTTGTTGTTTCTCCGAATCAAATAGGTGTCCCCGCTTCACGAGGACAATAAGTATTACCCATAAACCTCAAATTGCCTCGCCGGTCGCCCGATCGAATAGATGAACCTTCTCGGGATCGATCGCGACGCTTACGTATAGGTCGTTGGATAGTTTTACGTGACCCCTTTCCTTAACGATAAAGCTATTAGCTCCTGTATCCAAGTAGACGAGCGTCTCCGATCCCATTGGTTCGCTTAGTTCGATTTTTGCCGTTACGACAGCTACCGTGGGTTCGGATTCGGATTCTAGCATCCTAGTATGTTCAGGCCGGATACCTAATACGACCGCCTTGCCGTCGAGATTCTTCACTTTTTCTCCCAAATCTCCATCCAATGGAATCGAGAATCCATTCCCAGTTTCATTCGTCTCTTCGAAAACGGGCCCTCCCTCTTTGAATACGGTTGCTCCCTTGAAGAGATTCATTGCTGGGCTACCGATGAAGCTCGCGACAAACAAGTTAGCCGGACGATTGTAGATATTGAGCGGTTCGTCGATTTGCATGATCTCGCCATCATTCATCACGCATATGCGATCGCCCATCGTCATCGCTTCCACTTGATCGTGGGTAACGTAAATCATGGTCGCTTGCAAACGCTCATGCAGTTTGGATATCTCCGCCCGCATAGAAACGCGCATCTTCGCGTCGAGATTCGAAAGCGGTTCGTCGAACAAAAACACCTTTGGCTGACGAACAATTGCTCGACCAACTGCGACGCGCTGGCGCTGCCCTCCGGAAAGCGCCTTCGGCTTACGCTGAAGCATCGTTTCCAAACCCAGTACCTGAGCCGCCTCATTTACACGACGCTCGATCTCCTCCTTTGGATACTTACGTAACTTCAAGCCAAAGGCCATGTTCTCGAACACGGTCATATGGGGATAGAGAGCGTAACTCTGAAACACCATCGCTATATCGCGATCCTTCGGAGCCACATCATTTACCAGCTGATCATCGATAGAAATCGTTCCATCGGTAATCTCTTCCAAACCCGCGATCATGCGTAGCGTAGTTGATTTTCCACAACCCGAAGGGCCCACCAAAACCATGAACTCCTTGTCCTCGACGGTTAGGTCGATCTTTTTGACCGCCCGAAAATCCGAGCCCTTTCGTGAGCCCGCATAAATTTTCTCTAACTGATTTAGAACAACCTGCGCCATAATCTAAGTAACCAATTCACCTATCGCCTCAAAGGCAACGCTTCCCAGACACGAATGTTGTCGTAGTAAACATAGCCCTCTATCCCTCCGGCTTGAAAACCATAGTTGGTCTTCTTTTCAGTGATACCGATATGCGTTCCCTCCACGCGGACACCATCTACCTCCATCGCTAGCCGATCTCCGATCATCTCGATCGTGACTCGATACCATTCGCCCTTTTTGAGATTCACTGCACCCGTATCCATCGCAAAAGTCTTCTCGTCCCATTTGCCATTCATCGGATCCTTTCCTGGATCGCGCCCTTCCTTGGCCATCTGCTTACGCTTCCCGCCTTCGTATACTTTAAACACGCTAATCGAATCTACTCGAGTAACGCATTTAGCAATGTGCGATAGATCGTAATTAATCAAAATCTGCGAAAATGCTTCGCCTTCGATTTTCATATCGAATTGGTAAATCACATCTTGGTGATCCAAATAGATCTTGCGAAAAGCCGTGTGTTTATCCGCCGCCTGCTGACGACCTCGGATCGTATGGTCGACAATCGCCCAATCACCTACCCCTACAGTAAATAACTCAGGTAAATCCGCCCCATCAAAATTCTCTTTCATGAGCAGCTTCCCCGGCTTCGATAGCACGAAACCGCCCCCAACCGCAGTCACGGCAAACAACAGGCTCAACGCCCATCCCAAAAGTTGCTTCATTATCATACTCCTAGTATCTTAAATTCGTCTACCAAAAGCAATGGCCGATCTCCTCATCTGCCTATGAAAGCCTACTCACCCAAGGCATTTTCTTATTTTCCAGCACCGCATTCATCCCCGCTGCGATAATGCTCCCATCCGACCCGATTCCGACAAACGTGAACCCTTTGCCAAAGTAATCCGCCAACTTATTGCCATCAATAACTAACGCTCTAGCCGCTTTACCATGCCTTTTTGCCGCATCGACGATCTTTTCGCCGGCAGCTTTGAAATCAGGATGTTCCAACTGGCGAGCAATGCCTAGGCTAACCAACAAATCCATGGGCCCCACAAACAGTATGTCGATCCCTTCGACCGCAGCGATTGAATCCACGTTCTTCAATCCTGACTTGGTTTCAATTTGAGCGATAAGCAACGTAATCTCGTGAGCTAACTCCAATCGCTCATCAAGCTTCTTTCCAAACCCCGCACAGCGCGTCATTCCCGAGACTCCTCTGACTCCATAAGGTGGATACCGAGAAAACGATACTGCTTGCCGGGCTTCTTCCGGGGTATTCACAGACGGAATCAGCACCCCGTGAGCTCCTATATCCAGAGCTTTTTTCAGATAAACCGCATCCACTCCCGGGACCCTCACAAGCGGTGCCGGTCGCATTAACCGGAACCAAACGCAACGCTCTCTGAGTCAGCGATCCCGCTCGCCAGTTCAATTCACACGGAAAATTCATTTATGGGACTCTCTCAGACTGAGCAGCACGCCAGAATGCCGTAGCCCTACCTTGTTAGGTAGCTCTACGCCAGCACGTCCTTAATCACCCGCCCATGGACATCCGTCAGTCGACGGTCCAAACCATTATGGTACCAGGACAGCTGATTGTAATCGAGCCCGAGAATGTGAAGCACGGTTGAATAGAATTCCCAAATACTCGTCGGATTAACCTCAGCTCGTCGCCCGAAATCGTCCGTCGCTCCATAGCTGGTTCCACCCTTTACGCCGCCGCCCATCATCCAAAGAGTAAACCCGTCCGGATTGTGATCGCGACCGACCGTACCATTCTGCCGCGTAGGCATACGGCCAAATTCAGTTGTCCATATTACCAGCGTGTCTTTCATCAGGCCACGCTGCTTCAAGTCCGCCAAAAGCGCAGCGGTCGGCTGATCGAATACCGGAAGATGGCGGTCGTAGTCTTCCTTAAGCGTCTTGTGTGCATCCCAGTTCAACAAACCGTCCACCCCACTCGCCCGCGAAGCGCAATAGAGATTCACATACCGAACGCCCCGCTCGAGAAGACGGCGAGCCAGTAAACAATTTTCGGCATAGGAGGCCTTCAACGAATTTTTCGAATCGGTGCCGTACAAAGAATGAACATGCTGCGGCTCGCTTTTGAAGTCGCTCGCCTCCGGGGCTGAAAGCTGCATCTTCGCCGCTAGCTCGTAAGCTCTCATTCGAGCTTGTAGCTCAGTCTCCTCCGATCGGCTAGAAGCATGACGCTCATTGAGAAATCGCGTCATTTCACGAGTGCGCTGCTCTTCCTTCGAACCAATCGAACTGGGAGTCTCCAAATTGCGGATAGGCTTATGAGCTGCCATGGAAATCGCTTGATGCTTGGCTGGCAAAAACCCATTGCTCCAATTGGCTTTCCCGTTGGGCGGCTCGCCGCGGATATCCGGAATCGCTACATAGGTCGGCAGGTTATCAGCCATACTGCCCAGGGCATAGCTAACCCAAGCTCCCGCACTCGGAAACCCCTCCGTATCATGTCCTGTATTTGCGAATACGCATCCGGGTCCATGCGTATTCGTTTTGGACTGCATCCCGTGGAAAAACGCGATGTCGTCCACGTGCTGAGCCATATGAGGAAGCATCGAAGATATCATTTTCCCACTCTGCCCCGCAGGTTTAAAATCCCAAGGGCTTCGCATTAATGGACCGTTCTTGCCTTGAAAAGACATGAAATTCTCTTCGCCAGGCAGTGGCTTGCCATCATACTTCTCGAGCATCGGCTTATGCTCCCATAGATCCATATGCGATGCCGCCCCAGGGCAAAATATCTGCAGCACGCGTTTCGCTCTAGGCTTGATATGAGTCATACTCTCACCAGGCTCCCAAGAACCTAATGCCTTGGCTTGAGCGGCAAAGAGGTCTTGATCCAGCAACTGGCTCAGCCCTACACCCATAAGTCCAGTAGTGACATCGCCTAAAAATCGGCGGCGAGAATAGCTGTTCAAGGGGTCATTCATTCAATCTAGGTAAATAAGTTCGCTTGAGTTGAGAATGGCGCGGCACAAGGCTCGCAGACCATGCTGCTCGGCCAGCTCGATCGATTTTCTTCGCTCCGCTCGTTCAGGCGATCGTTGATAAGCCAAACGATAAACCGCGTCTATTTGGGCAGCTAGATCATCGCCTGCCGTCGAACGAGCGTTCTCCGCAAGACCATCAGCCATGTCCAACGTGAACTGGTGATTCATCAGGGTCAGGGCTTGCAATGGAGTTGTCGTCCGAGAGCGTTTAGGAGTCGAAAGCGTGCAATCCGCTTGATCGAACTCAGTCATCAGATCCACCACAGATGCTCGCGCATTCTGATGATAGACCGCCCGCCGATACGTTTCTGGACCATGTTCGTCCAGCGCTTCATAAGTCGATACGTTATCTCGCATGTAATGATAGAGTCGAAATCCAGGCCCACCCATTTTTGTATCCAGATTTTTTGTAACATGAAGAATCGTATCGCGGATTTCTTCGGCCGACAGTCTTCGAGGGGGGAAACGCCACAAGAAACGACTAGCCGCATCTACTTTAGCCGACGCCCTATTCCAATCGGATGATTGTCGATACGCTTTCGATGTCATGATCATCCGATGCATCGGCTTAATGCGCCAATCGTTCTTCTTCAATTGGTCGGCGAGAAAATCGAGTAATTCCGGATGCGTAGGAAGACTTCCCATGTATCCAAAATCGTTGGGCGTATCCACAATTCCTATTCCGAAATGATAATGCCACAATCGATTCGCCAATACGCGTGGCGTCAGAGGATTATCCGGATGAGTGATCCATTGGGCAAATTTCAATCGTCTCTCAGCTTCTGGAGTATCCTCACCCAATTCGTAACCCTCGAGAGCTTCGCTCAATGTTGACAAGCTCCCAAGAACCACGGTGTCTCCGGGTCGTCGAGGGCTTCCACCGATAAAAACATGAAACGGACCTTCGGCATCAGTTTCATTGCGCTTGCCAATCCATGCGGTCGGGAGCACTGGAACACGCCCGATCTCCTTTTTCAACTGAGCCAATTCTTTCTTCCATACCTGCTTCCGAGCATTCTCCTCGGCTGTCGCCACAATTCGAGCCAATCTGTGATGGAGATGGCTTGGATTGGTGTTCTCAGAATTACGAGCTGGATTAAGCGGTTTGACAGCGACCGGTCTCCGATCGCGTCCATGAGCCACTTCTTGCCATTTCTCGCCATCAATCGAAACCTCTATCCGGTAATCCGCGACAAACGCGAATTTGAACAAATCCGGAGCCTGTTCCAATCGGGCACTGGAAAACAGGACACGATTGATCGGCGTCGCTTTCGCCAATTCTATGATTAAATGATCCGAGGTCGCGATAAATCGCTGATCCACCCTCCCGTCGATCGTATGCTGCGGACCATAGACATTCGGAAAATCCTCGTTAATCCGAGCGGGACCGCGCGCGATTCCTCCATTGACGGACAAGGCCACATTTTGCGGCGTCTCGGCGTCGGACCACACTTCGAACTCTTCAATTCTAAACCCAGTATTGCTCCGGGGATTCAAATCTTGTGCTTCGCATATCAAGCGCACGTATTTCGCAGATACTGAATCAAACGTTTCTTCGACACCTCTTCTATCCACGGGAGGACGCGTCCAAATGGCCTGATATTCCGGCAAGTTTTCGAGCCCCCTTTTCAATATCTCGGCATCCAAGGTTTCAATTCCCGCCTCAAGATCAGAGCGCTTTCGGTTCAACGGCTTTAGCGCCTCGGATCGCTCCCGCTTCGATTGAGCCTTTGCCCATGGCACGGATCCATGCCGTACGCCGGAAAACGTCGCGTAGGCACGATGGTAATCGGCCTGACTAATCGGATCGAATTTGTGGTCGTGGCATCGAGCGCAACTCAAAGTCATGCCTAGAAAGGCTCCACTGGACGTGTTAATCATTTCATCCAAGGTGTTCGCTCGAATCTGAGCCGCCTGAGCTGCGTCCTGATTACCCACCGTATCGTATGGCCCAGCGACCAGAAAAGCAGAACCGATCTCCACATTCGGATCGCCCGCCCCAATAACGTCTCCCGCCAAGTGCTCCCGCACGAGCGCATCGAACGGCTTGTCTTCGTTGATCGAACGAATCACGTAATCCCGAAACGGCCAGAGATCTTCAACAAGCCAATTCTGCTCGAAGCCAACACTCTCCCCGAAACGAACGACATCGAGCCAATGACGTCCCCAGCGTTCGCCATAGTGCGGCGACGATAGCAATCGATCGACTAAGGCTTCGTATGCATTCGGATCTGTATCCTCGACAAATGCTTCTACTTCTTCCGCAGTCGGCGGAAGCCCGATAAGATCGTAAGTGGCTCGCCGAATCAGAACGCGCCGATCGGCTTCGGAATTCAAAGCCAATCCGACCTCTTCAAGCGTTTCTTCGACAAACGCATCGACGCTGCTCAATTCCGATTCTTCGATCGGTTGATACGCCCACCACGATTTATCCGCCTTGGACGCTTCTTTGAGAACGATCGCTTCAGACCATTGAGCGCCCTCGTCAATCCAGGCTCCCAGTTTAGCGGCCTCCGCTTCTGTCAACGGTTCGCCCTTTTCCGGCATTTCAGCCGGCTCATCGGGCCCCAATGGCAACGTAATCCAATGCAGCACGCTATCATCCGCGTTCCCGGGGATCAGAATATCTTCGCCCGCAGCCATAATATTAGCGCGAGTCGTCATCGAAAAATCGCCCTTGAGAATATTCGGATTGTGGCAACTAAGACACTTCGCCTCCAAGATCGGCGCCACCTCTGTCTCGAAATCGACCGCGGATAAGTGAAACGAAACGATTGAAGCGACCAGATGGAAAACTGCGGATATTGCTGTTATTCGGGGCATTGCTAATGATACCAGTGAAAATGAAGTATAGTAACTCGTTTTTTCTATCAACTCTATTTGCGTTCGATTCCAGGCAAACCGAAACCCGTTGTCTCTAAGCCTTAATCTTTCTATCGCAATGCGATACAAGCGATGGATCAAGAAAGCAAATTTCCTAAAGAACTTTTGATCGCGAACGCACGAACCTCGTTTCATCGATAAAATAAAACTGGACGGCGCTACGACCATGGAAGAAACCGAATTTATCTGGCACAAGGGAGACCTTGTCCGCTGAAAAGACGCAACAGTCCACATAATGACCCATGGCCTTCACTATGGGTCCTCCGTTTTTAAATGTATCCGTGTTTACGATACGAAAGAAGGCTCCATGGCATTGCGCTTAGCCGAAAGCATGCGATTGAAACCGAACGAATTCAATATCGGCAAATCCACTGGTCACATAGCCCAGAGCACTGGCGTTCGCGACGGCGACAGCTGGGGGAAGCGAGCAGCGTGGTGCGACTACTCGGGACTGGTCAACAGCACGTTCGGCGTACACGATTTCGAGAAAAAACCCAAAGGCACAGGCAACTTGACAATCCCTGCAGGCGAATCCATCACCTTCCGCTACCGCATCTACATGCACGAGGGAGACGAAAAGCAAGGTGATGTTGCCAGGCAATGCGAAGGCTACATTTCGGAGCTTTAACCCGACAGGAAGTCACAACTCCACCCAGTCCTCCTGCAGACAATCGGCGTTTAACTATTGCAAACAGGGGGCGCTCCCCGCATCTTTCCCGCTCATTTTACCTACCCCGACTCTTTACTGCATACCGATCCGCAAGATTCGCGTCAAACCTGTCATAAACTATGAAAGTTTTCCCGTCTCTCATTCTCTCCGTCATCCTATCACTCCTTCCCAATTTAGCTAACGCCGACGCCATTCGCCAAACGAAAGGCAGCTACTATGACGCATTTCGTCAGCTCGACGTCGACCTGCCATCGCCTAACGTTTTTCGGGCAGCTTCCGGAGCTCCTGGCTCCCAATATTGGCAACAAAGAGCCGACTACAAAATCGACGTGAGTCTTGACGAATCGCTCCAACGCATCACCGCGTCCGAAACCGTTACCTACACAAATCACTCGCCCGATACGCTTCGTTACATTTGGCTACAGTTAGATCAGAATCGTTTCGCCGATGGATCGGCCGCTCGCGTTACCGAAACCGCCGGGTCCAGTAAAGATCAACTCAGCTATAGCGCCCTAGCCCGCAATCAAATCTACGACGACCGCAAGCATGGCCATGAATTGACTAGCGTAACTGACGCCAAAGGCAACGACCTGCGCTACACGATTGTGGATACGATGATGCGGATCGATATGCCTAAAGCGCTAGAGCCTGGCGATAGCCACACATTCAAAATCGACTGGGCCTTCAACATCATCAACAACACCCGTGTCGGAGGCCGCAATGGCTTCGAGCATTTCACGGAAAGCGACACCTATATATTCTTTCTCGCCCAATGGTTTCCGCGTCTTGTTGCCTACACCGACTACACAGGTTGGCAACACAAGCAATTCCTAGGACGCGGTGAGTTTACGCTGGAATTCGGCGACTACGAAGTCGCGATCACCGTACCCGAAGACCATATAGTCTCGGCAACAGGGGAATTGCAAAACCCGACTAACGTTCTCAGTCGCGAACAACGCGACCGCCTGGATGAAGCGCGCCAAGCAGACAAACCCGTTTTCCTGGTTACTCCCGAAGAAGCTCTGGAAAACGAAAAGGAGAAATCCGGAGGAACGAAGACCTGGAATTTCAAAGCCAAGAACGTACGTGACTTTGCCTGGGCGAGTTCCCGCAAGTTTGTTTGGGATGCGATGATCCATAGGCAAGAAGGAGCCGAGCAAGAGGAAGTGCTCGCAATGTCCTTCTATCCCAATGAAGCCATGCCCATCTGGGCGACCTATTCCACCGAAGCAGTCGTCCACACCATGGAAGTGTATTCACGCCTTTCCTTCGACTATCCCTATCCTACTTCCCAATCGGTCAACACCTGGAAGGGCGGCGGCATGGAATATCCGATGATCACATTCAACGGGTATCGACCAGATCCCTACAAAAAAAGTGGAGACGACGAGGATTCTGACGAGGACTCCGAAAACAAAGACAAACTTTCCGAAAATGATGAGGATTCCGAAGACCAACCGGATTCAACCTATTCTCGTCGAACCAAAACCGGACTCATCGGCGTAATCATTCACGAAATTGGACACATTTACTTCCCAATGGTCGTTAATTCCGACGAACGCCAATGGACATGGATGGACGAAGGTCTCAATAGCTTTCTGCAATACATCGCCGAAACCGAGTGGGAGGAAAATTTTCGCGAAAGTGCTACGGGCAACGGCAACAAGCTCGATTCAATTTCTGGATACATGTCCAGCCAGAACCAAGTGCCCATCATGACAAACTCGGACTCGATTCTTCAATTCGGAGCCAACGCCTACGCAAAACCCGCGTGCGCCTTGATCATATTGCGAGAAACGATAATGGGCCGAGAACTCTTCGACTTCGCCTTCCGAGAATACTCTCAACGTTGGCAATTCAAACGCCCCACTCCAGCCGACTTTTTTCGTACACTCGAAGACGCATCCGGCATCGATCTAGACTGGTTCTGGCGGGGCTGGTTCTACAGCACCGACCACGTAGACCTCGGCATACTCGACGTAAGAGAATATCAAGTTTCAAGTCTAGATCCGGATATCGAAGTGGAATTCAAGCGTGAAAAACGGGACCTCGAAAACCCTGAACCCCTTCCCCAAATCCACAACCGAGAACAAGGTCTATCCCTTCGACTGGACCGCCGACCAGAACTTGCCGACTTTTACAATGAGAACGATCCTCTCACGGTCACGAATAAAGACCGTAACAAATACAACACCCTCATCAAAGGTCTCAAGGATTGGGAAAAAGCAGCTCTGGAACGAGCGCTCGAAGAAGAGCAATACATCTACTTCATCGATTTCGAAAACGTAGGCGGCCTGGTCATGCCCATTCCGCTTCGAATCGCCAACGAAGACGGATCACACGATTCGATCATGATTCCCGCCGAAATTTGGAGGCGTAACCACAAAAAGGTTACAAAAATGCTTATCCGCGATCAAGCGATGCAATCCGTCGAACTTGACGCTCGCCACGAAATCGCCGACGCCGACTATTCGAACAACCGATTCCCTAGCCGCATTCAACGCTCCCGTCTCGAACTCTACAAATCGGATCCTAAGAAAAAAGACTTGATGGCAGACATGCTCGAAAAGCTGCGCCCCGTCAAAGGCGGGGAAGACAGCGACGAGAAGGACGTCCCCCTCAAGATCGCGGATGAATAATTAAGGCGATGACTCGATCCTGGTTGCTTTACATTTTTTCAGTGCTGCTCTTCGGAGCAAGCATAACCCTAGCACATCGAGTCCCCGAAGGACTAACGACGATAGAGCTCAACGAGAATACTGAAACCATAGAAATTGTCCACCGCCTACATAATTACGACGTCGAACTAGCCCTTTCCGAAATCCTAAATGACCCGCAGTGGTCTCTGGATACGCTCGAAGCGCGAGCCCAGCTAGCCCTCTACGTCGAAAAGCGATTTCAGATTATCAATCGTTCCAACGAAAAGCTCGTAGAACTCAAACTCATCGGAGCAGAACTAGAAGGCGACGAGATCCTTGTATTCCAGGAAGCGGTAAACCCCCTTCCCAACTCTCTCGCGATGCGCCACGATGCCCTGCGAGAAATCATTTCCGAACAGGTCAACACCGTAAATATTCTTCTCGGCTCTCAAACCCGTACCCTCGTATTCGAAAAACAAGACAAGTGGAAAGAGCTGCCGGAGAACAATCGATAACCGAACTACCAATTCAGTGTTCTTTTTGAGACGAAATGCCTGGACTCGCCATTCACCGGGTCATCGAAATGCAGTTCCTTTGCAAGGAGCTGCAACGGCTTTTCATAGTTATCCGGCGACTCGTTTTGCAGCTCCGGATAATACTTCTCGTTTTCAACTGGAAAGCCTATCGAAGCCATGTGGTGGCGGAGTTGGTGTTTCTTCCCGGTTAGAGGATACAAGTAAAAATAGGATCTTCCTCCGTTAGTGCCCATAAGTTCTATACGCGATCTAGCATTAATATTCCCTGAGACTGATTGAATGCGAAAAGGCGGATCGCCGCGTTCAAGGCGATTCTCCACATGCCACTCGCGAACATCGCCCACTGGAACGCATCCCGAAATAGCGTGATACACTTTTGTCACTAAACGATTTTCGAAAAGCAATTGGAAATCCGCTCGTTTGTCCGGATTAAGCGAGAACATTACCAAACCCGCTGTTTCGCGATCAATGCGGTGAATCGGTGCGATCGCATCATTGCCCGTCCGCTCTCGCAAGCGATGCACCAAGCTCTGCTCTACAAATCGACCGCCTTGGGTCGTAGGCAAGAAATGCGGCTTATCGACCACTAGGAAATTTTCGTCCTGATAGAGAATCGACTCTTGAAAAGGAATAGGAACTTCCGCTTCCACTTCTCGGAAATAATAGAGCTTTTCAAGCGGCTCATAGCCCGTTTCCAACGTTATCGGCTCGCGTAACTTATCGAGCACTTTGCCTGCATTAATCCGTTTCAGCCATGTTTGCCGATCAATCCTCGGGAAACGCCTCTCTAGAAAATCTAGAATCGTCGGATACGGTAGCGACGCCTCAGGCATGGTGACCGTAGCCGGAAATTTCGCGATAGCCATGGAAAACATCTAAGTGACGCCAAGCTTCAAAGGGCAAGCTCCTAGTAAAGCCCCCTAATCTCTGGCACCTTGACGATTCGGCGTTTTTGCGGAGTAACATTGCCCACCCCTAACGGCGAGTCTCCCAGCATAGACGTCGACAATTCGTCTAACCAATACCCATGAGAAATAAATCCACAGCACTGTATAGTCCGAAAGGGTTTATTACCTGCCTCGCATTTCTCGTATTTGGGGCTACGCATGAGCGACTGGAAACTCGTGCAAACGAAGAAACAGGACGAACTGTACAATCTGGCAAAATATGTCGGGGGAACCACCGACTTGAGCAAGAACTACCCGAAAGTGGTCGACCTACTCGTCAAGCACTGGGAAGCCTATCGGATTAAAGGGTAGCGGCAAACAGAGCGTCTACATTCATCGGGCTGCTCTGATCCAATTTCGACTTTATTAAGCCTGCTCACGGAAAGGTAGACATTTTTACTTTAGGGTCATCGCTTGCCGCGGCCGCGTAAGAGGAAAAGAATCTTTTAAAGCTCCGGCGACCGCTGCGTCACGACGTTACGCTCGAAAGTCGAAGACAACCCCAGTCGTCCAAGGTATATCAAGACTATCCGAGACGTTGGATACCGGTTCGAGGCGCAACCCTAGCTCCATCTCAAATTGGTTCCTCTTATCAATTCGAAATAGAGGCCTTAAACTCCGGCGGTCTTCTCGCTTTGGTCAGCTGCTCAAAGGCATACGCGATGCTGATCAACTCGCCCTCTGACCAAGCTCTTCCGAAAAAAGACATACCTACCGGCAACCCTTCAACAAACCCAGCGGGCACCGTAATATTCGGGTAGCCAGCCCAAGCAGCCGGCGTCGAGCTACCGCTGCCAAAATGATCTCCATTAATCAAATCCGTGCACCATGCCGGTCCACCTGTCGGCGCTAGGATCGCATCAAGCCGATGTTCATGCATAACACGATCTATCCCCTCTCGCGAGGCCGACTGAATCAAACGCTTTGCAGTCAAATAGGCTTCCTCCCCGAGACCTGCCCTAGCCTGCGACAATTCGAGGATCTCCATTTTGAAAAACGGCATGGTTTCGCCTTCATGCATATAGTTATAAGCGATAACATCCTCCAAACTCTTCACTCCCGTCGCTGGGGAAGCAGTCTCCAAGTACGCGTTAACGCCATCCTTAAATTCGTATTGCAACAAAGCGAAGGCCTGCTCGCGAAGTTCATTCGCATTCTCAATGATCGTTTCCAAGTCAACCAGCTCGGCGCCCGCTTCGACGATCGCTTTCAGGGCGGGTTCGAGGGCCGCATCGACTCCTTCATGAAAACCGAATTTAGACCGCCACACTCCAATCCGTTTCCCCTTCAATCCGTCGATTTTCAAAAATGGAGTGTAATCCGTCAAAAATTGGCCCGAGCTCTCCGCTGACATTCTATCTTTTTCATCCACCCCTACGAGAACTCCAAGACATAGGGCCACATCGGCGACCGTCTTTGCCATAGGCCCAGCAGTGTCCTGTGAAAACGAAATCGGTATCACTCCGCTCCTACTGATCAATCCAACCGTTGGCTTGAGACCCACTACGCCATTGCTGGCGCTAGGGCAAACGATAGAGCCGTTCGTCTCCGTACCGATCGCAACAACGCAAAGATTCGCAGAAACCGCTGCGCCCGAACCCGCGCTCGACCCGCAAGGATTTCGATCCAAGACATAGGGATTGTGGGTCTGGCCGCCCCGACTGCTCCAACCGCTCGAAGAACGAGTAGATCTGAAATTGGCCCACTCGCTTAAATTGGTTTTGCCTAAAAGAACCGCTCCGCTTTCACGCAATCGCTTAACCAGGAAGGCGTCTTCCTTTGCGTAGTTACCCATCAGAGCAGACGCGCCTGCCGTAGTCATCATCCTATCAGCCGTATCGATATTGTCCTTAATCATCACGGGGATCCCATGCAAGGGCCCCCTCGTTTTGCCTTCAGCTCTCTCTTGGTCCAACTGACGGGCGATGCGCAAGGCATCGGGATTCAACTCGATCACGGAATTCAAGTTCGGCCCCGAGCGATCGATGGCTTCTACCCTCTCCAAGTACATCTCCGTAATCGACACGGCGGTCAATTGGCCACTTGCCATTTTTTCCGCCAAATCGGCGATGCTCAATTCCAACAACGGAAAATCATTATAGTCCGAGAAAGGTTCGCCAACATCCACCGTTCGCGGCCGACAGGCGGAAAGCAAAACCATGCAGAATGCGAAATGTAGAAAAATAGACAAAGCTTTCGGGGTATTCATTTCTATATAGAATCGCCGACGCCAATCGGAAGCAATTCAACTCCTTCCGAACCCTTTCACGACTTCCGCGCGATCCATCCAGATACGAAAAAGGAGAAGCCGAAGCTTCTCCTTTTGGTTTTTGAAAGTAAATAGCAGACGTTTTTCTCCTTGCGGATAAAACCTCTGCAAGTCAAGTGGTCCGAGATGGACTGCTAGCTCTTCTTTACATTCGTTGCGCAAGGCCCTTTACGACCTTCGCCAATCTCGAAATCGACAGTGTCGCCTTCATTTAGGGCGTACCCATCTGTTTCGGTGTGATGCACGAAAAGATCGTCGCCGCCTTCACTCTGTTGAATGAAACCGTAGCCCTTTTCTGAATCAAACCACTTTACTGTTCCTTTTGCCATGTGTGTATTATTTTTTTACTATTACTATCTAACCGAATAATCGATACAAGGCTCTCCCTGGATCCACGATTAGAGAGCGGCACACTACACCAAACGCCTCTTCTGTCTAGAAAGAAAATTCAAAACCCAAACAGAATTCGTAAAAAATTGTTAATCAATAACTTACCTGATAGAATTATCCACCGAACAATTCACAGAACCCTTTTCCACGGATCGCATTGATCGCGGGAAACCAGTCTGAAGGACAAACCCGCGCCCCCCAAAGCCCTCAATCACCGACTCAAAACGAGATCGAGCTTGTCGACGATCACATCCTCGAAAAGCCCCAGCAGTCCAGCAATCAAATACCTACCGCAGTACGTAAACATTGCCTTACGCATTCCTTAATCCTCGGCTAACAGAACCCTTCTCTTCCATCGGGACGACAACACTACCCAATCAATGGAAACCAAATCATTCGACACCATCGTAATCGGATGCGGAACGTCCGCATATTTCTGCATTAGCCCCCTCAATAAAGCAGGTCAAAAGGTCGGCGATCGAATCAATATCCATCGGCGATTCCTCAAGGCCAAATCCGCCGTCCAGGTCCGAACCGATGCCGACGTGAAGCGTATTCCCTGCAAGTTGGCACACGTGATCGATATGGTCGACAATATGCTCCAGCTTCACCCCGACATCCTCGGGTTTCGTCTCCCAAAGGATCCAACCCGGAACCATCATCCAAGCATCGAGCGAGGCTCCGATGACCGCTCCTCGATCAATCAACTCCTTCAGCTGTTCGTCGGTAAACTGGCGATCCTTAGGAACCAGCTTTCGGCAATTCGAATGGCTCGCCCAGACTCTCCCTTCAAAAACATCCATCAACTCCCGGAAGGATTCGTCGCAGAGATGGGCCGCATCCAGAACGATCCCTAAGCGGTCCATTTCCTTGAGCAATTCCTTCCCCTTGAAGCCGATCCCGCCTGAAGCATCAGTCCCCTGCGCGCATACCCCAGACCCAAGGTTCGCCGGACCTATGGCTCGCAATCTCTCCCCGTAAGCTCGCTCAACATCACCAATCGTCACCATAGAATCGGCCCCTTCCAAGCTTAGTAGCTAATAAATCGGCGTTCCGGGCGGAGGATCATCCGACCAAAGCTCGACCGCTGCATTCAGTTGAGCGGCTGTCTTGATCTGCGACAATTAACCTTTTTCTTCCATGATCCGATACCACGCAAGTTGGCCTTGAGTCTGGGCCCAGGCTTGTTCGGGAGAATACCACCCACGCAGTGGGTTCGTAGGCTTAACGTATCGACCGATCAAAGTCGCCACGCAAACGCCTACGCCCCCTTTTCGCATCTCCGGAAAACAGACTGTACCGTTGCCCCGGCCGTCCCGATCGGTTTGTCCCTATTCACGTTCGCGAATTTCATGCAATGGTAACGTGTAGTTACGATTCCACTCCAGCACTTTCATACTGAGATCAAGGTGCGCGTCAAAAATCAACATGATTCATTTAATTTGAATGAAGCTGACAAAACAAAGAGAGACCGGCTACGAAGCAGCAAAGCAAGACCGTAACCCCACTCACTTGCACTTGGCCTTGAATTTATTGACTGCCAAGCAGAGCAACTAAGGTAATTCAAATCGTGAGCGACGTGGAGGCTGATAACAAACGTGATCTAAAACTTTCCGTAAAGACTCTCGTTGTAACCAGTCAACTCCGTGTAGGCTTTTCCGATTGCATTGCCGCTTTCATCATAAGCCGTACCTGCTCCTTCCCAGTAACAAAAATCTCCGATCGAGCCAATAATCTCCTGATTAGGGTGCGGCGTTCGCACGCTGAGGGAGCGTTTTTCGCCATTTGGATGGGTCCACCGGATTTCGTAACCGACAGGATAGTTCGCCCCTGTGTCATCGGATTTCCAATACGTCTTAGGGTCCCACGAGAAAGCGTCTGAATCGATGCGCGTGAGCTTACCTGTTGCGTCAATCAGATAGAGCGTGGAAAAGGGGTCGACCTGCCCGTCTTCGCGGCGCATCACGTAGGCCATCATTTCGGTGCCGTCGTCCATGATGAGACTCGTCCAATTCCAGCCTATTTGACCCTGAGAAAGTTGGCTACTGCTAATTTCGTGGTCCATCCACGCCACACCAGTAACCTCTAGTTCCTCTTGGCTGTCTATCAGGGTGCCACTCACACGGAGACGCGGAAAAGTGATGTAATAGCTCTTGGCGGTGGGATTCTCGCCTTTACGCGAGACTCCCTTATCGCCGAAAAAGACTTTTGGTTTGAGCGGAGCGAGCGTAAGGGTTTGGCGGTTATTAGCCTTGATGGAAAAGCTGACTTCCATCTCTTCCGACTTAGTATCCAATAATTGGAGCCGCCAGTTTCCATTTGCAATATCGAGGGTTTGGGTGTCAGTATAGGCGTTCCAGCCTTCTCGATTGAAACGCTCTTCATGGGTGTAAATACCGGTGTCCTTGTCAAGAATCGCGGCATGTGCCATAAAGATTTGGCGTGGCATTGAATCTTGGCTTTCTTCATTTTCGGGGAGGGTCGCTGAACGAAAGAATGTTATCTGAAAGCCGAATGAGCGTTTGGGACTCTCGCTCTCGAGGTGGCCGGTGATATACCACCACTCGGTTCTAAAGTCAGGATGACTGCCATGGTCTCGAGGAAAGACAAAGTCGTATCCCAAAAACGGGATCGAGTAGCCTTCCTTTTCGTGGGTTAGCGGCTCGGAAGATACGAATGGCAAAAGCAGAATACTCAAGCCAAGCCCTACCGAGAAGCGCTTTATTATTCGAATGCTCGATTTCATTCTTCTTGTTCGATGCGAAGCCCGCTGTTCCACCAGCCGATGCGTTTGGAAATCAATGCTCCGGTCGCCAGAACGGCGATGGCAAGGAGAAGGAGTTCTATCCAAGGAACAGATATAGAAAGCGACCAACCGAAGGATTGTTTATTGACGATGCGGATGAGCACCCAGCCTTGGGCAAGTCCAAGGGGGATACCGTACAGTATTCCTAAACCAGAGATACCTAGTCCTTCGGCGCTGGCAGCTTGGGACAGTGCCTTGCGGGACATTCCAATGCGTCTGAGCGCGCCGATCTCACCCCTTCGCTCTAGCAAAGAACTAAAGAGCATAGCCGCAAGACTCGCGACTGAAATGAACAAGCCGATCATTTCAAGAGCATAGGTGATCGCGAAGGTTTGATTGAAGACTTTCAAAGCCTGCTCACGCAGCAGGCGGTTAGAGAAAACGTCGAGGGCCGGATAGCGTTCCTGCCATTCTTGGATAGCTACTCTCAGATCCGCTCCTTCCGCGAGATGAAGGGCCAGCCCCTGAGCTCTTTCGTGTCCCATCCAATCTGAAATGAACGTCTTGTCCACCCCAATACTGCCTCGCTCGTTGCCGAAGTCCGATTGTATACCAATTATAGATAGAGCCCTTTCCCCGATCGGCGTTTCAATGGAGATCGGGTCGCCGATTTCTACATCGAAGCGTTCCTTGAAGCTTTCGTTGATGATCGCCCCGTTTTCGGTTAACATTCGATTGAGATCGGGAGTGGATCCTATCCAAGAGATATGTGGCTTCCTCATCAAGTAACCCGCGTCGAACCCGAGGAGAAGCGTGTCCTGTCCGCGAAAGCGTAAGTCGAAGCACGAGATAGTTCCTCCATCAACGACTACGGGATCTTTTAGGAGCGAATCGTAAGTTTCTTTTCGGATTGGATTGCTAGCGCTGGCCGTAGCCGCGGAGGTAGAACGGATGTAAACGTCGGCTTGGATGACTTGACTCATCCATGCGGTGACAGTCCTTTCAAAACTGCCGATCAGAAGCATCATCGCGGACGTCATTCCGACCGCAATGATTACGCTGCCGAGAGCCAATCGATGACGCGCGACGGGTTTTCGAAAGCGACTAAGACCAATTTTCACGCTTGGCGATTGAGAGCGAAAAATCCGGGGTAGAAATTCGAGCGAAGGGCAGGCCATCCCAATGACTAGCGCGATGAGAGCGAGGGCGAGAATATAACCGCCGATGGGAATTGCATGGCCGTTCGCTGCTGGTAACGGTGGACAAAGGTATGCGACAATTGCTACGAGGGCGGAAGCGAAAAACAATTTCACGTAAGCGCTCTGCTTGTATTCACTATATTGTGACTTACTTTTTAGCAACTGAGTCGGGGGCGTGCGGGCAGCAGCACGGGCCGGAAACCAACCAGCGATAATGCAGGAAGCGATCGATACAATCCAGGCAAAAAAGATCTCGATCGGTTCGTAACTCAGTCCACTACCGTTCGTGAAATAATAGAGGGTCGACACCGTATCGTTGACCATCGCTGCAGAAAAACGCGAAGTGATCGACCCAAGCCCAATTCCCATCATACCGCCTACCGCTCCGATCAGAGCCGCTTCAATGATCCAGGTCTGCTGTATCGTTCTCGGGGATACTCCGAGAGAGCGTAGCGTAGCCATTTCGCTCTTGCGGCGTGAAACGGAACTGTCGAGTGCTTGAAAGACGAGGAGGAGCGCGACGATGAGCGAAAGGGCAGAAAGGGCTCGCAGATTTGATCGTAAGGCAAGCGTCATTACAGCTCCGCTCTGCTGCCGTGCGGATTGAGATTCGACGATCCAATGACCAGGATTGTTTTCCTCAAGGAGAGATTCGATGCGCGAGAGGTTAGTGGTAGATCGCTGATCCTCAGGTAACACGATCTCAATACGGTCGATTTCATCCGAACGTTCGGCGATCTTAGCTAATGCAAAAAGATCCATCACCAGAGCTGATATTGCGTCGTCCGCGCTTTCGCTTTGGATGGGAATCGAACCGCTGAATTTGAGATCAACCACGGACTCGCCCATGAAGAAGGGAACCGTCTGACCTCTTTGCCAATTATGGTTCGCTGCGACATTAGCTGACGCGAAGAAGACGTTTTGCTCGCTCAGGTGATCGAAGACGTTTTTTCCTTCGGCAGAGACCGATTCAGAGGACGAGCTCTGGCCGATTTTCGATAGGTGGCTTGCGGATGCGAGAAGATCGACACCGATCAATTTATAGATGGGACCAGGACGTTCTACGTAGCCATCTGCCAAACCCACAATAAGCTCAAGGGTTGGAAACAGAGAAGCTTCGGTATCTTGGAGACTGCGTCTTACAACCGCGGCATCCTCCATATCGAGGGTATCGATAGTGGAGCGAACGCTAAACTGGCTCTCGCCAGCGACGAGTTCGGTAAAAGATTGAAAGGATTTGATCGAGGCACGATTGGTCAAACCTATAGAGAGGAAAACGGATACGCCAAGCGCGACGATGCTGAGCAAGCCAAGGGTCTTCAGGGCCTGCATTCGCCAACGCCTCAAGATGACGCGAGATACCATTGTCCGGAGCAGAACCAAGGGAAATCGATCTCCTTTTCTCGATTCAGGCATTTTGGATTAGTCTCTCGTCTGCCAATGTGTAACGAAAATCGCAATACGCTGCGGCATCCTGACTGTGAGTGACCATAAGCAAACCGGTGTTGATTTCCTGGCAAAGCTCGGTGAGCAGCTGAAGCGCTTCCCGGCCGCTTTTTTCGTCCAGATTGCCTGTAGGTTCGTCTGCGAAAATAATTTTCGGGCGATGGGCTATTGCCCGGGCGATCGCTATCCGCTGCATTTCACCGCCGCTCAGTTGAGCAGGAAAAGCATCCGCTCGATGATCGATATTGAGACGTTTTAATAAACTGAATACGCACTGAAGCCGCTCTTCTTCCGGCATTCCGATAAGCTGGAGGGGAAGCTCGATATTCTCGAAGGCGGTCAACGTCGGAAGCAGATGAAAGAACTGGAAGATAGTGCCAATCTTTTCGCGTCGGAGAAGCGCCATCTGATCCTCGTCCAGGGACTCTAGTGTTTGATTGTCGATAACAACGCTTCCCGAGTCGTAAGTCTCCACGCCCTCCAGGCAGTTGAGAAGGGTCGACTTCCCCACTCCGGAGGGCCCAAGCAGGGCGCTCATTTCCCCAGGGCGGATCTCGAGATTTACTTCCGTGAAAAGCGTGCGATCGCCGAAAGACTTGCTCAGGCTGCGCGCTTCGAGAACAAATTTATCCGCTTTTAGTTCTGTCGAGAGTCCTTTCGTCACCTGGGAAAACAATCGCTTCGAGATGCAATTTGTAAAGGTCCCAATACCGATTGAATCGATTCTGAACCGAGTTCGTTCGTCGAGATCGGAAATTCTTGCTTCACGGGGTAGGATTGCATCGTAAGTCAATAGGGTTGATGAATTAATGAAACGGATCGATCGAATCCTCCTGTGCAACGAAGTTAAGCGATTATGCCCGCGGAGCGGATCCTATTCATTCGAGAAAGTCTGGACAAACCATCCCTCACGATCCTCGCGACGAATGAGTGGCGCTATTCATATTGATATTGGCCGAAGTACTAGCAGTCAAAGGGAAGACCTACATAGTCACTTCCATCTAGAGTACGCAGTGAACGTATTCAGGTACTGGATCTATTTAATTGCATACAGTTGACCCTTTCATCTCCTCACTCTGGCTACTTCAATTCCTTTATAGGGATGTTACGGTACCAGACCGGGGCTTGGGCCTGGGACTCGTGCACTTGCACTTCCAGCACTTCGAGCACCTTCGTGGTGTCGCCCGATCTCAGGAATACGCCGCTGTTGGATTCCTTCGCCACCTTGAATTCGAGATCCAAGACGAAATTCGCGTAGTATTTCTTCGTCCAGATGGTGAAATGATCCTTGGCAACGAGAACGCCCTTCTTCAGTTCCCAACCGCCCTCTGTCAGCTCCGCATTCGAGAGGTAATCGGCAAAAAGCAGGTCCCATCCGCTGGTCTTGGGATGTCCTTTCGCCGCGCTGGCGGATGCCCAGGACAGGCTAATGGCCGCGAGAACCAGGAGCGGCTTGATCGCGATACGGCGGAGGGCAGTCGCCGAGAAATGGAAGGAGTCAACGAATGCGTTGGAAGAGCGTGTAAGGAAGTGGTTCATAAAAAACGTGATTGTTAAAGGGTAGATGTTCTTGGGTCTGTTGGCTATTCTTATTCGCCGACGCCCGCGGTCAAAGAAATTGTTCTGCCCTGATAAATCAGCCAGTCTGGGTGCTACGCTCGGACCTGCCGAACTAGAGCGAGCATCCTTGCATTGTGAAATAAAAACACGCTATACCTTTGGCCTATGAATTTCGTGCGGGTTGAGAATACGGTTTTTAAGGGATGCGCCTATCTCTCTCTATTTGTAAGTTTACTATCACTGCAGGCTCAGGAAGGTCAGCCGTTGAACTATTGGGCGATCGAGGATGCGGATGAGAGAGCGACATTGCCGAAATATAAGAC
>Ga0233432_10001447_pt1 | contig 22960 bp, 21 predicted proteins | sample SI_122_August201_6_FD_179870 | JGI IMG/M metagenome (GOLD analysis project Ga0233432, IMG submission 179870) | Seawater microbial communities from Saanich Inlet, British Columbia, Canada - SI_122_August2016_10_MG | ecosystem: Environmental > Aquatic > Marine > Inlet | place: Canada: British... | reverse complement strand
ACTCGCCATCCTCCGCGGACGCGTTGACGGCCTCGAAGCTCGCGTTGGCGAACTGGAAGCCACTCAGTTCTCCACCACCACCAAGCTCAGTGCAAAAACTGTCTGGGTGATGGGTGGCACGCATGCCAAGGGAGACAACTACAAAGCAGAGAGCAAAAAATCGGAAGGTCAGCGGTCGGCCTACAACGCTGAATATGGGGCCTTCTCCTTCAGCTACGACCTGCGCCTTGGCCTCAAGACCTCTTTTACCGGAAAGGATCTGCTCTATACCCGTCTGCGTGCGGGCAACATGGGCGACGACAGCGTTTGGGACGGCAACGGCGTTAGCTTGAACAAACTCGACACGGCAGCCCCTGGCGGCAACCTTGTCGAAATTGATCGTCTTTATTACCGCTTCCCACTCGGCGAAGGCTTCACGGTGCAGGCGGGTCCGTTGACTCGTAACACTGAGATGATGGGCTACAAGGCGACGGCCTACGCCAAAGGCGGGCAGAAGGTCTTGGACTTCTTCGGAGGATCCTTGGGAACCCCTGGCGTTTGGAACAAAGAGACCGGAGGTGGCTTCGGTCTGATGTATTCCAACAAGAAGAACGTCGACAAAGGGGACGCCTACTTCACCGTCGCAGCGAACTACGTAGCTGACTCCGGCGAAGCGAATGACAGCAACCCCAACACGGGCGGCTTCATGACCGACAACTCAGAGGGCAACATCACCACACAACTTGCCTATGGCAACAAGCAGTGGGGTCTGGCAGCCGGTTACCGCTATGGGCAGTGTGGAGCCAAGTTCCGCACCGGCACTGAGTTTGCGGCGTCCGACAAGTACGGCACACCCTGCACCGTGACCAACAAAAACGGCGAGGACGTTCGTACGAATGCAGACAGCCACAGCTGGTCGTTCAACGCCTTCTGGCGTCCTGAAGACTCTGGCTTCATGCCTTCAGTCAGCGCAGGCGTGGGTGCGTCTTACTTGAACGGCAACTCTGCCTGGGAGAACAACACCAGCAAGCGCGCGATGGCGAGCTGGATGGTGGGTCTCACCTGGAACGATGTGTTCATGGAAGGAAACGCCCTTGGCGCAGCCGTTGGTCAGCCTCAGTTCGTTACTGAAGTCGACAACAATGGTGGTGACGACTTCGTTGCCGATGGCAACTACGCGATGGAACTTTGGTACAAGTTCCAAGTCACCGACAACATTGCAGTCACACCTGCGGTGTATTGGTTGTCTCGTCCTTACGGTGACGACACACAGAACTTCAAAGGCGACGACAAGTCCCTGGGAGTCTTCGGTGGCTTAATTCAAACCACGTTCAAGTTCTGATCCAACAAGCATTCGCTTCAGTTCAGACGATTGATCAAAGAGCGCCCTCAGGGGCGCTCTTTTTTTTCAGGAACAACAAGTGAGGCGAACAGAATGATCAACAACTCAACCCGATCGACAACACAATGTTGATCGACAGGCAGTCAATCGACAAGAAAAAAATAATTTAAAATGGATCAATCAGAAGGCTCAACAACATGAACGAAAGAGATCAACAAGTCGATTAATTCAAACATTCAACAAGGCGAAATCGATCACAAATCAATCCCCAGAAAGCCAACAACACATGGGAGACTAAGGTTGGGTTAAGCAACTCTTGATCAAAAATAAACAGCTAGAGTAAATAGGCAGATTTCGATGCCGCCCTAGTGAAGGCCCTAACGATGGTCAAATCAGCATGACCACGACCTTTTTCGACATTTCTGATAATCCTCGTGTACTAGTGCTTGAAGAAAACATCGCAGCAGAACATTCACTATGCAAAGTATTAAATGACGAAGGCTTTATAACGACTGCCGCCAACGCTAAAAATGCTCGAGACTTATTAAAACAGGAAGTTTATGAGTTGATCATTCTAGATCGCAAACTAAAAGGGCTCAATTGCTTTGATCTATGCCGAGAGCTAAGGATGAAAAATATTCAATCAATCATTGTCATCATCAATGATGAAAATACAGAATCCGACTGCGTTCTCGGCCTTGAAGTGGGAGCTGACGACTATCTCGTTAAGCCATTAGGAAATCGAGAATTTGTCGCAAGATGTCGGGCCATGTTACGCCGACATCCGTTAAGCAGATCATTGGTGGACAAATTTGAATGTTGCGACTTGGAGCTGATTCCTAAGGAATGCAGAGCAACCAGAAATGGGAAAGACCTCAAACTTTCTCCTAAAGAATACAAACTCTTGGAACTATTTATTCAGAATCCAAAAAGAGTTTGGAGCCGCGACGAATTGATCGATCAAATATGGGGCATTGATTATATCGGTGACAGAAAAACAGTCGACGTACACATTCGCTGGTTACGAGAAAAAATTGAGGCCAATCCTTCCGACCCAACTAAATTATCAACAGTCAGAGGCTTTGGATATCGCTTTTGCTAATCAAAAGTTGATGAGCAGTAACCTAGCCAGGAGAGAAGACTACATCTTTGGACTGGGCAAATGCTTTAGAATGATCTGTGAGTCTTTATCGTATAGCAACCAACCTTCGTCCTTAAGAATACCCATCACCCTTGTAACCGTAACGCGAGTTGTGCTCAAAGCATCGGCTATCTCCTGATGCGTAAGTCGAAGAGTAAGCATGAGCCCCTGTTCACAGGGGCGACCATAATCTTGAGCAAGTAATTCAAGAAAACCACAAACACGATTTTGAACTCCCCTTAAACCCAAGAGCGCAATCAACGCTTCTGATTGATGATTACGATTGATCAGACAATTCATCACGTTGACACACAAATGAGGGGTGGATTCAACCTCCTCCATTGATATGCACAATAGATCGCAATCACTTAGGGTCTTAGCCTCGCAGAGGTCGAGATCAGTTAATAGTTCCCCGAAGCACTGATTAGGGCCTAAAACTCCAAGCAAGATGTCTTCACCCTGCTCATTGAGACAACTCAGCTTAATTATTCCCCGAACGACAATCCACACATGATCAGGCAACAAAGGTATGATAGAACCTGTAACAAAATGAAGAGTATTCCGACGTTTATAATTATTTTCTAGGCCGCCAAGAAAATCATTTGCGCTGTTGGGAGTGAAAACCATTTCAAAAATCTCCTGAGCCACACCACGCTAAACAGAGTCAGGAATGCGCAGTCTAAGAACGAGCAATGGTCGGGTTAAGAACTTGATAAGTGTCCAACATACAAAACATGATTCAAGCAGTTATTTCTAAACGCTGCTCTTATCAACACCGTCAAAGGTAGTTTTATTCACCACTTTCTTGCTGGGCCAACCAACAAAAGCAATTCCAAAGCATCAATATGGTGATGGTGCCATAACAGATCAAAAACCTTAACCCAACCTGAACTAAACGCAGCAGGCGTTTGAGTTTTAATAGAGCGATTCATAGTTTTAGATTCGATGCGGGTTGGCATTAATGGTTTTGGTCGAATTGGACGTCTCGTCTTTCGCGCTCTTTGGGGTCGTCCAGGCATCGAAATCGTACATGTCAATGACTGCGCCGGTGATGCTGCTGCAGCGGCTCACCTTCTTGGATTTGATTCGGTGCATGGCCGTTGGACACCAACAATCAAATCAACCACAACAGGTTTTTTAGTCGACAACCACCAGGTGCGATATACCTGCGAAAACAATCCAACTGTTGCTCCCTGGACTGAGACAGGAGTTGAGATGCTGCTGGAGTGCAGTGGACAATTTAAAGAACCAGAAATACTCGAATCAATCTATGAGAAAGCAAAGCTAAAACAGATTGTGGTGGCCTGTCCGGTGAAGGGACATATCAACAATATAGAGATCTTAAATGTTGTTTATGGCGTGAATCATCATTGCTATGACCCAGGTTATCACCGAGTTATCACAGCTGCATCCTGTACAACCAACTGTTTAGCCCCAATGGTGAAAGTCGTTCACGAAAAATTTCGAATAAAGCATGGCTCAATTACAACTCTGCATGATGTAACGAATACGCAGGTTGTCGTGGATGGATTTCATAAAGACCTACGGCGGTCGCGTTCCTGCATACAGAGCTTGATCCCAACAACCACCGGTTCGGCAAAAGCCATCAGCATGATCTTTCCTGAATTGGAAGGAAAGCTCAATGGCCATGCAGTAAGGGTGCCACTTGTGAATGCCTCCTTAACGGATGCGGTATTTGAACTTGAGCAAGAGGTCACCGTTCAGCAGGTGAATAATGCCTTCGAAGCTGCTGCCAATGGAGAACTCCATGGAATCCTTGGATACGAAACACGTCCGTTGGTGTCGGTGGACTACGTCAACGACAAGCGCAGCTGCATCATTGATGCTCTCTCAACGATGGTGGTAAACAAGACACAAATTAAGGTTTATGCCTGGTACGACAACGAGTGGGGATACAGCTCCCGCATGGCAGATCTTGCCTGTCATGTTGCCGAAAATCTAGAACTATGAACTTATCCCCTTTAAAGCAATACGGCATCGTCACTACAAATTATTGGGCATTCACGCTGACTGACGGTGCCATGCGAATGCTGGTGCTATTCCACTTCCATACCCTCGGCTACTCAACGCTGGAAATTGCTTTTTTATTTTTATTTTACGAATTCTTTGGTGTACTGACCAATCTATATGGAGGTTTAATTGGTGCTCGATATGGATTACGCCTAACCCTATGGGTTGGAACATGTCTCCAGATAATGGCATTATTGATGTTGATACCAGTGTCTAGTACGTGGCCAAAGATATTTAGTGTGATCTACGTGATGATGGCCCAAGCAATCAGTGGTATCGCGAAAGATCTCAACAAAATGAGTGCGAAGAGTGCGATCAAAACCGTTGTTCAGGAAACTCCAGATAATGCTCAGGTTGGAGAAAAAAGACTCTTCAAATGGGTTGCGATCCTGACAGGATCAAAGAATGCCCTTAAAGGAGTCGGTTTTTTTCTTGGTGGCTTACTCCTCATGTCGATGGGATTCAATTCGGCCATGGTGTGGATGGCAGCAGGCTTAGCACTGGCCTTCATCCCAACCTTGGTTTTGCCTAAGCACATGGGCAAAATGAAGATCAAGCCCGCGTTCTCATCAATCCTTTCCAAATCGCAAGGAATCAATGTTCTCTCCTTGGCACGTTTCTTCTTGTTCGGCGCTAGAGACGTTTGGTTCGTGGTGGCATTACCGGTGTTTCTTGAACAGGCGCTGGGCTGGAACTTCTCGGAAATCGGAGGGTTCCTGGGGCTTTGGGTTGTGGGGTACGGCATCGTCCAAGCATCCGCACCAAGCCTGCGACGTTTCTGGGGGAAAACCCAATCTCCTGGTGTGTCTGCAGTTCAGTTCTGGAGTGCTTTGTTAACTGCCGTTCCAGCTCTTCTGGCTATCGCTCTTTGGCGTGAATTGGATGTATCAATTGCAATTACCGCTGGCTTGTTTCTATTCGGAGTGGTTTTTGCTATGAACTCTTCCATTCACTCTTACATGGTTCTTGCCTATACAGATTCCGAAAGCGTGAGCCTGAACGTTGGTTTCTATTACATGTCCAACGCAGCTGGGCGCTTAATGGGAACCTTACTATCCGGAGCTATTTTTCTTCTTGGCGGCATGCAAGCATGCCTATGGACATCTTGTTTTCTGGTTGGATTGGCTTGGCTCAGCAGCCGTCGCTTGCCATCACCTTTAAGATCATCATAACGACTGCCGAACATTTAATTGTTCCAGAAAATTATCTTTTGCATGCGCATGGCACGATAAATAAAATTTAATTCCGAGGAAATTATGGCACCATCCGGAAAAGAAGATGCCAAGACATCAAAGCATAGAGATTCAAAGTGCATATTTTTTTGAGCTGCTTTAATTCACTCTCGAGCTATAATCATATTGAATCAGTTTCATTAGAGTAGAAATTCTCTCAGCAGAAGCATCTGAAGACAGGTTCCACTCGACCACACGACTCGTTATTGAACGCATCTTCGGCATTATCGTGATGGAATGATCTCTACCTCTTGAAACAAGAAAAAAGCCCTACGCAAACGTTGCGCAGGGCTTATTCATTGATCTTGACTCAAAGATCAGATTTTAGTTCCACTGAATAAAACAATAGAACATAGGACGGCTTCAATAAAAGCCTTGCTTGGATACCTATTATTTCCCAATCTTGTTAACAGCAGCTTTGGAAGCCTTCAAGATATCTCCCTTAAGGGGGACAAATCCTAGATTAGGAGCTACAGACTGAGCTTTAGAACTCAACATATAGTTAAATGTATCTTTCACAACCTTGGCGTTGGCACCATTGCCCGTTTGATAGGCCAAAGCCCATGTCAACGTTGCGATCGGATAGGCACCCTTAGCAGACGGATTGGGATTTTTACCAGCTAAATCCTTATCGAGCGTAATCCCATTCAACGCACGAGCGCCTGATTCAACAGAGGGCTTGAGATATTCACCAGACTTATTTTGCAAAGCAGCAGCCTTGACATTTCCCTTGATATAAGACTGATTGACGTATCCGATAGCACCGACGCGATTCTGGATAACACCAGCAACGCCAGAGTTACCCTTAGCGCCTACACCGGCTGGCCACTTCACAGATTTACCAGTACCAAGAGTCCATTCCGAAGAGAAGGCCTGCATCGAATTGGTGAATGCTTTTGTGGTTCCGGAACCATCTGAACGATGGACCCAAACCAGGGTGCCGGGCTTACAGCCAAGATCTTTCCAATTTTTGATCTTACCCATCGCAACTTTGACGGCTTGCTTCTGAGTCAGTTTTAAATCACAACCTGGCTTGTTGAAGCCAAAAGCGATGGTTCCGCCGACCATTGGAATTTGGACCACACCCCGGCCAACCTTGGCCATATCTTGTTTCTTCATCGGATCATCCGATGCTGCAAAATTAACTGTTTGATCGATAAATGCTTTGCGGCCAGAACCTGAGCCAACGGATTGATAATTCACTTGTGGCCCACCAGACCTCGCCAAGTCAGCGAACCAACGCTGATAAATTTTGGCAGGGAACGATGCACCAGCACCATTGATTCTGGGCGCAGCTGAAGCTGGCATGCCTGCCCCAAGGGCGAGCAAAGAAGACAAAACAAGAATCTTCTTAGAGACGCTCATGAGAAAATGACGCGAAAAAACGCAATTGCGCTCTCCAATCTTGCTTGATCAAATAACTATCAAGATCAAGGCATAAGCAAGATAGGATTAAGGTTCGCTTAAATTGCTCGCCTAACAGGCAAGTTTGGAGATTCATGGTTTCATGACACTTCCAAGACATCCAGAAACAACAAAAACCACTTCAATTGCCTAGCAAACCTAGGCAATTGATCAATCCTATTAACGTAAAACGATTAAATTAATTACTTACCTTATCTGCACGGCTTAATTCTCAAGGTCCATCCTCAACCTTGAAGAAGTTATTCGCTGACGTTATCAACTGCAGCCCTAGACGCCTTCAAAACCTCTCCCTTCAGTGGAACAAATCCAAGAGACGGTGCTTTATCTTGAGAACTATCGGACAACATATAATTCAACACATCTTTAATGGAAGATGTTTTATCACCATTGCCCGTTTCATAGGCCAACACCCAGGTGAGGGTCGCGATTGGATAGGCACCTTTGTTGCTGGGATTGGGATTTTTACCAGCAAGATATTGATCGAGTTGAATGCCATTTAATGCAATCGCTCCAGACTCCACAGAAGGCTTCAAAAACTCACCTGATTTATTTTCAAGCGCAGCAGCAACAACATTGCCTTTAATAAAGGACTGATTCACATATCCGATCGCCCCCTCGCGGTTTTCGATCACACCTGCTACACCTGAATTTCCTTTACCGCCGACCCCAACTGGCCATTGAACAGACTTGCCAGTACCGAGGGTCCACTCAGGCGAAAACGCTTGCATGGAATTGGTGAAGGCTTTGGTGGTGCCCGAACCATCGGAACGATGCACCCAGGTGATGGTTCCAGCTTCACAACCAAGATCTTGCCAATCCTTGATCTTGCCAATGGCAACTTGAACAGCTTGCTGCTGCGTGAGTTTTAGATCACAACCGGGTTTGTTGTATCCGAATGCGATGGTTCCACCCACCATTGGAATTTGAACCACCCCCCGTTCAACTTGGTCGCGGTCGACGGCCTTAATCGGATCGTCCGATGCTGCGAAATCAACGGTTTGGTCCAAAAAGGCTCGGCGCCCTGAACCTGATCCAACCGCTTGATAGTTCACCTGGGACCCACCGGATCCGGCCAGATCAGCAAACCAACTCTGGTAAATCTTCGCGGGGAACGTTGCACCAGCTCCGTTCAGCGGTTTTGCGGCTTGGTTTCCACTGCATGCTGCAAGACCCACGCAACACGCGGCCAGCGAAACGCGAACCAGAACCCGATGCGAAGCAGTCATGAATGACGTCCAAGGCTTTGAACAACCCCAGCGTAATTAATGCAGTTACATGCTCCGTTATGGCTTGATTAAGGCGTCGTCATTGTTGGTAGAGATCAGGTGTGGCCTCTGTCGACACGGGTGTGAACCGCGTTGAGGTGGAATAACAGTGCAGCCAACGGTTCACCCGTTGACGATGCACCGGCGGCACTTCTTCCAATAGCTGGGATAACTCGAGGGCCCCAATCCGGCGCAGGGCACGAACGTCGACATGCCAAAGCGCCTCTGCCTCACGAATCAGCCGAGCCCACGTGCGCACCTGCTGCCAGTGACGCAGCCTTGAACGGAGCGGCCGTTGCTGGTGGTGCCGGAAGCAGGTCATCCATTCAGATTGCTTGAGCTCGATTCAGTCGGCGCAAAACAACCCAGTCGCTTCGGAGTGATGAAGCAAATACGGAGGAGATCGGACGGAGGAGATTGAACAGTGGATCAGGTTTTGCTGTCTCCGGCCTCCAAATCCACAGGCACAACGGGGAACGACAGCTCTTGGATCTCCCGAGCGCTCATCCGTCGAGCCCAGGCCCCTTTGATCGGGTCATTCCAGCGGAAGCCCGCATCACGGGCGAGCTGGCGGTCGTCGTACGACACCTTGGCGCGTACCAATTTCCGTGGCTCTAAGCCTTGGAGCAAGAGCTGTTCCAGGTCGTCACAACGGGCGAACACTTCCGCCAAGTAAATGCAATCGGTGAGAGCCCGATGGGCCGCCCACACGGGAACCCCGTAGGCCAACGCGAGATCTCGCACCGAAGGCCGTGAACGCAATTGCCGATCAGCTGGCCAGCGCATGTCCTCCATGGAACACAACCAGGGCTGGGTCACCGCCGGTAACTCGCCTCGCCCGAACCATTGGCGGTCGAAGGCAGCATTGTGCGCCACCAAAACATCAGCAGCATCTAAAAGGTTTTGGAACCAAAGAAGCGCTTGTTTCCAAGGCTGCGGAAGGCGGGTCACCGCGGCTGGGATGCGGTTAATCGGCTCTGCGGCATTGGTCTCGGCTGGCAACAAAAAGGACTGCTGCGCCAAGACAGCCCTGGATTGCACATCAAACAAAATGGCGCCCACCTCGACGCAACAATGGTTTTCAGGCTCCAAGCCGGTGGTTTCCGTATCGAGGATTAACAGCGTCCTCGGGACGACGCTCTCTGGTGACGGTGCTTGGGATTCGCTCTCCTCAGGCTGGCTGTCCTCAAGTGGAGAACTCGGTGTAGTTGCACGCGGGTTTGATTCGGGCGCACTTGCGCGCACTGTGGGTTGCAATCCACCCAGCAGATCCAGTTGATCAGCCATCCCCAGAAATCCAGTCCCGACGTTGATTCTGGAGCCCGGTGGACTGCAAAAGCTGCCTAAGGTCGTTTACATCTCACAAAGAACCATGGGCCTCGGCATCGGTGATCGCTTACCCAACTTCAGTGTTGAGGATCAAAACGGAGATCAACGCTCCTCCGAATCCGTGCAAGGCCGCTGGCTAGTGCTCTTTTTCTATCCCAAGGACGACACGCCAGGTTGCACGGCAGAAGCCTGTAGTTTCCGGGACAACAGCAGCAATTTTGCGGCGCTGAACGCCGAAGTCTGGGGTGTCAGTGGAGACGATGCAGTGAGTCATCGTCGTTTTGCCGAACGCCACTCCCTGTCGTTCCCTCTTCTGTGCGACCGGAACAACGCCCTCCGACGCCAGATGGGTGTGCCCAAGGCCTTAGGAATGCTGCCCGGACGGGTGACCTATGTGGTGGACCCAACGGGGGTGATTCGCCACACGTTCAGCAATCTCCTGGACGGCCCTGCCCATGTTCGAGAAGCCGAACGTGTCCTCAAGGAATTGCAGTCCTGAGCGATGCAAAGTTGGCGACAGCAAGGAAGCATCTGGCAACTCCGGCCGAGGCAGCCCCAGGGATTGATTGAGTTCATTGGTGGCAGTTACCTCGCGGCCACGCCGCAGGTGAGCTACCGACGCATTCTCGAAGATCTTTGCGACGCAGGCCTTGCGATCCATGCTTGGGCCTATGTGCCTGGCTTTGATCACCAAAGTCAGGCGAAGGAGGCCTGGATGGCCTTCCGTCAGTCGCGGCGACAATTAGAGGATCGCTGTGGAGTGCTCACCGCTCCTCTGCGTTTGGGACACAGCCTTGGATGCAAGCTGCATCTCCTCGCCCCAGATGGAGGCCGTGGCAGCCATGGCCTGGTGGCCCTGAGCTTCAACAATTTCCAGGCAGATCGATCGATCCCACTTCTTGGTGAACTTGCACCAAGGCTTGGGGTCGAAACGGAATTCAGTCCGAGCCCGCAAGAAACCCTTCGGCTGATCACCCGTCACTACATCCAAGAGCGCAATCTCGTGGTGCGGTTCGGTCGCGACGAGCTCGACCAAAGCGATGACCTGCTTGAAGCTCTAAAAAAGCGCAGCACCGACAACACCGAAGCGTTGCAGTTGCCCGGCGATCACCTCACGCCGGCCAGTGCCGGATTACGCCGGAGCCTGCTTGGCGCATGGGCGGATGACCCAAAACGGGTCGAGGTGATCCGCCGCCTCACGCAAACCATTGGCGAGTGGGCTGGTTAGATCAGCCCACGACCGGTTTTTAAGCCCGTAGACGATCGAGCACGGAGCGATCTTCGAGGGTGCTGGTGTCTCCGGTGACCTCTTCGCCAGCGGCGAGAGCACGCAGAATCCGTCGCATGATTTTTCCACTGCGGGTTTTTGGAAGCGCATCACTGCAGCGGATTTCATCAGGACGGGCAATCGGTCCGATCTCTGTACCGACATGCTTCCGCAATTCAGCTTGGAGTTCAGCGGTGCCTTCCCGACCCGTTTCCAAGGTGACGAAGGCGACGATGCCTTCCCCCTTGAGATCATCAGGACGCCCCACGACCGCAGCTTCTGCAACGGCGGGATGGCTCACAAGAGCTGATTCGATTTCCATCGTGCCCAGGCGATGTCCGGACACATTGATGACGTCATCAACCCGTCCCATCACCCAGAAGTAGCCGTCGGCATCGCGGCGAGCGCCATCGCCAGCGAAATACAGATAGGAGCCATCCGCTGGACGGATGTGCTCCCAATAACTCTCCCGGAAACGCTGGGGGTTGCCATGCACCGTGCGCATCATTCCCGGCCAAGGAGCACGCACCGCGAGATAGCCCCCCTCGTCATCGCCACAACTGTTGCCCTCAGCATCAATGATGTCGGCCTGAATTCCAGGCAAGGGCAAGGTCGCTGAACCTGGTTTGGTTGGCGTTGCCCCAGGCAAGGGGCTGATCATCACTCCACCGGTTTCGGTTTGCCACCAGGTATCGACGATCGGACAACGGTTTCCACCAATCACGTCGCGATACCACATCCAAGCTTCTGGATTGATCGGCTCACCGACAGTGCCCAGTAAACGAAGACTGGACATATCGAACTGATCGGGCACCGAACGTCCGCCCTTCATGAAGGCCCGAATCGCCGTTGGTGCGGTGTAGAAGATCGTGATGCCGTGCTTCTGAATCAGCTCCCAGAACGCCCCTGGTTTCGAGGGACGTGGGGCGCCCTCGTACATCACCGTTGTAGCTCCATTGGAAAGGGGGCCGTAAACGATGTAGCTATGCCCTGTAATCCAGCCCACATCGGCTGTGCACCAAAACACGTCGTCGTCGCGACAATCAAAAATCCATTGGAAGGTGAGATGCGCCCAAAGGTTGTATCCAGCCGTGGTGTGCACCACGCCCTTGGGTTTTCCTGTGGAACCAGAGGTGTAGAGAACAAATAAGCGGTCTTCACTTGCCATCGGTTCAGCCACACAGGCGTCGCTTTGGCCCGACACCAAGTCATGCCACCACTGGTCGCGCCCCTCGACCATCGTCACGTCCTGCTTGGTGCGCTGAACCACCAACACGGAGTGAACGGTTGGGCAGGCCCCATCGGCCAGGGCAGCATCGACGGCTGGCTTCAGCGAAACAGGTTTGTCTTTTCGAAAGCCGCCATCGGCGGTGATCACCGCCTTCACCTCGCCATCAATCAACCGATCCCGCAACGCTTCGGCCGAGAAGCCCCCAAACACCACGGAATGGGGCGCCCCAATACGGGCACAAGCGAGCATCGCAATCGCCGCTTCCGGGATCATCGGCATGTAAAGCGCCACCAAGTCGCCCTTGCCGAGGCCCATGGCCTTCAGGGCATTGGCAGCCTTACAGACCTCGGCATGCAGTTCGCGATAGGTGAAGCGACGCACATCACCAGGCTCTCCCTCCCAGATCAGCGCTGTCTTGTCGGCCGTTGGGCCCTCAAGATGCCGATCGAGGCAGTTGAACGACAAGTTGGTGGTGCCCCCATCAAACCAGCGGGCGAAGGGGGCATCGCTCCAATCCAGAACCGTATGAAATGGCTCAAACCAATGCAGTTCGCGACGGGCGGCGTCTCCCCAAAAGCTGTCCGGATCAGCCTTCGCCGCATCGGCCATGGCCCTGTAAGCCTCAAGGCTGCTAATCGAAGCCTCTGCAGAAAAGCTCGCGGGAGGTTCGAACACACGCTGCTCCTGCAGCACGCTTTCGATCGATGTGTTGGTGTTCGTCAAGGAAGGCTGAACGAGGCGCTTATCGCTCAGGGTAAGGAGCAGATCCATGGTTCTTGCAGACGCTTATCAATCCGTCGAATGCCGTTGAACCGCTTGACTAGAGAAACCGAACCTCCCCTACAGGGATGACGCATCCACCGGTGGCCTGTTTGTTTGATTTGGATGGGCTCCTACTCGACACGGAGCCGTTCCATGGGATGGGCTGGCGACAGGCCGCGGCCCAATTCGGTGGCGAACTGAGCGACGAACAATTACTGCAGCTCAGAGGGCGTCGACGCAGGGACTGCGCTCAGCAAGTGGACGATTGGCTTCCAACCCCAATTGGAATTGACACTCTGCTGGCGGTTCAACAACCAATTGTTCGAGCATTGCTCCCTTCTGCCCCCGCGATGCCGGGTGCAGAAGGGTTGGTGCAGCACTGCTGCGATCACGGCATCAAAACAGCGCTCGTCACCAGCAGCAGCCGTGAGGCGGTGGCCTTTAAAACCAGCCACCACCCTTGGGTTGAATCGATCAAAGAACGCATTTATGGCGATGATCCGCAGTTGGCAGCCGGAAAACCAGATCCAGCGCCGTATTTGCTGGCGGCCAAACGACTCAATGTGAATCCAAGCGAATGCTGGGCCTTTGAAGATTCAAACGCAGGAATGCAATCTGCCGAAGCCGCAGGATGCCGCGTATGGGTTTTATCGAGTGATACTCAAAAAGACCCTCTCACTCGAAACCCCTGCCGAGTTGAAAGTCTTGAGGTTGTCTTGAATCAGCTCGTTAATACAAGCGGCTAAGGACAAAATCAGGCAGCTCGAGCAAAGCCCGCTTCGAGGGTGAATCAGCCATCCAAGCAATTGATTCGCGGGACTCACGGGCAAATTTCTCAGCCAATTCACGGGTCCGAGGAATGGCTTGGGATGAACGGACTAGTTCGAGAGCCTGTTCAAGATCGCCAGCTTCGCTGAATTCACGATCGATCAACGCTCCCAGCTCAGGATTTTCTTCCAGTGCGTAAAAGGTGGGTGCTGTTAGATAACCAGTCGCTAAATCGCTGGCAGCTGGCTTACCCAACTGCTGGTCGCTACCAGTGAAATCAAGAATGTCGTCGACAACTTGAAAGGCCAGACCCAATTGGCGACCGAATTGATAAAGAGAATCTAATTCTTGTGGATTGCACTCACTCAAAACACCAGCGGCCCTGGAACTGTTCGCGATTAAAGAAGCTGTTTTGCAGTAACTTTTTTCAAAATACGTCTCAAAACTCTGGGACGTATCGAATCGATAAAGGCCTTGTTTGACCTCGCCATCAGCGAGATCCATGATCACTCGGCTCAGTAATTTGACGACATCGAGATCATCAAGATTGGCAAGGTGCCAACTTGCCTGTGCAAAAAGAAAATCACCAGCAAGTACAGCAACGCGGGCATCGAAGCGGCTGTGAACGGTGTCGACACCGCGACGGGTCGATGCTTCATCCACCACGTCATCGTGAACCAACGATGCGGTGTGGATCATCTCGGTAATCTCTGCCAAACGCCGATGGCGCGGTGTGAGCTCTCCATCAGCGGCGAGGGCTCTCGAGATCAATAAAACAATGCCGGGGCGGATGCGTTTACCGCCAGCGCTGAACAAATGTTCCGCCGCAGCTTGAAGGATGGGATGCCCCGCACCAATCAAATTGCGCAAATCGCCGAGCAAAGTCTCGAGATCGGTCTCAACCGGTTGCAGCAGCTCGGTGACGGTGATCATGAAACCCCTCGGCGCCGCGATCCTAGTGGCCTCAGCTTCAGGATTGCAGCACTTCAAGCTGGACGCGTGGACGTTCTCCGAGCCAGGGGGTAGCCCGCGTCGCGAACCCATCCGGATCAGCCGTGACACAGAAACGGCAATCATCGAGATGAAGCCCTTCCCCAACGGATGGTTTCGGAGCTCCGAGAACCGAATCCAGCTGACGCGCCACACCCACAGCTGGATCAATCAACTGGACTGAATCCGGTAGTAACTGGCGCAGCACTGGCTCCAACAACGGATAGTGGGTGCAGCCCAGCACGATCGACTCCACCGAGGCTTTCAGCAAGGGCTCCAAGTACTCCTTGGCAGTGCGGCGAAGCTCATCGCTGCTCAAGTCACCGGATTCGATCAAGGGAACAAAGGCTGGACAAGCCTGTTCAACCACCAGGGTCCCGGGATGAAGCGCTTCGATGCTGGAGCGATAGGCCTGGGATGCAACCGTCGCAGGCGTTGCCAAGACGCCAACCCGCGCGGTTTGAACCATGGCAGCCGCTGCTCCTATCAAGCCAATCACCGGCCCCCCTGCCTGTCCCTCTGCGACATCACGGGCTAAGGCATTGGTGGTGTTGCAGGCCATCACCACGGTGGAAACCTGTTGATCGCGCAACCAGGCCACCACCTCCGCAGCGATCAAGCGAATTTCAGGGGCAGAACGACTGCCGTAGGGAACACGGGCGGTATCGCCTAGATAAATGCACGGAACCGGACCGTGGCGTTCCAGCACCTGACGAAGCACGGTGAGGCCACCGATGCCGCTGTCGAAAAAGCCCAGAAGCGGTGTCATCGCACCTCCTGCTTTAAGTAGTTCAAGGTGCCCGCCGCAATTGCTAAAGCCAGGCGGCGACGGTGATCAGCACGGGCGAGACGCGGAGAATCAATCGCCCCAGTGACAAATCCCATTTCCACCAAGGCCGACGGCATGGTGGTTCGACGAATCACAAAAAATCGACCCCGCCGTACGCCGCGGTTGGGGGTGCCCGGCGACACATCCATCATTTGTTGCTGCAGATAGGTCGCCAGACGCCCAGAGCGTGGATCCGAGAAATAGAAGGTTTCAATCCCGTTCACATCAGGGCGTCTCATGCTCAAGGCATTGGCATGAATGCTGATAAAGGCAGTGGCTCCGAATCGATTGGCAAGGGACACCCGCGGCGGCAGGTCCACATCGATCTCACTGGTCCGGGTCAGCCGGACATCGACCCCACGGGCCCTCAGCAAGGCTGCAACCTGCAGCGACACATCAAGCACCACATCGGATTCCCTAAGCCCACGGATTCCCACAGCCCCAGGGTCCGGCCCTCCATGGCCGGGATCGATCACGACGCGATAGCGATTTTTAGGGACGGTCGGGAGGCCTGAGGGGTCTACAGGGGTTCGCGATGGTGCGAACCGCGGAGAGGTTTGCCAGGCCGTCGCTCGTCCCGTGAGATCCCCTTCTCCCATGTCGTTGAGTCCACCGATGGGTAAGCCGACAAAGGCCATTTCCCATCGATCCGGCGCCGTCCCCCGAAGCCGCAAATCCTCTGGATTCAGGTCCACATCCTCGCGAAACTCCACCACGAGCCGGGTTGCCCCAGTCCGCGGCTTACCGATGCGGATTTCCTTCACCGCCCCCCTACCAGCCAGACGGCGGGGAAAGCGCAATTCACCGGGGAAGTCGATCCAGACCCGGGTTCCACGGCCATCACCTGCGGCCTGAAAAAAGGCTTTGAGCTGGGCATTGCGACTCGTACGCAGCTGCAAGACGCCTTGATCCGTCATCGCCCAAGCCGCCAGTGCACTCGCCGCCTGAGCGGGCATGGCAGCCAATAGACCTGGACACTGCAACACGGCAGCAAGCAGCCAGGCCATTCGGCGTGAACGCGCCGCAACCATCACTCAGAACAGGGCGGGCTTGCGGTGACGCAGGCTCGGCATCTGGTTACGAACACGGCTGAGATGGTCGGTGTTCACAGGGGCAATCGCCGCACCGGTCTGAACACCAGCGTCGGCCAAGACCGTTCCCCAAGGGTCGATCACCATCGCGTGGCCATGGGACTGACGACGGCCGTAGTGAACACCCGTTTGCGCGGGAGCGAGCACATAGGCGGTGTTTTCAATGGCACGAGCCTGGAGCAGAACATCCCAATGATCTTTTCCAGTGAAGGCTGTGAATGCGGCGGGAATCATCAACAAGTCTGCCCCGGACGCCACGAGATATCGATACAGCTCAGGGAAGCGCACGTCGTAACAAATAGACAGCCCCACCCGACACAAACCTGGGATCTCCACCACTGGCGGTGGCGCCTGTCCGGATTTGATCGTTGCTGATTCCCGATAGGTATTGCCGTCGGGCAGATCAACATCAAACAAGTGAATTTTGTCGTATCGGGCCAGGAGCTGGCCATCGCGATCCACCAACTCCGAACGGTTCAAAGTTTGGGCACCATCTCCAGCAGGAACAGGAAATCCACCACCGAGCAGGGCCACTTGATATCGCCGCGCCATCGTCACCAAGAAGCGGCTGCACTGTTCAGACAGAGCTGAAGCCATCTCCAATCGACGGGAATCGTCGCCCATGAAGGCAAAGTTTTCCGGGAGGCCAATGAGCTCTGCCCCACGCCGAACCGCCAGGTCGATCTGCTCCTCGGCGGCGTTGAAATTCAACTCGGGGTCCTGACCACTGGTGAGCTGAATGGCAGCAGCCAGAAAATCGCTCACAGAATTACGGCAGTCGTTGGTTTTTGGACTTTACGAGCGTCTATGCAGCCTTGAGAACTCCTGGTTCGCCTTGGGTGGGAACCGTGCTCAGCTGATCAAGGCCGGCGCAACACTGAAAATCTGCATCGTGATTCCCGATGCGAATGAGCCTTTGCCCATGGGTCGCCGTTCGCAGGCAAGCCTCGGGGTCGTGCATCCACTGCTTCCACAGCGCCAAGGCCGCCGTGGCTTCATCATTCGCTGCAGCATTCGCAGCCGAATCCAATTCCAGCAGACGATGAACCAAGGCCCCGGCAGCCAAGGAGTCTTCGAGTGAATACGACCCTTCCCAACCGCTGCCAACGATGGCAAGCGTGTCGGGCTTGTGCTGATGCAAGCGCTGGGCCACCGCTTCACGGTTGGGCAATGCGGCCGTCATCAGTAGGGGAACATCACGAACCCGATCAAGGGCACGGGTTCCATTGGTGGTGCTCATGAACAGGCGTTTACCAGCGACGGTTTCAGGGCCCACTGTCACCGGGGAGTTACCCAAATCAAACCCCTCCAATTTCTGACCACCTCGCTCCCCCACCAACAGGCGTGCGTCCGCTGGCCAGGCCGCGGCCGCAGTATGCAAAGCGTCGACATCAGCGAAGGCTTGAATGGCCTCGGCGCCGTTATGGAGCGCCCAAGCGATGGTGGTGGTGGCACGCAACACATCAATCACCACGGCAGCACTGGGATGAACGCTCTGCGGCATCTCAGCTGGCACGTGAAAATAGGAAATCTGCATGGCCACGCTGTTGAGCAACGTGCGACACAGTACCGAGATCGACCGCGCCGTTTCTGTCCTCGTCCATGGCTCTGTTCCAATCCGGCCCGGCAACGCGTGATCTGAGGGGCTTCCTCAAATTGCTGGAAGAGCGTGGGCAGCTCAAGCGGATCACAGCGCCCGTGGATCCCGATCTGGAATTGGCCGCGATCGCTGACAGGGTGCTGGGTCAGGGCGGACCCGCGCTTCTCTTCGAAAACGTGATCAGTTCCTCCATGCCGGTGGCGGTGAACACCCTCGGCACCGTCGAACGGGTGGTGTGGAGCATGGGATTGGAACGCGCCGAGCAACTTGAAGACTTGGGTTCGCGTCTGGCGTTGCTTCAACAGCCACGTCCCCCCAAGGGCCTGCAAGAAACCAAGCAATTTGCACGGGTGTTCTGGGACTTGGTGAAAGCCAAACCCGATCGAGACCTCAACCCTCCCTGTCGTCAACAGGTGTTTCGTGGCGATGAGGTGAACCTCGATGCCATCCCTTTAATCCGCCCCTGGCCGGGGGATGCCGGGGGTGTCATCACTCTTGGGTTGGTGATCACCAAAGATCCAGAAACCGGTGTACCCAATGTGGGGGTGTACCGATTGCAAAGGCAGTCGGTCAACACCATGACGGTGCACTGGCTCAGTGTGCGCGGCGGTGCACGTCACCTCCGCAAGGCGGCTGCGATGGGTAAAAAATTAGAGGTTGCTGTCGCCATTGGCGTGCATCCCTTGCTGGTGATGGCGGCAGCAACCCCGATTCCTGTGCAACTCAGCGAATGGCTCTTCGCCGGGATTTACGCGGGGGAAGGCGTGCGCTTGGCACCGTGCAAAACCATCGATTTGCAAGTTCCCAGCCACAGCGAAGTGGTGCTGGAAGGAACGATCACTCCGGGGGAAGTCAGCCCTGATGGTCCGTTTGGCGACCACATGGGTTTTTACGGCGGCGTGGAGGACTCACCGCTCGTTCGGTTCCACTGCATGACGCAGCGACGCGATCCCGTGTTCCTCACCACCTTCAGCGGCCGTCCACCGAAGGAGGAGGCGATGCTGGCCATCGCCCTCAACCGGATTTATACGCCGATCCTGCGTCAGCAGATTCCCGAGATCACCGATTTCTTCCTTCCGATGGAAGCTCTCAGCTACAAGCTGGCGGTGATTTCAATTGACAAGGCCTATCCGGGCCAGGCGAAACGGGCCGCCATGGCCTTCTGGAGCGCCTTGCCCCAATTCACTTACACCAAGTTCGTGGTGGTGGTCGACAAGCACATCAACGTGCGGGACCCACGCCAAGTGGTGTGGGCCATCGCCGCCCAGGTGGATCCGCAGCGGGATTTATTCACCCTGGAAAACACCCCATTCGACAGTCTTGATTTCGCTAGCGAGCAGCTGGGGCTTGGCGGCCGCCTTGCCATTGATGCCACCACCAAAATCGGACCTGAGAAAAATCATGAATGGGGTGAACCCCTCAGCCGGCCAGCCGATCTTGAACAGCGGGTTTCAGAGCGGTGGTCTGAGCTGGGGCTCGACGATCTCGGCGATGAAGAAGCTGATCCAAGCCTGTTTGGCTACGCCCTTGATCGGCTCATCCAGGGCATGAAGCTGGGCCAATAGGATCAAAGCAGCATTGCCTGTGCCTTGAGCCCGTCCGCATCCCGAGATCTCAAGACTGGGGGATGCCTCCAAGGGCGCGTCAAAGTCCCAGGCGACAAGTCGATCTCGCATCGTTCCCTTTTATTTGGTGCCATTGCCGAAGGCACCACCACGATCGAAGGCCTTTTACCGGCAGAGGATCCGATCAGCACGGCGGCTTGCTTGAGGGCCATGGGGGTCGGGATCACTCCGATCGAAGCTGGGAAAATTGTCACCGTGGAAGGGGTGGGCCTCGATGGTCTCCAGGAACCGCAGCACATTCTTGATTGCGGTAATTCCGGCACCACGATGCGGCTGATGCTCGGTTTGCTGGCGGGCCGAGCGGGGCGGCATTTCGTGTTGGATGGCGACGCTTCCCTGCGCCGACGACCGATGCGTCGTGTGGGCCAGCCATTGGCCTCCATGGGTGCCGATGTGCGAGGCCGCGATAACGGCAACTTGGCTCCGCTGGCCGTGCAAGGAACCACATTGCGGGGAACCATCGTTGGAACGCCGGTGGCCAGTGCCCAGGTGAAGTCGGCCATCCTGCTGGCGGCGCTCACCGCCGACGGACCTACCACCGTGATCGAACCATCGCAATCACGGGACCACAGCGAACGCATGTTGCGGGCCTTTGGAGCCAACCTTGAAGTGGGCGGTGAAATGGGGCGTCACATCAGCGTGAAGCCAGGGTCAACGCTTCATGGCCAAACCGTTGTGGTACCGGGTGATATAAGTTCAGCGGCGTTCTGGCTCGTGGCTGGAGCCCTAGTGCCAGGATCGGATCTCACCATCGAAAACGTGGGGCTGAATCCAACGCGCACCGGAATCCTGGAGGTTCTGGATCAAATGGGCGCCAACATCGAAATCGTTCATCCCCGGGATGTTGCTGGAGAACCGGTGGGAGATCTCCGGGTGAAGCACGGCCCACTGAAGCCCTTCCAATTCGGGGAAGAAATCATGCCCCGCCTCGTGGACGAAGTGCCAATCCTCAGTGTTGCGGCCTGTTTCTGCGATGGGGAGAGTCGCATCAGCGGTGCTTCAGAACTGCGGGTGAAAGAAACCGATCGATTGGCGGTGATGGCGCGTCAACTCAAAGCGATGGGGGCCGAGATCGAAGAACACGAGGACGGGATGACCATCCGAGGTGGCAGACCCTTGCGTGGCACGGCCTTAGACAGTGAAACCGACCACAGAGTGGCGATGAGCATGGCCATTGCGGCATTGATGGCCAGTGGCCCATCAACCCTGGCCCGCAGTGAAGCTGCAGCCGTGTCTTATCCCACCTTTTGGGACGACCTTGCACGACTGCACAGCTAATTCAGGGCATTCGACTGCTCTGGGAGAACTCCAGGACTTTCCGACTGCCGATGGAAGCTTCAGTCTTCACAGCGTGCAGTTTGGGGAGGCCTTTCACAACTCCGCTGGTGCGGCAAGTGAAGCTCAGGCCAAATTCGTTGGCCCCGCCGAACTGGAGCGTTTTAGGGGCGGTGAACCGCTGCAAATCCTGGATGTATGCCTTGGGCTTGGCTACAACACCGCCGCGGTGCTGGGGGCCTTACCAACACCGGCACCTGCCGTGCGTTGGTGGGGACTGGAAATGGATCGTCGCCCCCTCGAGCTCGCTTTGGCGCAGCCCAGTTTTCAAGCCCTTTGGTCTGACGCTGTGCTGCACAAACTTGCTGCCATCCGAGACCAAGGGGGCTGGTCGACACCAGGAAACGAGGGGCAACAACTCTGGGGAGATGCGCGCCGGATGCTGTCCAGCATTCCCGAGGCGGTGCGCTTCGATCTGATCCTGCATGACGCCTTTTCCCCGCAGCGATGTCCGGAGCTTTGGTCGGAGGAATTTCTTAGTGCCCTAGCCCAGCGGTTGGCGCCCGGGGGGCGACTGCTCACCTACAGCCGAGCGGCCGCGATCCGGGGCAGCCTGAAGCGAGCGGGCTTAGCGCTTCGATCTCTCCCACCCGCTCCAGGAGAACGGACGGGATGGAGCAGTGGAACGGTTGCTATCAATGGCGGGGGCATCAAAGCGGGGATCAATGGCGGTGAGGCTCTGGAGCAAGCAGGGGTGACTTGGCGGCCGCTTTCGACCATGGAACAAGAGCACCTGCTCACCCGTGCCGCGGTTCCCTTCCGCGATCCAGACCAGCGGGATCTGGCCCCCGTGATTTTGGAGCGCCGTCAACAGGAGCAACTGCACTGCGGCCTGGAAGCCACCAACACCTGGCAACGACGCTGGCGGGCTGCTGATGCGAACGGGGGCATAGGCAGCACCAAACTCTCCCGGTAGATTCCGCCGGACCCATTCCTGCTCCGCATGCTCGCTGTTGCCGTTCTTGCCGCTGGGAAAGGCACACGCATGAAGAGTGCCCTACCGAAAGTGCTGCAACCCCTGGCGGGGGCAACGTTGGTGGAACGGGTTCTCGCCAGCGCCAAGAACCTCCAGCCTGAGCGCCGCCTGCTGATCGTTGGTCACCAGGCCGAACGCGTCGAACAAACGCTGGAGCACGTGAACGGTTTGGAATTTGTGCTGCAGTCGCCCCAAAACGGCACGGGCCACGCGGTGCAACAACTCCTGCCAGTGATGGAAGGATTCGAGGGAGAACTTCTCGTTCTCAACGGTGATGTGCCCCTCTTGCGGGCCGCAACGATCGATGCCCTCGTGCAAGGACACCGCAGCAGTGGTGCCGATGTCACGCTGCTGACGGCGCGTCTGGCCGACCCAACCGGCTATGGCCGAGTTTTCGCCGATACGGACGGCCAGGTGAGCAACATCATTGAGCATCGCGATTGCAGCGAAGAGCAACGCGGCAACAACCTCACCAACGCCGGTATTTATTGCTTCAACTGGGCAGCCCTAGCTGAGGTGTTGCCCCAGCTGAGCACCGACAACGATCAGGGGGAGCTCTACCTCACCGACACTGTGGCGATGTTGCCCCGCGCCATGCATCTGGAGGTAGATGATCCCGATGAGGTGAACGGAATCAACAACCGCAAACAGCTCGCCCAGTGCGAAGGGGTATTGCAGCAACGCCTTAGGGATTACTGGATGGATGAAGGGGTCACCTTTGTTGACCCAGCCAGTTGCACCC
>Ga0233432_10001446_pt1 | contig 22960 bp, 2 predicted proteins | sample SI_122_August201_6_FD_179870 | JGI IMG/M metagenome (GOLD analysis project Ga0233432, IMG submission 179870) | Seawater microbial communities from Saanich Inlet, British Columbia, Canada - SI_122_August2016_10_MG | ecosystem: Environmental > Aquatic > Marine > Inlet | place: Canada: British... | reverse complement strand
GCTCGTTGCCGCGTACAACACGCTCATCTACATCGCGCAGGGCCTCATCCAGCACGTGTTTTTCCCGGCCGTAAAGAGCGCGCCGGCACCCTTGTTGCAGATCATCACGGCGTTTGCAGACCTGCTACGCGAGCTGTCGCTCTCGTTTGTGGTGTGGTGGGGGAGCCTCTACGGCGACTGTTCGACTACAGGCGTGGTGTCGTACATCCTGAACGCGACAGACTCCACCGAGCCGCGGAGCCTCGCCAACGCGACCGGCAACGAGATTAACTGCTACGAGCCGGGTATGCGGTCGCTGAACCTCATGTCGCCCATGGCCAAGATGCGCGTGCTGGTGGCGCACGTGGGCATCTTTTCGAAACTGTCGTGCTCGGCGGCCTCCCCCGTGATTGACACGCTCATCTACCCGTTCCTCGACATCAACCTCGCCAAGTTTGTGCACAACTTCCTGAACGCGTTCCTCTTCTGGTTCGTGCACACGCCGATCGTCACGCTGGAGCGCTGCGCGGCGAGCCGCGAGTTCGACCCGGTGGACTCGTGGTACCACGGCATCATGTGTCTCCCGGACCTCTACCCCGGGTGGAACATGCTGATCAGTTCGGTGCGGCACCTCGGCATACTCTTTGACAACTGGTCGAACACGCTCTTCATCATCGTAAACACCGCGCTCGGGCTGCCTGTCCCGGCCTGCGTGCAGGCCAACCTGGAGCTCAAGACGGTCACCGAGGAGTCGCTCTTTGGGGGCAACGAGAGCCGCTTCGTCGGGCTCACAACCGGCGCGTTTGCGATCACGGACGGTGTGAGTACACAGTACAACTTGTTCTCGGGACAGATCACGCAGCAGTACGCGCCCAACAACTGGCCGATCCACATAGAGCAGCGCCTGGGGGTCGCGGCGGTGATCTACGACTCGGACGACGAGGTGGACACGGGTTCCCTGCAGCAGACCATGTCGATGCTGGGGTGCAAGTGCGACGACGTGCTCGACGAGACGGCGTACAAGGGCTCGCGAATGCAGATCACCTGCGCGGTCGCGCGCTACAACGCGGAGCTGGCCGACATGGACGTCAACACGTCCTCGTGGCAGCGCAACGTGGAAAATACTGTGGTTCCCATCGAGTTTGCGCTACCGTCGACCGCGGGGTACATGACGTGTGCCGAGACTAAGATTGTCGTGGATAGCGTGCGCTGGCCGGTGTACCGGCTTTCGGTCCCTGACGAGTTTGTCAACTGGAAGAGTCCCCTCAACGAGTTTGTCAACGATGACGGTATCGACACACCGACAGAGATCGACGCCGTGATCTGGGTCATACCCGCGTGCTCGACCACGGGCGCCGCCGAGCCGGTCTGCCGGAAAGACTTTCCCGACACGGCGTGCTTCCCGTTCTGCGCTGCCGCGAGGCAGTCCGGGTCGCGCAACAACGGGATGCTGCTGTACTCGGCTGCAGACTGGAGCACGCACGTGCAGCTCCTCCGCCGCGACTGCGCGTCGCAGTTCCCCGCAGACTCGGGAGACATTTCGTACTCGACGGACGCCTCCACGCTCCCAAAGGACTACGGCGGCCTCATCGAGCAGCCACGCGACTTCCTCGTGGGGACCACGCGGGTGTCCGCGTGGGACCCGGCCTCGCAGAGCTGCGTGTACAACGACATTGTGTCCTCGCGGCTGCTCTCGCAGACGTACACCGACTCGGAGATGTCAGCGTACGGCGCGGTGCTGCTCCCCGAGCAGCCGTTTGCGGTGGCGGGGGACGTGGTGCTGACGTCCTTGCTCGACGGCAACGGGCAGCACGTGGTCAAGGTGCAGCGCATGTACGGCCTCGAGGGCTCTGACGCGTTCACGCTTGTGACGGTCAACAGCCGGCTCCCCGCGAACGCGCCGTGCTTCTCACCCGAGTCGTGTGTACAGCGCGACGTTGTGAACCCGCAGCACTTTACCGTGCCGTACAGCTGGTTCTCGACGCCGCTGAACCACAACCCGGCCGTCGCGAGCAAGTGGGGGGTCTTTTTCGCGGTGAACCCCTCGCTGCGCATGTTTAGCGAGTTCTTCAAGTTCTGCGACCCCGCGACCCGGACGCAGTCGCAGCTGCAGTACTCGGTCACGACGAGCTACGCGCCGATCCGCATCTGGAGGGTCGATGCGTTTGCGTACCACGACCCCGGGGGGCAGGAGGTCGACTCCTCGGGGGCATGGGTCGAGCTCGAGGACCCCTTCCTCAAGGTGCTCGACGAGTACCAGTGCAGCCAATTTTTCAACGTCATGGTGACGAGTATGGAGTACCTCAACGACGCCAACATTGTTGTGCAGGTGCTCTACACGCGGCCCAGCTACTACGACACGTCGAGCTCGAGCACGTGGGGCAACGACCCGAGCGAGGTGCAGTACCGCAGCTACTACCTGCACCCCAAGCGCATGGTGCTGCGCCGCTTCGAGATGTGGGTCGACGAGGAGGCACCCGCGCTGATATCGCAGGGTATGCTCTGCCCGTCGCAGAGGCGCATGCCCGAGTTTGGGAGCATGCTGGCAGAGACGACCGCCGCCGTGTTGTACGTGGGCCGTATGGTTTCCGAGTTCTTTTCGGTCGTGGCGGTGGTGTTCCAGCAGGGCGCGTACCAGGACATCACAACGTGCCTCCCGCTGACGCGGGGGCACTCTTTCCTGCGAAACTGCGGGCAGGGCTTCCTCGACTTTGACCCGTTCTTCCTCTCGATCCAGCGCGGGAACCAGCTCTTCTGGAACAGCTTCTCCAAGGTCGGCGCGATGGTCAGCGGCACCCCGGCGGGGGACAACGTGCAGCAGTTTCTGAACGGCGTGGCCCTCTCGAGCCAGGTCCAGCACTACCCGCTCATGGTCGGCCGCGTGCGCACGTTCATGACGGCCGCCAGCAAAATAAACCATGGTTCAATCCAGCAAAATATGCAGTCGTCATTCGCCAGCGTCGCAGGTATGCCGGCCAAGATGCGCGCAATGTCCTCCTTTTCTGTCGCCTGGGTGCGTTCCACGCGCTACTTCTACAAGGTGCTGCAACGCATGCTGCTCGGCGCCGTGTTCAACACACGGTATCGTGATGGACAATCCGCGGCGAAATCCGTGGTGACCACTGCCTGGCAGGCCGTGTACGACTCGATGAACGACTACGACTCATTCGTGCTGGACTCGCAGCTCCAGGCGTGCGTCGGCACGTCGCTCATGTTTGGGTACACGAACCCGTGGGCGGGGCTCCTCCGCGAGCAGTGCCAGGCCACGGCGTACTTCCAGCGCGGTGTACTCAACGTACTCATGGTTTTTTTCGTGGACATGCCCATGATGGCGTGCCTCTGCGTGCAGGGCGGCACGGTCAACTTCCGGGAAAACGCCCTCGAGCAGTGCTGGGAGGTGGCCCCGCTGCAGATGCGTGGGCTCGTGCGCTCGATCGTGGTCGGGTCGGTCGAGACGCAAAACGCAAACGACATGTGTGTCCGCATCGCGGACGTCGTGACCGACAACATGCGCAGCTCCATGGACCCGTTCATCGATGTCGCGTACCGCGCCACCGAGCACGTCGCGGACTCTATCGACTACCTCATTCGGCTCTTTGAGGGGCGCGACACGGCGCAGCATTGCAATCTGCAGTTTGCCTCTAACCCGTACATTGTGAGCATCGTACCGGACCCCGTGGACTACTGGCGCGTCTGCGGGCGGACCAGCATCTGCCGCAGCAAGTGCAGGTCCGACATCGAGTCGTTTGAGGCGCTCCGCGACGGCAGGCACCTCAAGGTCAACTCGGGGTCCGTGAGCACGGGCAGCACCAACGTCGAGAGCCAGTTTTTCTCCGACGAGGATGTTGTTGCGGGCCGCTCGCTGTCCCCCTTCAGCATCCTCGACATAGCCGAGCTGCGCGACTGCGCCGCCGTGTGCGGCAAAGACGACTACACGTCGTACCACACGAGCGACCGTTGCATCTCCATTGTGGGCATCTCCGAGCAGAGCACGCCCGCGCAGGTGCAGGTCGCAGACTACTGCATCCCCGCGTCGATGGAAAACTCGGTGCGGCAGCACTCGCTCTGGACGGTCGCGGGCAGCGAGGCGTGGGTCGGCGAGATCCGCATGCTCAAGGTCCTGCACCAGGGCCGGCAGTTTTGCCACTTTTTCGACGTGGACGGCGCGTGCTCGGTCGTCGCCGTGCTCGTGGACCGGGTCTCGCTGTTCCGCCAGGACGGCGTCGCGTACGACATCATGGCGCTCGGGCGCCTCGAGTCGCAGCTTCAGCGAGTGCTGGACATTTTCGTGTTTCCCGGCCAGAGCATCGTGCTGCACGGTTCCGGCCTGCGCAAGCGCGACTCGGTCGAGGCCCCCTTCGAGGTGGGCTACAAGAGCTTCTGTGTCTCTGTCTCCACCGAGCACGCGTGGGGCGCGTACCCGGTCGCGCGCTGCGACGCGCAGAACGTCATCAACCCGTTCGCGCCGAGCCGGCCCAGTTGCATCATGTCCTCGGCGTCGACCACGTGTACCAACATCCTGCACATCCCGACCGTGGAGTCTGACAGCGTGCGGTCCTGTGGCGTCGGTAACGCTTTCACTGGGCAGGTCCAGATAGACGCGTCGTGCGTGGTGCTGCCGCAAAATGGCGGCGCCGCGCGCGCCGCCGGCCTCATCAACGAGATGGCGGTGGGCGGGATCGTGAAGCGCGAGGCGTGGATCAAGTCGCCCATGCACAGCAAGCCCGTGATTGCATCGACGATTGCGTCGCTCGGCGTCACGTCCGTGCACTACGGGCTCATGACGGCGAACCACCCCCAGAAGCGCACCGCATGGCTCTCAGAGCTGCGCGTGAGCAAGAGCGACGGCCACACGCAAAACTACGCCTCGCTGCAGATGTCGGTCTTTATCGAGATGCACCACAGCTGCAGCATCTCCAACTGCATGGGGTGCGTCGGCGACGTGCAGCGGCTCTGTTTTGTGGCGCAGCAGTGCACGATCCTCAAGTGCATCGGGACGAGCGTGAACCTGCAGCGGCCGCAGTGCGCCCTCGGGTCCATCCTGGCCGAGTACATGGAGGGCATCATTGTGACCTGGCACAGCCAGTGGAACATACTGGTCAACTACATGGTGCTATTCATCGAGATTCCCGTGCGAGTCGGCACAAACAACATCCAGGGGAATACCCTGGACGCAACGGCGATAGACGCCGCGATCACCAACAACGTGTGCGAGATGAAGGACCTGATCATATCCTCCTGTGGCCTGTTTACTTCCCTCATCAACACGTTTGTCACGCAGTTTGCGGTGCGCTTCGAGGGTCCCAACGCGGCCGCGCTCGACGAGTACGCCGACGCGACCGACACGATGGCCATGAGCAGCCTGACCTTCTTCTTCTCCGAGATCGCGCTCGGGTACGTGTACCCAATCATAGCGCTGCAGAAGATGCTGCAGTGTCAGCAGACGTCGCTCCTCGCCATCCTCGACTTCACCGGGCTCAAGATCCGCATCGTGTCTGCGGAGCAGGCCGAGATGACAGACGCGCTCGCGGGCACGTGTCTCACGGACTTCTACTCGGAGAAGTCGCAGCAGAGCGCAGACGCCGAGATCACGTTCAATGGGGCCGTGTCCTCGATGATGGGGCAGTCGCTGCAGTTTGTCGTCTCGCTGCCGTTTGGGCAGATCAAGCACCAGATCGACGCGGGCCTCGCGTACATTATCTCGATCATCCGCGGCACGCAGGACCTCATCACGACGGCCGACCGCAAAAACTGCAAGCTACCCGACATGAGCGCCAAGGAGGTGCCGACGTGCGCGTGTGGCGACACGGCTGTCAAGATCCCGCTCGACCGCGCCTCCGAGGGGGTCCAGCAGAGCGCGTTCTGGTGCACGGGCGTCCTGCAGATGGTCTCGCAGTTTGGGCTCCCGAAGCTCGTGTACAACCCGTACACGTACTCGCAGCTCGTCGCCGCGATGGCGACGCTCGACGAGTACCTCGCGTGCATCTCGACCTCGTCCTCGCACGAGGACTGTGTGAGTCTGCGCCCCTCGCTACCCGTGCTCGAGGTGCAGGGGGTGTCGACAATGAGCGTCTTTGTGCGGTGCAAGGCCAACTACAACAACAAGCAGTGGGACGAGGCCGCTGCCGTGTTCTTTGCGGAGAGTATCCCCGTGGAGCTCAGCGTGGTGGGGACCTTGCTCGCGCGCGACCGCGCGCTCGTCGACCTCACCGACTCACCGCTCGCGGTGTGCATGCGCACGTCGCTCGAGATGGGGACGTCGAGCGACGGCTGCCTGCTGGACATTTCGCTGTTCTCCGCCAACCTGAAGCGCGAGCGCTACTTTGGGTACGAGCCGCTGGGGGCCAACGAGGTCGGCTCGCGGCACATTGCCGCGTGCGAGGTGTTTACCGGGCCGAGCGAGCTCGGCATCGAAAAGTTCCGCGACTGCATGGACGGCGAGGGCACCGACGAGTGCTTCATCCAGCCGTTTGTGTGGTCCGGGCGGTCCACCAACAAGGTCCCGGTCGCCAACGCCCACGCGTTCATGTCAAGCACACGCGAGGCGCGCGCCAAGATTGCGACTGCCACCTACAGGAAGGTCCGCGAGAGCGTGCTGGCGGCACTCGCGAAGCTGGGATGGGACCAGGCGTCGCGCACGGTGAGCTGGGAGGGCGACGGGGTCGAGGTCTCGCTGTTTACGGCAGAGGGCGACGTGCTGCACCAGGCGTTCGACTGCGCAATCCTCGGGCCGTACGGCCGCGCCGAGCTGTGGCCCGCGGACATTGAATCGAGCCTGCCCACCGTCTCGTACTACCGCGATACTGCAGGGGGCGCCACGCGCGAGTTCGAGCTCCCGTGCAGCGGCGACGCGCTGCACGGCGACGGTCTCGGACCGTTTACGTGCGGCTCGCCTGCGCGGCGTAGCATCATAAAGTACTTTCTGCGCAACGTGACGGGGATTGCGACGGGGGAAGGGCAGAACGACGGCGTCAAGAACGCGGTGGTGGACGCGGTGCGTGCAAAGATTTTGCAGGCGGCTGCAGTTTTCGCCAGTGAGGCCGAGTACGGCTGCGACTGCCCGGCGTCCGCGCCTGCGGTTCTCCACCCCAAGCACGTCGAGTGCTGCTCACTGATACTGAACGGGTTCGATCCCCTGAGCCAGTCGCTCAGCGCGTTGCCCGCGACCACACAGCGCGACCTGCTGCACAATTTTCTACCAGAGAGCATCCGAGACTTTGTGTTTGCGGCGGTGCAGGAGGACATTTCCATCGACGGACTGCTCGACTCGATCATGCACTACACAAACAACGGCCTCTGGCGCGACGCGCACGATACGATGCTGCAGTACAACGACGAGCCCACCGCGCACGAGTGGAGCGAGGAACAGCGCACGCTGGCCGCGGACGAGGGCCTCTTTTCGACGACCGATGACCTCAAACACTACTCGGCACAGGAAGCGGCCGTCCCGCTGCACACAACCCCCTTTGAGATGTGCATGGGCTTGATTTCACAGGTTCTTTTTACGCTGCCTGTCAAGGCATCGGATGCATACACCTCAGCGGCAGACGATTTCCGTGATGTGCCCACAACCCTCGATACAGTCTCAAGCTTCGATCCCATGGCGGAGAGCCCCGACCAGCACCTCAGCACACTCGAGCACTTTGTCGACCAGCTCGTGCAGGACTCCGTCAAACGGAGTCCGCTGCATTGGAGCCATTGGATCCGGCACATGCCGAGCGAATCGCTCGTGTGTGAGGAGCCGGGCCCCTTTGCGGTGGAGGAGGGGTCTGTCTTTGAAGTGTTTGATAGTGCCGTGTACGCAGCGCTGCCGCTGGCGTCTGTTGTGGTGGAGCACGCGCCGGAGGCGCTCGTGTTGGACGGTCTGTACATTGACATCCCACAGGAGGGTGTCACTGCGCACACTATGTTCCGGTCGCAGTCTTCGACGGAAGCCTCCATCGGCGCGATTGGACGAAACTGTTTCTGTGCGTGGAAGCACACGGACGCGGCGCCCAACGGGCGCCGGCACTGCCAGATCCCGCCCTCGGTGTGTACCGCTCGTGACTGGGACAGCAGCGGCGGCGTCGTGGGTGCGCAGCTAGCGCTGGCGTGTAGAGAGCGCTCGGGGCTGTACGACCATGCAGAGTACGACCACGCGATCGCGGTTTTTATGCAGAGTTTGTGGGTCACTGGGAGCGACATGCATTGTCCGCTGATGGCTCCCTCCAGCGCGTGGGGGGTTGCCAACGCGTCGCAGATGGACGCGTGGCTCGCGGGGGCGCAGAACTGGACGTCTGTGAGTTCGCGGGACGTGGCCTCGGAGGGGCGGTCGGGGGTGCGCATGGGCAACATTGTCTCGATGCTAAACGAGTACTACCTGCACTTCAACCCGCTGCAACGCGCGGCGCACCTGTACCACGAGACGGAGGCGAATACGCGGCAAGGGCAGAAGCGCTGCGTGTCACGAAACGGCACATCAGTACCGCCCGGCAACGGCTCGCCCGGCAACGGCTCGCCCGGCAACGGCTCGCCCGGCAACGGCTCGCCCGGCAACATAACCGAGTACGCGCGCGCGTGGGTCGACGACCTGATTCCGACCGTGCAGGGGATCGAGCAGCAGCGCGCGCCCTCGTTTTGCATGCGCTATGTTGTGGAGCTGGGACTGCTCAGCGTGTACGAGCACGTGCTGGGCCCCGCAGCAGCCACGACGACGGAGCAGGCCGAGGTGGCCAACTCGTGGAAGCGCCGGTGCAAGACGCAGATGAAGATGCTCGGCTTCTGCAGCCTGCGTGGTGTCTTCGCGGCGGCCCCGTTGCAGGCCCCCGCGTCGAGCAACGACGGCGACAGTGCGGCGTCGACGAGCGGCGAGTGCCCCGTGAACATCACCGAGATCGTCACGGGCCCACACGCGGCGGGGACGCGGGTCGAGGTGGCCAGCAACTGCATCGTTGCGGTCGTGCACCCCGAGCCCAATACCGAGCCCAATACCGAGCCCAATACCGAGCCCAATACCGAGCCCAATACCGAGCCCAATACCGAGACGACGCCGCCGGTGGCGTTCTACGACCCCTGCACGTGTGTGCAGCTCGACTCGATCGGGGAAGGGGGGGTGAAGAGCGTCTGCGCCTTGTCTGAAAACACCCCCGTCACTCTACAGACGCTGCTGACGCAGTGCCACGCGCTGAACGCGCTCTCGCTCGTGGGTGACACGGCGCGGCTGCATACACTGCACTGGTCGTCGCTGGAGCTCGACAAGAGCCACTGGCAGCGCGATGGCGCGCGCACGGAGCAGGTGGAGGCCGCACACGCGCGCTACCACGCGCTCAACGTGTTGCAAGACGAGGAGAGCATCAACGCGCTCGTGGACATGAAGCTCGAGGGCATCTGGGACGATTTTGTCGTGTCCTCCGCGCGCAGGCGGAACGGCACGCGTGCGAGCGACCCAGAGGCCACGTGCGGCGCCATCTCCGACTGGTGGCCCGAGACGTGGGCGTACCCGGTCGGGTACCACCCCACGGTCCCGTGTGATGGGGCCGCGTTCCGCTCGTTTGGCAACTACGAGGTGTACGTCGAGGGGCTCGGCATGGTGTACATGCACTCTGCGCTGCGCGACAAGTGGGCCTCGCGCTCCGAGTCGGGCACCACCGGCGTGTGTCGCGCGGGCTCACTTGCCGTGCGCAGCCGCGAACTCAACAACGCGCGCGTGTGTACGCGGCAGCTCAAAAACGTGCGCGCCGACTACGCCGTCCCGGTTGTGGAGGCTGTCCAAAACGAGGAGTACTTTGCGCAGGAGTGCTCGGAGTCTCCGCTGGACGTGCCGTGGGACGCCGGTGGTTCACAAGACCCGGCGCTGGCCGCATCCGGCCTGCTCTCCGTGTGGCCGAAAGTCGCGGAAGACGCTGCAGCGCTGTGGCCCCCCCTCGCGCAGCAGGTCGGGGTCCTGACCGTCGGGCTCCCTGAGCACCTACAGTCGGACACGTGGTCGCCCCCGGGCGATTCGGGAGCCTCCGCGTGCGGCATGCCGCCTCTTCTGAACTGTATCACAGACACCGACTGCACGACGAGGCCAGCGCATGAGAGCGCACGCAGCGAGGGGGTGGTGTTAAAGTGTCTCAACAACGTGTGCGTGGTCGCCTCCGCGCCTGCCGAAGCGTGGAACAGCGAGGGTGCTGCGCGCTTCGACTGCGTCGAACACTCGCACTGTGAGAGCGGCTTCCTCTGCAGCGGTGAGGGGCGATGCGTGGTCCCTGTGGTCGAGTTCTGGAACGAGCGCGAGGAGGCCTCTTCTGCGAGCACGCGCGAGACCATCGAACTTGAGTGGCACACCAAGCGCGGGACATGCGACCCCCTGAACTCGCACGCCGTGGACACATTTGGCCACAGCGTTTGGGGGGACGTGGACGGCGTCTTGCAGGCGCACGGCCTGTGCAGTTACCGCAACTGGTACGAGTACAACCAGATGTTCCGTCGGCAGTGTGGCATACCACACAGCAACGACGCGGGTACTTGGTGTGAGCTGCAGCGCGCTGGTGAGAACGTGTGGCCCACCACGTCTCGCGCAGAGGAGGGCGTCGGCGACGAGACGGTCTCGATGTTTGCGCAGCAGCGTATGCTGACCCACGCGCACGTCTGCGACCGCGACTACCAGCATCTGGCGGGGTTCGAGCTTTGCCAGCCCACGTTTGGCGCTCTCGGAGCGACGCGCGTGCGTTTCGACTCGTATGCGGGCGAGGTTGTGGACCTCGAGACGTACGAGTACACGCTGCCAGGCGACTATGCTAAGTTACTACATACCTACTACCGCTCGAGCGCTGCCACGAGCGGCAGCGCCTCGCTCGAGAACCTCAAGCTACACCTCGTGCAGATGCAGCACATGGACAACCCGCAGGCTGGCTGGCTCGGCACACAGCACGTGTTCGAAGACGACGGCGGTGGCGCGGAGGAGCTCGGGCTCACGCGCTGCGACCAGATCCCACAGTGCAGTCTTCCCACATACACCATCCAGGGGCAGTTGGTGCCCGTCCGCCGCGTGGGACGCGGTACCGGCAACGCGTACAGCGCGTACAACTACAAGGTCAAGGACGCCATCTACTGCGGAGCCTTTGGTAAGCAGGGTGCCACAACGAGCTACCAGGCGAGCCCCGTCGAGGACTTTTGCACGCTCGACGAGGCTGTGTTGCCTGTGTACCAGATGCTGTGCCAGAGCAGCGCACGAAACACGCTCGTGGCGAACGGCTGCGAGTTCTCGAAGAGCATCCCCGCGATAGAGGCAACCTGCGCGGTGCTGGGGGGGCAGTACACCTCGCAGCAGCGCACGTCGATCCAGGCGCAGCTCAACGCGTTGCTTACAGACACGTTTGTGACGGGGTTCGATTCGATGACGCAGTACACGCAGCGCATGCAGTGCGCGGACGCTGTGTGGAGCCAGCTGCAACAGCGTCGCGATGGCGCGGTCGACACGGCGAAGCTGCGGCAGTTTATCGTGTACGCGGACAACAGCGACGAGGACGACTCTGTGGTTGGGACCTCGCTGTGGTCGGACTCGGCGCTGTATGTCTTTACAGAGTACTCCATGGTGGAGCTTCCGTTCATGTGGTGGTTGAAGTGCCACCTGCTGACCGGTCTCGTCCCCACGGCGCTCGAGGGCCAACTCCAGTGCGACGCGTGGACCAACTTCCGCGAGATCCCACTGGAAAACGGTGCGCTGTCTATGACCACACACGAGTACCTGCGCACGTACGCGCCTCGGCTGCCCAGCAACGCGGTCGTGGCTGCACAGCAGCGGCTGCAGCAGGAGCACCTCTCGTCCCTCGACGAGTCGGTCGAGAAGCTGCGTTCCAAGGTCACGCAGCTCGCCGATGGCGCAGAGGCATACCCAGACATCCTGCCCTCTTGCTTCATGCACCAACGTTTCCAGAACTCTGAGGCCTGTGTGTCCACACAAGAGACGGAAGGGCCCAGCCACCGGCAGTTTTCAAGGGCGCTGTATGAGATCTCGTACAACTACGGCAACATCAACTCAGTGGGACCGCTGCGCTGCTGCGCGGCCGGGACGGGCGCCGACTCGTGCACGCCGAGTGGAAACAACACAGTGATCCAGACCACTGACATACTTAGCGCGGTACACGCGTTCGTGGAGCAGCAGCTGCAGGAGGAGTTTCTCGCGGTGAACAGCGGCCTCATGCAGCAGCCGGTCGTGGTGGTAGACTCGACCGACCCGGTCAACGGCACTCTGTTCCCGGTGTTCAAGCACGACTGGTTGCTTCGCGACGCGGACACGCTACTGGATACCTATGTGCGCGGGTTGTACGACGACACCTTGTTGGACGAGGGTCTTAGCGAGTGTACCGTCGTACACGTCGACTCTATACTTGACCAGGCGACTCCGGACTCCGAGGAGGCTGCGCGGTGCATCTTCCGCGATTATGAGGACGACCCCGCGTTCCAGGACAGTGGGTTCGCGGACAACGTGCTGCAGCACGACATACCCTACGTCGTGCTCTCGACCTACTACACCAACACCGTGAACCAGCTGGCGGGGGAGACGCGGAGTATGTGGTCGCGGCACTACAACGACGACTATTCCAAGGTGCACAGCGCAATCAACGTGTGTCCCGCACAGGAGGCCGTCAAGTACCCCGACAGCGCAAGCTTTTTGGGTCAGAGCTGCCACCTGCGCGGGACGCAGTTCCAGCAGCATGGGGCAGGGGGGGGTGGTGGTGCTGGGAGCCACGAGAATGAGACCTTTGTGTGCGACGACACGGACAACCCCGCGTTCACGTGCAAGAAGCCCGGCTCGGGCGCGGACGCTAGGGAAATCACGAGCCCGTTCAGCAACTTTGTGTGCTACGACCTCGAGAACACGTGCTTTGCGAGCGACTTCAACGTGAACGGGCTGAAGACACCATGGACACCCAAGTTCCCTGAGCTGCAGGGCAGTCAGTGGCTGCGCGGGTGGCTCCCCCCGGGCGTGCAGATCGTGACGTACGGCTACCCCGTGAACGAGTCTCCGCTGGTCGGGCGCAACCCGTTGTACCAGTCTCCGAAAGAGAAACTGTATTGGAACGGTAAGTTCTACGACCGCAAGGCGACCGACGAGGCATTAACGAAGCTGTCGTTCTTGGACGATGCGATGGTCGCCGGCGTCATGCGTGGCATGACCAAATAGTGGAGCAACCAAGCAATGCACCAAATAGTGGACCAACCAAGCAATGAACCAAATAGTTGACCAAATAGTTGTACCGGCTGTAAATAAACATGGCGTGTTGCCGTTGCCCTCACCTGCTTTCCATATAGTGTCTATTTATCCACGAAAACACACAATTTAGTAGATACATAGGGAGAAGCGCATAGTATATACATCATATGAACCGTCATTACATTTTGTTTGCGTTGTTATGTGCGGTGCTCCTCCTGCTCCCCGCAACCGAGTCCGCACAGGATTCGCAGGTTTTGGAGACTGAAGCACCGGGTGCTGCGTGTGTTGGCCGAGCGCAGTCGGTTGCAACGTGTGGACACACCTGCCTGGACCTCGACGCGCGGCTCGTGGGATACTTAATTTACCTGACACCAGGGGATTACAGGGGGGTGTACTGTAAGCGCTGCCCGGGTCTACCTGACCACGCAGTCTCGTGGGACGTGAGCAGGGCAAAGTTCAAGTGTTACATAGACCACTGCGAGGCCGGCTGGTTCAAGGAGAACGCCGCAGAACCCACCGCCGACTACCCACACCAGTGCACGCCGTGTCCGGAAACGATAAGCCAGAACGCGCAGTTCCCATTAAAGTACATATACCCCAGCTCCAATATCGCGGGGCGGAGCTGCGCCGTGCAGTGCGAGCGCGAGTACTACTGGTCCGTCGAGGCCGTGCGCTGCGTGCGCTGCCCATACTGCGACTCGATCCGGGCGTACTCCCCAGACTGCGGCACAGCGGCCGCACCCGCGAGCCCCGGCACAACGTGCCCAGTCGTGGAGTTGGAGACAGCCCCCGCGCGGCACTACACCGACCTCTCACTAGACCTGCCCATCCAGACATGGGATGTGGACTTTGTCGACAGCCGGCGCTGCGTCGACTTTGCCGGACACGACTCCACCTGCACCGCGTTCTCCGCGCTGTCGACCTACAGCCACGCGAAGCGGTACCCCCCGTGGTTCAACTGCGTCGGTGGCCCCGGGGAGAAGTCTGTGGACGTGCACGAGCACAACGTGCGGTTCCTCGCAGACATTCTCAAAGACGAGAGAATAATCCAAGATGGTGCAGGTGCGCGGCTTTACCTCAGCAGCATCGGGTTCCCGGGCCGCAACAACGACGAGAGCCGAGCGGTCCTCTTCAAGCGGTTCATGACAACCTACCAGAAAGACTGGTTCGACTACGCGTCGCTGCCATCGTACCGCGGCGGTATGGACATCAGCGTAAAGGCCGAGAGCAACCGGCACCGCACAGACTTTTACTTCCCATACAAGTACAGGTCGTTCAGCCTCTCGCTCATGCCGGGGTTCGCGTGCGACGTGCAAACCTGTGCCAAGGCCACGTCGTGGCCGCTGCAGGTGCGCAAGGGGCTCTACCGGTGCGTGCCGTGCAGTAAAACAAGCCGCGGGCGGTTCTACTGCAAGGGCCGGCACGCGTGCGCGGTGCGGTCCATCCACCCGAAAATACACGACGAGGGTGTGGACCACTACGATTCAGACAGACTGACGTCCTTGACGCAGAGGGTGCAGCTGGACTCGCTGATGGATAAGCACAAACAACAGGCGTCGTCGCTGAGCCTCGCCGAGGCCGCCGGCATGCTCTTCCTTTTCACACTCCTGGAGTTCCGTGCGTCGGTCCCGGACGAGCGCGACGCGCTCGAGGAGGGAAGCTCGCACGCGAGGACCGGGCCCGATACCACCGTCTACACGCACCTCACTTCGTCGGCGCTTCCATCAAACGGTCTCGACTGGAGCCACCCCACGTCGTGGGACTTTAAGCTGTACAACACCGAGGCCGCCATCAACTGGGAACAGACGACAGGGACGCCCTCTGTCGATCCCATCACTGGAAAGTCTGACATGAACATCCGCGAGTGCCTCGAGCACGACGAGACGGACCAGGTGGCGTACGGGCAGTGCAACCAGCAGGAGAGTCTGCTGACGCTCAAGAGCGGAGTCAGCTCCGCGTTCAACCGCACGGGTGGCGCCATCATCCAGGCCGGGCAGGGCCTCGTGCTGCCCGTGAACGCCAACCAGCTGCTCACAGAGAGCCTCGTGGCGTGGTCGCGGCACAACCGGCCGCTGCGCGACCAGTACCTGCAGTGGCTCCTGACGCTCCCGAAGCACTGCGCGGCTGGGCAACAGCGTGACAGCGTGTGCCGGGTTTCCAACGACGGCAAGACCATTACCTTGTTCAACCCGTGGGTCGGTGGGGACTTCTCAGTGGCCAAGCTGTGCGACATCCGGCGGCACAGTGACGGTTTCGCGGACGTTGTCGACTCTGCGGGAAACCATCTCTGTAAGGCCGGGGGTAAGTACAGCGACTTTTACTCGCACCAAGTGTCGAGCTGCCGCGGCGCTGACGGTGAGCTGGCAGTCACACGGATCGTGCCGAAAAGCTCGGGCGTCAACCTCTGTGCGCTAGCGCCGCGCAGGAACGAAACGTGCTCGCACACACAGGGCCTGTTGGGGGGGTTTGTCGGGAGTCCGGTGCGCACGCTCTACTACCCCGAGGCGAACCTCAACGTGGCTACCGACGAGCTCGGCGGTATTTTCGTGTCCCCCCGGATGCCCGTCTTTCGACACACGTCGGACGCACAAGAGCGGCGCGCGTCGCTGCGAGACAGCCTCTTAAAGGTGCACCCGCAGGACATCGCGGGGCACCACATCCGCTTCGTTGTGACGGACAACGACATCCTGCGCGTCGATGAGCTGCTCCTTACCGGGGTCGACGCGTCGTCGGTGCTCAGCCGCGTGGCAGAGGCCAAACACAACGCCCGCGAGCGGAACCCAGACCCACGCTATCCGCAGGGAGGGGCCACCTCATGGTTGCAATGGGACGAGATCCTGGAGCACCGCATGAACGAGGCGCACGAGCCGGATATCACGGCCGGTACGCAACACTGGAGCTGCCCCATCCGGCAGCAGATTTTCCTCTCGGGTGCCAACGCGCGCTTCCGTCCCAAGCTCCCGAGCGGCCGCCGGGCCGCGTCGCTCTTCTCAGCGCACCGCGTCGCGACACTCGACGGTGTCTCAACACACAGGGTCAACACTGTGCAGGCAATGGGCGCGGCTGCGGTACATGTTCTCACACAGATACGCACCTCGAATGGGTTCTGCGCGTGCCAGCAGAAGCTCGACAACTCGGCCGACCCGTACCTCTTCTGCCGCACGTCCATCCAGTCAGGAGACGAGTGTGGTTTCCTACAGACGCTCGCCTCGCTGCATGACTCGCAATGGCGCACGAGCGCTGTGCAGAAGCAGCTCGACACCGGGGGGTGTGTGGAACAGTTTGACTGGCCCTACACGGCCGGCACGTTGCGTGACGGTAGGAACATGACACACACCCGGGAGTCCGCACGTGTCTCCGAGTGCAACCTGCTGGATCGCATCCCGGCGTTCCAGTATAAGTACGAGCACGCGCCGTTGGCAACCCCCTCACCCCTACGCTCGTCTTCGAGTGCAAAGCAAAACACCTTGGAGCTCGCACACGGCGACTGCCATCTATCCCGCGTGTACGCGGCCGATGCCGCGCAGGGCCTGCAGTTTCTCTCCGACTCGTGCTTTGCGATCCCCGAGAGCGTGAATGCGACGCACATGCAGCTCGAGTGCAGCCCTGACGCCAGCGACTCTAGCGCTCGGTACCTCAAGACGCTGTACCGCATGCGGTACAACGGGACAACGACTCGCGTGCCGGCGAGGCAGCGGCCGAGGGCTGTGCGCTGCTCGCAGTGCTCGCCGCCGCCGAAGTTCTTGGACGGCACCGGGACCCGCGAAGTCCCCGCGGAGAGCAGTTTCGGGGTCACGTTCCGTGAGAGTTCCGAGAGGGTTATCGCAGGGACCATCCGCAACAAACTGGCGCGGGTGTTGTGTGGTGCTGGTGAGTTTGACCCGACACTACGCAGCTGTGATCGACTACAGAAAGTGATCAACGTGTCGAGTTGGGTACCAGCGGTGTTCTGGGACGCGTTCCTGGGCCGCGTGGGTGACCTTTTCCTGGGTGCGCCAGCGGCGTCAACCCCCCCAGTGTTGCTGCTGAACCGCACAGTGTACGACACGTTCACCCAGGCGGCGCAAGACGCCGAAACCGCGTACGCCAGCGACCTCGAGTTGTGGAACACGCCCTGGGTGTGGTGCACACGCAAGACCCCCAGCTGCGAGACCGTGTGCGACCGCGATACAGGCGTGTGTTCGCAGGAGTGTGTCTGGCCTACGAGCAACAACAGTGACTCTTCTTCTACCGGTACGACCCGCAGCGACACCATAGAAGCCTGCTTCGGGACCGTGTCGAAGCAAGACTGGATGGACCCGCGCACGCGCGGTGCCGCGTGCGCGGCCACACTGGTCGAGCTGCAGTCGTCGACGGAACTGACAGCTGCGGTGGACGTGTGCGACATGGACCGCTCCATGAACGAGTTCTGCAAGGTCCTCCAGGCGGCGCGCAACGAGATCTTCAGCGCCAACTGCTTCGCGTCTGGTGTGTGCTACCAGGAGCGCTTCTACTACCAGCCGAGCGTGTACTCTCGCTCGAACCAGGAGTTTGTCCGTTCTACGGTACAGAACTTCTACCTGCAAATCGCGGACGACTCGTGTCCTCAGAAAGACTTCTCGGACTCGCGGATCATTGCGCAGAACCAGCGCAACATCGAGGAATGCCCCGCCTCGGCGCTTCAGCGACTCGTGGACATCATCAACGACATGCGTGACATCGTGGACACCCTCATCCGGGTCGGATACTTTTCCATCATGATACTCGTGACAATCGTGCGCTTCGCAGTCGAGGCCATGGCGCAGTTTGTGTTCACGTCGCAGGAGGCGCTCCTCGGGGAGCTGGGGCGCTGGTTCGACCTGTGGGCTAAGGAACTGGGGGCCATGTGGGTCGCCATCGGCGACATGATCTACAAGATGGTCATGGATAACGAGTTTGGGTCGTTTCTGCAGACCATCATCGACACAATGTGTATCATCATCAACTGGCTCATTGAAACGTTTGTGCTGGGCGCGTACTGCACGTTTATCCAGTGGATCGAGGACGCGTTTGAAAACATCGGGCTGGAGTTTTTGAAGGTCGTCGACGTTGATGTGCTCGGAATCAAGGTGTTTGGGTTCCTGGAGGGGTTTGCCAAAGACCTCATACAGGTCAGCGTGGACATGGAGACAGACCGCTTGAAGACCTGCAGCCCAGACACACTCTTGCAGTGTGTACAGCTTGGGTTGGACCCCGTACAGATAGTCGCCACGCTGCCCGTGAGTACACGCTGCTGGTCGACATACATCACATCGCTGGGTGACGCACACTCACTGTCCTGCTCGGCGGCAGACACGTGCCTCACCGCAAACCTGGCGGGGGACGGTGAGGAGAACCGCGACAAGTTTTCGGACAGCAACGACAAAATGATGTGCGGCCGCTGCGAAACGCCCTCCCCAGGCGCCACGCGCTTCGGGTGCGACCTCGTGCGGAAACAGTGCAAGTGCAACGTGCAGACACTCTCGCGCTCGACGTGTGTGAACCACGACCAGTGCTCCTCCGCGGTGCAAAACGACGCCACGTGCGACCTTCTCGACAATTCGCTGGACCTGAGCTCGTTTGGGACCACGCCGTGCGCGCAGTGCACGTCGCGGCCTATCTGCATGGTTGGCCTCGGGGAGAGCGTCGGCCACTGCGCCTGCTCCGTCAAGCAGGTCGAGTACGCGCCGTGCTCTATTGACGAGATCGGGCAGAGCATGTTCCCCCGCGCCAACTCACTATGCCTCGTGACGCTGGGAGCCGCCGTGCGCGCAGAGACGCAGGGCTCCACACTGTTTACCGCAACCTACAACGAACTCGCAGCCGCCAGGTGCGACCTCATCGACCAGTCGCAGCGGTTCTGTATGCAGGTTTCGTCCAGCGCGTGGGACCACTTCAACCTCGTCGTCGGCGTGGCAGGCCTGCACCAGGGAGGGGGGGCAACTGGCCGCAGGCTGCTGTCGACGATGTCACTCGTTGTGGACGCGGGGCTCTACGAGGACGTGCTCACACACGCGGACTGGTCGACAGTGGCGTACGAGCCTTGCAGACATGTCCCACTGCTGCTCGTAGAAGAGAGTGTCAGGGGGGCAGCTAGTAGTAGTAGCAACGAAACCTCGGCCCCGCGCCTGGGTATCGCCGACAAGGAGCTCTTGCACTCGTGTGTGCGCTGGAGGGCGATCGCGAGAGAGGTCATCAACGCGTTGGACCTCAGCGGTGTAGAGAATTCGACGGCGACACACGACCCACATACAGTGTTCCCAGACACTTTCTTGTTGAGTGTGGAGGACTTCACACACGATATCATACAAAACCCTCGTAACCTGTTTGTCGTTCTCATCTCGAAACCGCACACGCTTGTTCGCGCGGCGCTTCACATGCAGATGTTTCAACCTGTGAGGAGCATGCTGCGGCAATCGCGGCTTTGGTTCGCACACGCTATGTTGGAGACAAACGCGCTGCTTACAGACTATAACCAGTACGCGTTGGAGGTGCTACAGAAACACAACGCAACAACGACTGGCAACATGAGCGGCAGTGGTGGTGCCACGACGCCGCCGTTTGCAAGCGCACACCTGCGAAACATGTTTTCGGGCTTCTCGTCCCTAGAACGACTTTACCATGTCGTGGTCGGGTATCTATACTCGCGCTACAGTGGCAGTGAGACGATTGAGCGAATGGCGACGGGAAGCATCGACAGTTCGTACAATGCCTTGCGTGCCGCTCTGAACGGGACGCTGATGCAATTCATCGACTCTCCACCGCTCCGCTCCGATCCCAAACAGCGACCGGTGAACGCCACCAATATGAGCAACGCCACCAATATGAGCAACGCCACCAATATGAGCAACGCCACCACCCCCCACAACTCGACAAATCACTCAACGAATGCTGTGCAACACGCTCTCCGCCGCATACTGCAGGAAAACTCGTTTTTGGAGAACGTCGCGGCCACACAGCTTTACTCGTGGGATGTTGCGTTTGGCGATGGTACCACGCAGGTCGTACGCGGAAGCGTCACGCGCGCGTTCATGGAGGGGGACGTCGGCGGCTGGCCGCCAAAGTACGTGTACTGGGACGACGATGTACAGTGCCCCGTATTGACAAACACGTGGGGTGCCATTGCCAGGCCCTCAAATCTACTCTACCGATTCTACACGAACATGGGTCCAACCAGGCCTCGTGTGACATACGACATCGCGAGCGCGTTCCCAAACCTGACAGAGTACAACCGATACTACCAACTGCAGACGAACGCGTCGTCCAATACCGTCTCACCTAAAGCTTCCTCCTTTCTGGAACTAGTGACCGAAACTCTCCTAGAATATGCCTCGTGGATGGGGCTCTCACAGGGAGTTTTCGGGGGGATCTTCAAACAGATCCCAAGTATTCTTGCAGACTTTTTCACGTGCGATGTGGAGGCTGTCATGTTCTGTTCGCAGCACAGGGTCAGTCTCATTGCGAGTGCAGTTGTTGTTTCGGTGTTGATGTTTCTGTTTGTGTCTATGACCGACCTTGTGGTGCCTGGGAACCCACTTGGCTCCATTGCTGTTTTACTGTTTGCGGTTGTCACACTGTACTATTCTTTTGGGTTCAGTCCGACGTGTGTACCCATGATCCCCACATGCCTTGTCAAGGAACTCATCTACACGGTAGACACCATATTCCCATCCAGCGTCTTTATTCCAACATCTCTACAGAAAACTCCCGCATGTGCTCAAAGTTACTTCGAGCTACGCGCCACAAACAGTACCCAGGCCGAACTATACAACACCGCTGACTGCATCGTCACATGTTCAGAGCAACCCTTCTACTTTGTCGACTGGTACAGCAACATGGCGTGGTATGTTTGCGACTTCGGGATCGGAACCGGGTGGTGTGTGGCAACTCGCAACTACTTGCAAGAGGCTAACGGCGTAGGTTGGATAGCTGGTTCTATGAACACTGTCCTGGGTCCAGACACCAGTCAAAATCTTCTCCTCGCGTTGTGGAGATCCGTCGTGGTTCTCGAGTCCAACGACGTTGCCATGATATCCGCGTTTCGATGGTGTTCCGTACTCACAAGTTGGAATCTCATACCATACCTCATGATTTTATTACCCATCGCGTACACTGTGCCACTGCTTTTAGTGACTTTCTTCGCGTTCATCAAAGGTCTCATCAGAGTGGTGTTCGCAATCTTTGCTATGACCCACACCTTTATCGAAAATACAACCACGCAGATCCAGAGAGAGAGAGAAGTATAACCCACGTTATTTGAATTTGGTTGCCCACCCCATAAGAACTCCTATGATCGCGCCTTCTATGCAACCGTCCACTGTGCCTTGTAACAACCCCATTAAACAGGCCCCAACCAACGCAGTAATAAAGATTTCCAAATTGAAATCCCGTCTCAGCGTCTTCTCTATTCTGAAATTATTATGTTTCTTGATATGTTGTGTAGCCCTGCTAGCATGATCCCGCAACATCCAGGCCCCACACCACGTAGACGTCCCCATTTTGTGTTTCACAATGTATCACACACCACACACAGGAGTCCACTTTTTTTTTATTTTTTTCTGTTACATCCACCCTTCTCCACCACCTTCCCCATGTTCACTTAAGAACACTACTTTACCCCCCATCCCCACCCCTCTCCATCTTCTCAAGGGTGTAGCTCATCCAACCACTCCTCTTCATTGGAATCCTTATCCCATGCCGACACCTTTTCGGTGTCAGCCTCCTGCCTCTTCTTGCGAGCCACCTTCTGCCTCTTCTTGCGAGCCGCCTTCTTCTGACGAACCCTCTCCTTGCGAGGAGGCAACTCCTTGCGAGGAGGCAACTCCTTGCGAGGAGGCAACTCCTTGTCGGGAGTAGACTCCTTGCGAGGAGGCAACTCCTTGTCGGGAGTAGACTCCTTGTCGGGAGTAGACTCCTTCCCCGGAGTCGAGGGAGTCGACTCCCTCGACCCCTTCTCGCAAGCACCCTGCTTCTCCGGACCCGACTCCTCGGATTCGGTGTCGTGGTCCCACCCACCAAGTCCCCTAGAAACACGCTTCCTCTTCTTATCGGGGACACTGACCTTCATCGCCTCCTCATGGTGGGCGTCGAAGGCGGCCTCGTAATCACCGCAGAAATTCTTGCGCTTGTTGTATGTCGTGAATGTCTTGTCGTGCTTCCCGTATTCCGAACCATAGAAAGAAGCATCACACTTCTTCATATCCACATGCTTCGTCCGGTAAGACTCGCCATCGTGGGTCTCAACGATGTACTCTCCCTTTGCCTACACCACAAAGAACCGTCAAAGAAAATCCAGAGTCAAACAAACACAATCATTTTAAAACGCTGCAAATCAACTCCCCAACTCCCAAGTACAATTCAAGAACTCACCTTCACTTCCCTGACGTAGGCCCTGTACCACGTGTCCACCTCCTCCTCTTGCATCCAGTCGCAAGCGAACTGCACCAGGACGATCTCCCCCACCTCGTACACGGTTGTGGTACTCTCCTGCCAACACCAAAACGTAATTAGTCAAGTGTATCACCCCCCCCACCCAAACAAACAACAAGTCATTTTTGGGGGGTGGTACATTTTGGGTCGTGTCACTCATCGTGTCGGGTGGTAGTTGAAGTGACGGGAATTGCTGCCAAGCTTTTGTAGTCCCAAAGCAGTGTGCCCCCAATCACGTGCGAACAGCTTTGGGGGGCAATAACGGTCATTTACCCCCATTTTGGATTGCAAAAAATTTTTTCGATTAAAAAAGTCAATTTTTTTTTTCGAAAAAAAATTAATAAAAATGTATATCAAAATGACCGCAGTAATTTC
>Ga0233432_10001445_pt1 | contig 22987 bp, 15 predicted proteins | sample SI_122_August201_6_FD_179870 | JGI IMG/M metagenome (GOLD analysis project Ga0233432, IMG submission 179870) | Seawater microbial communities from Saanich Inlet, British Columbia, Canada - SI_122_August2016_10_MG | ecosystem: Environmental > Aquatic > Marine > Inlet | place: Canada: British... | reverse complement strand
CGGTTGGGATCGCGATTTGGATCGTCTTGCCAGGCGGCGTACGCAACATCCCACTTTTTCTTTTGATCCCGATAGGGCGCAATAATATCACGGGTAAATTCCGGGCTTTTTTCAAGGGATTCACGGGGCATCCAGCAATAAAGCTTTGAGCCTCCAAAATGGGACTCGATAATCCCGAGCGGTACACCTTGCGAGATCTGTATCTCATGGGCAAACCAGGCGGCAACGGCACTGATCCAGTCGAGTCCAAACCTTTCGTTGTCAACGATCCGCCATTGCCCATCGTCCCCCCTTCGCCAGTGCGGATTTTGAAAAGCTCCTTCTTCTCCGATGTCTGTAAGTGGCTCATCCGCGATGTAGGGACCGACTTTAAAACGGCGAAGTGCAGGGTGGGGGATGAGTTTGCGGGCTTCCTCTGCGTGGGTGGACTTGGGGATGGAGAATCCCATGTTGGATTGGCCGGATGCCAACCATACTTCTCCAACGAGAATATCTTTAAGGATGACGGATGTACTGAGGGCGGTTACTTTCAAGTCCTGCCCCCGAGAATTTGCCTTCATCGGATCTAGTTTTATCGTCCACTTACCCGCCTGATCACTGGAAGTGTTTTTCGCTTGGCCTGCAAATCCGACTTGAATTTCAGTGTGAGGATCGGTCCATCCCCAGATGGGCACGGGCATATCCCGCTGCAGTACGGAGTGGTCAGTAAAGATTTTGGCGAAACGGAGTGTTTCTCCTTGAGAGAGACTCATCACCAAGAAATAAAAAAATAATAATATAGGGAAAGAATATCTCATTTAGCTACTGTATGAATATATTATATTTGGAAATCCGTTTTTTAAACTCGTTTATTGCGTTTATTTTCTGTTGATTTGCGTCTTTTTATTTCCTTACCCGAATTCATGAATCAAACCATCGCAATCGTAATGTCTGAGGTATTTCTCCGGAGGTTGACCCCGGCCTTGTCGGAATTCACTGGAAGAATTCAGGATTATCGAATTTTGAGTATTCATAGATCCATGGAAGAAGTTGGTGAATTACTGGATGATTTAAAGCCAATTGGCTTAATTTCAGAATGGTTACCGAATAAAGTTGAAGACCTTCTAGGTTTTAATCTGAAGATTCCGCATGTGATGGTGGGGACCCATAATATTTATCCAGGAATCCTGAGTGTGGATGTGGATGACATCGCAGTAGGCGTTCAGGCGGCTCAAACCTTATCTCAGGTTGGGTTCAAGAGCCTTGCCTGTTTGGGCAATGGTACCCCCTATTCAGATTTGCGTATTCAAGGGTTTGAGCAGGCATTAAAAGGTGAAGAGTTTCCCTTTTCAGTGCATACGGAATCAGGTTTGGAAGTCCCTAATTTTCCTCAAACAAGGAAACATGAGTTTTCCCTGCGCTACTTTGAGTCTTTTCATGATCCGAGTGAAGAGATGAAATCATGGCTCAGGGAATTACCAAAGCCTTGTGGAATCTTCGCGGTTCATGATCCATTGGGAAGATTTTTATCCAGTGCCTGTAGTCAATTGGGAATTAGAGTGCCAGACGATGTAGCCATTGTTGGGGCGAATAATGACCCGTTGGTTTGTGGACTGACTTACCCAAAACTATCCAGTGTATCGATTCCCTGGGATCATTTTGGGCAGTATGTGGGGAGTTCCATGCAGAGAATGGTAAGGGGAGAAACCGGTTTTAAACGAACTTTAAAACTAATTTCACCGAGTTCCGTGGAGTTAAGGCATTCAGCCAATCATTTGGCGGTTCGGGAAAAGATTCTCCGGCGGGCTCTTTCCTTTATGTCAGAACGCATTAAGGAGCCCATTACTGTCGCTGAGCTTTGTGATCATCTCCGAATTGCCCGGAGGAGTTTGGAAAGGAAATTTAAGACTTCCTTCAATTGCACACCTTGGGAGATGCTTTGTCAGATGAGGGTCAATGAGGCGAAACGACTCCTCATGGAGACCGGCCATCCGATTTCAAGAATTTCAGAACTTTGTGGCTTTAATGACCCTGAGCGAATGGCGGTGGTCTTTAAGAGGTTGACCGGTAAGTCACCATCCAATTTCAGGAAATAGCGAAAAGACTCAAGCAAGCAGTTTGATGAACTCGCCAAAGTAGTGACCGTTATCGTGGAAGGTGCGACCACTCACTAAGTTTCCGTCCACCACACAGGGTTCATCCACGAAGGTGCCTCCGCAAATTTCGAGGTCGAACTTGCACTTGGGGACAGTGGCCATGCGTCGTCCCATGACACGATCGGCCCGGGCAGGGATTTCAACTCCATGGCAAACACTGGCGATGGGTAAATTCTTATCGAAAAAATATTGAGTAATACGAATGAGATCGGGATCCTCCCGGATATATTCGGGTGCCCGCCCACCGGAGAAGAAGATTCCGTCGTAATCGGATTCGACAATATCCTTGAAGGCGATCTTGGCCTCGATGGTATAACCCTCCCATTCCTTGGTGATGGTCCATCCCGGCTTTACTTCGTGCATGACCATCTGGTAGATCCTCTGTTCGGGACCGGCCACGACTGGTTCAATGCCCGCTTCCTGCAGGCGGTAAAAAGGGTAGAGTGTATCGAGGGTTTCCGAAGCATCCCCCACAATGATGAGTACTTTTTTCATTTCAGTTGTTTAAGTTCCTGGAGCATTTCAAGCAAGTGTTTGATAAGAATTTCGGAGGACTGAGGCTGAAAGCGGGAGGTCCCCGGCCAGGTTTCATACCCTCCCAGTTTATGCTGGTTGGGGGGTGGGAGGTAGCCATAGCCTCCATTGGCCAGTTCGATAAGGAAAGTATGGTGGAACGGACTATTCTTCTTAATTTCCAGACCGATCTCGACCAACACTTCAAAAGGCATGCTGACGATGGCCTGATCTCCGATGCGGAAGGCCTGAATCAGGACGGGTTCGGTTCTGGGATGTTCGGGTTTGGCATATTCAATGACCCGGGTGGCCACCGAAGTGGTTCGGTTATTGATTGCTTCGCGTTCCTGGCGGGTACGGTTGAGTAAATTCTTGGCCAAGCTGATTTCTCTTTCATTCGGTTCGCGATAGGGTAGATCGACTTCCCGCTGGCGTGTGGCGATCAGGGGCTTGGTGTCATAGTTCTCGATCTTTCGGATGGCCCGCCAGGAAGCATCGGCAGTCTTTGATGCCACGATTCGAATCTGTTCAAAGGGTGACCGGGGAGCCCGGGATCCGGTGAAGACCAAATTATTGATGTCTCCACTTGCACCATTGGTCATCAAGGCAACAAAATTGGCAGGCGGATTTACACCTCCGAGACGGTAGGGCATGATGCGGGAAAATTCTCCAAAGTAATCGGCGGATGCCATGCCGACTTCCCGGCTGTTTTCGTCTACCTTTTTGGGAACTCCACCGACATAGTGGAGGGCATAATTTGCAATGAGGGCCAAAGGTTTGTGTCGGTTCGTGCGGACATCGATTACACAGATTTCCGGATCGATGGGACCGGCTGGTTTGACCAGATGATTACGGTTGGCATTGGTTTTGACCTGATCCTGCTCACCCAGTGGGTTGGGAGGCATGGTTCCGGGTTGAAGGAACCAACGACGGTTGCGAACTTCGGAGGGTTCGTCTTCCGATGAAAAACCAACCCGTGCCGGTTCCATTGATTGGATAGCCTGCACAATCGCCTCTTCCAATTTTTCGTATTTTAGCTTTTCGTAGGCTTCCCGTCCGGGCATGCCCTCTCCACCCTTGGGGGCGGTGTGGGTATGGGTCGCACAGATCAGCATATCCTTGGGGTTCCATCCGCTTTTTTCCGCCGCCCGAGATTTGGCAATGTCGGACATTTCGCGACCAATCCCAATGGCGTCGATCAGGCAGATGACTGCCCGTCCCTCTCCGGATTCGAAGGCAACCGCACGCACATGGAGCGGATCATGGACAAAACTTGATTTGCCGGATCGTAGTTGAAAAGGGGTAACCGTTGGGCTGACATCCATGCAAGCGGTCCCCACGCGTAACTGATCGGATTGCCCAGATAAGCAGACAAGATTGAGGCTGAACCCAAGAAGAGCGAGTATTTTTTTCATGGATAAATTAGTACAGGTTCCACTTTTTCCATGCATCGATGGATCGTTTTAAGTTGTCGCGGGAGTCTCCCCGAATCGCGTAGCACTGAAATCCGATATTTCCCTGGAAGCCAATCTGGTAAAGCATTTGCAGGAGGTCCCGGTGATCGAAATCACCCTGATCGAGGGTCTGAATTAATTGTCCCCAGGAAGTACCTTCTTGGTCAGCTCCATTTATACTAACCTGCCATAGCAAAGGAGCAGCGTCGGTAATGGTTTTCCTAAGATCACTCCCGGGCTCTACCTTCAGGAAGTGGCAAAGGTTGAACATGACGCCGACATTGTCACGGCCTGACTTGCGTGCAATCCGCACGGCATCCCCAATCCGGTCGATATAAAAATTAGCATGAGGATAGAGAACGACCCGAAGCCCCGAAGCCTTTGCCTGGTCTGCGATTTCCCTAACAAAGGCGACTGCCTGATCATCATTGTTGGATTGTCTGTTTCCCTGAACAAAAAGTTCCAGCACAGTATCGCGTCCTTTGAGTTGCTTAATTGCCTCTTTGATTTCGAAAGGGTAGGTGTGTCCGTCCTTGGTGAGTTTTCCTCCAATATAAAAACTGCAAAGTTTTATTCCTGCCTCATCGTAGAGTTTAAGTCTTTGAGGGAGAGGGATATCACTTTGAGTCAGTTTGGCCGATCCGATCCCATCGTAGCCAAGTTCCTTTAAAACCTGAACCCGTTCCTTGACCGTTTTGAAATGAACCCCGTTTTGGAAGGCGTATACGGGTAGGGATTTTGCAGGTGCTCCGAAGGAATGAAAGAAGGTAGAGATTTCTACCCCAACTAAAAATAAGAAATGAAACAGTTTCATGAGTAAGGTTTAATCTCATGAAAAGGATATGTCGGAGACAATCCCCAAAGAGCTAACCTAAGAAATTAGATCATAGACCTAAATATGATTTTCAAACCAAACTCTCCGTATTTTGCGTAAAAATTCTGTCGTTTTACGCCAAGGCTCTGCGGGTTGTTTTTCTTAACCGCTTGCAAGCACTTGTCTTTTGAAATGACCTTCATTGAGGTCGACCCGTTCCGGACGACCTTTGTGCATGTATACGACTTCCGTATGATCGAGGCCGAGTAGTCCAAGAATAGTTGCATGGAAATCGTGGACATGTACATTGTCTTTGACCGCATGCAGTCCGAGTTCATCAGTCTCCCCAATAACCTGTCCGCCTTTGACGCCTCCTCCAGCCATCCACATGGTAAATCCGGTGGGGTTGTGATCGCGACCATCGCCTTTTTCACTCATCGGTGTTCGGCCAAATTCACCTCCCCAGATGACCAGGGTTTCTTCTAATAGCCCGCGGGCTTTCAAATCGGTTATGAGCCCCGCGATTGGCAAGTCCACCTGCTGGCAGAGCCTGGAGTGGTTGCTCTCCATATTCGTATGACTGTCCCATTTACTGCCTGCACCGTGGTACAATTGCACAAAGCGTACGCCCCGTTCCACCAAACGTCGCGCAAGCAGGCATTGTTGCCCAAAAGTTTTTGTTTCCTTCTGATCCAGGCCGTAAAGATTTTTGGTTGCAGGAGATTCCTTTTCCAAGTCGACGGATTCCGGAGCATGCATTTGCATGTTGGCGGCCAGTTCGTAACTGCGGATACGGGCTTCCAGTTCTGAATTTGATTCCCGGCCCTGCAGATGTCTTTGGTTGAGGCTTTGCAGAAAGGATAATTTTAAATCTTCCGCCTGTTTGATTTTTGATTCTCTTGGTTTGAGATTGGCGATGGGTTCCGGTCCGTTTTCCAAAAGAACCCCCTGATGGGTGGCGGGCATAAAACCGTTTCCCCAGCACCGGGTACCATTGACGATCATGGCACTGGTATCCTTGATTACAACAAAACCGGGAAGATTTTGGTTTTCCGTACCAAGACCATAAGATACCCATGAACCAAGAGAAGGGCGTCCGCCAAATACCGAACCAGTGTTCATTTGGCAGACTCCACCGGCATGATTGATGCCGTCGGAAACGCAGGAACGGATCACACAGAGTTCATCTGCAATTCGGCTGTGGTTCGGTAACCAATCAGAAATCCATAGACCACTCTCGCCATGCTGTTTCCAAGCTCTCTTGGATTCAAGCAGGGGAGAACCTACTTCCCCCATAGCGGTGACAGGGCGGTCGAAACTATCGGGGAGGGGCTTGCCGGCGAGTTTGTTGAGCAAAGGCTTCGGGTCAAAAAGATCGAGATGGCTGGGGCCACCTTCCATGAAAAGAAAGATTACATTCTTTGCCTTTCCCCAGTGATGGGGAATCTTCGGAAGTGTGGGGTTGTTCGAAGCACGGGCAAGCAGCGGTTCATTGGCAAGAGCAGATAATGCAACGGCTCCAAAACCCGCACCCGCTGAGTTAAGAAAATGGCGACGGTTGAATGGTTGGTCGATTTGGAAGCAGGCCATGATTAATGAAGATAAAGAAACTCGTTGGAAGTAAGGATGACGTGACACAAAGCAGCCAATGCCTCGGTTTGAGGAGATGAAGTCTTTTGGGGTGTCGTTCTGGGAAGAAAGCCGGTGTCTTGTAAAACTTGGTTGGGAGACTTGGCAAAGTTCAAGTCCAGTTTGGCAGCTCCTTGATCTGGTGCTTTGTTATTTTTGGAAATAAGCGAATGCTCCTGACTGATTGCAGGGGAGGAAATGCGGAAACGCTTTATATTTCCATTCCAGAAATGTTGTCCAGTGGAACGCCCTCCGAGAAATAATTTATCGGAAGAGACGGATTGCAGGGCAATGATATCATGTTTGATACGGGCTTCCTGAACTTTCGAATCCGGAGTTTCGAGATCTTTCCAGACAAAATGAACATGAGAGTCACCCTTGGGGCTCAAAGTGACGGAGCAGGAAAGATAATGGGTTTTACCCAAGGGAATCTGCAAATTCGAGTCAATCACCCGATAAATGGTGTCACCCCCGATATTTTCACCAATTAATTGCATGATGAAATTTCGCGGTTCGTATGCTGACTTGGCACTGGTGATTCCGAAGGTCCACCCTGCTTTTTGGTGACTGCCTGACCATTGACTTAAGAGTGTGTTCACATAGGCATTGGCGTGAATGTGATCGAGGCGGGTAATGGCTTCAATTGTCCAATTGGATCCCAGTTCAATTCCTTTCTTTTGGTAAATACGGGGGGTATTTTCGTAAAGGCTGAGGTGATCGATCGATTTATCGGTTTTGGTTTCGATTACTTGGGGTTCTTTGTTTGGTCCTTGATTATTTAACCATTGATCGAGGAAGCTTTGAGACAATTCGATTTCGGCCTGAGTTGCTGGACGAGCATAGGCTGACTTAAAGATTTTGGAAATGGTTGACTTGGTACTTTCCGACTTGGCAAATTTTTTGGCCATGGCCTGGGCGCGTGCATGAGGCCAAGGGTTATTTCTGAGTAGGAGTGCCTGAGTGGATGTGGTTGTATCGAGTCTTTCCGATGAGGATGAGAAACCTGCAGGTGCATCGAAAGCATAGAGAATACGATCAGGAGAGTTCCTTTTCTTTTTAACATAAACACTTCGATGCGGAGAATTTCCATCGACTGAATTTCCTCCGCTTTTTGTTTTTAATTCTCCGGAAGTCAAAAGCATGGCATCCCGAATCTGCTCAGCGGATAAACGACGGGGAGGGAACCGCCAAAGAAGTTGGTTTTGCGGATCCTGCAGACTTGCCTTGTCCGAGGGTTCTTGACGGGCAGTTTGGCCGTAAGTATCGCTTAGCATGATCAAGCGGTGAAGTGATTTTAGTTTCCAGTCATTTTCGACCAGATAATTAGAGAGGAAGTCAAGTAGTGCAGGGTGGCTCGGTGGTTCACCAAGAAATCCGAAGTCATTGGCCGTGGTAACCAGTCCCTGTCCAAAATGTTTTTGCCATACACGGTTAACGATCACGCGGGTAGACAGAGGATTATCCGGAGAGGTGATCCAGTTAGCCAAGGCCAGACGGCGACCTGTAGTACCATGTTTGGTCTCCTCGATTTTCGGAGAGGGTAGGTTAAGTAGGGAGAGAAACTCGGGAAAGGTTTCCTGTTTCTTTTTCCCGGGAACAAAAGTACGAGCAGGGCGAACTGAGAGATCAGTGGTTATGAAGGCCTGGGGAAGGGAAGGCTTGGGTGAAAAACTGGCGAGTTGGAGGTTCAGGTCGTCGTACTTTTTTTTCAATTCCTCTTTAAATTTCTCTTCCCACTTTATGCGTTTCCCTTTTTGCCGTACTTGCCTGTTTACCATTTCCACGAGTTGTTGCTCATGTGTCGTCCGCTCCTCAGTTTTTTTATAGTACATTCCCTGAATGTCTGCCGGGAACTGCTTAACTACATTCCTTTCATTTCCTTTTAATATATCCTTCTTCAGTTCCAGGATTTTTTCCCTGACCTCAACAGTTTCTGCCTCCCATTTTTGAAGTTTTAGCAGTTGATCAGGTTGGCCGATATTTTGGTCTTCGGGCCACCAGACACTGGATAGAAAACTTTGCAGTGAATAGTAATCTTTCTGCAGAATAGGATCAAATTTGTGATCGTGGCACTGGGCACACCCCATCCCAAGTCCAAGAAAAACCTCACCGGTCACATTGGTCATTTCATTAAGGATAAGTTCCCATTGCATGCGTGCATTACGTTGGTTCCATTCATACACGCCATGACGAAGAAAACCGGTGGCTATCATGTGATCAAAGTCTTTTGGATCGATCTCGTCACCCGCGAGTTGTTCACGGACAAACTGATCGTAGGGTTTGTCCTGATTAAGGCTCCTGATGACATAATCTCGATACAGGTAGGCAGAGGAACGAAAATCATCGGCCCGGTAGCCGTCTGATTCGGCAAAGCGGACAACATCCAACCAATGAGTCGCCCAGCGTTCCCCATAGGTTGGACTGGCTAAAAGTTTTTCAACCAATTCTTTCTTAGCTGTTTCTGGATTGTTCTTCCATGAATCCGCGAATGCTTCGGTTTCACTCTCTGACGGAGGAAGACCAATCAGGTCGAAGCTCGCCCTTCGGATAAACTCGTAAGGTCCAGCTTGGGGTGATAATTCCAATTCATTGGGTTCGAGTTTTTCCTGGATGAAAAAATCCACTGGATTAGCAGGGAAATTGAGGGTGTTTTTTCGAATGGGTTGAATGGCCCACCAAGCCTTTTCCCTTTCTGAAAAATTTGCACGCACAACATCTGATTGGGTGGCACTTTTAGAAAATAAAAAATGATTTGCAAAAAGTGTAGCCAGTAAGATGTAAATGATTCTAATCATAAAAGAACTAGTTAATCATCTATTCCCGAATAAAAGTCGGTCAAGTAGTTTTGTTATTAATTTGCGTTTTTTTTCTGTTAATTTGCGTCAGTAATTCCTGCAATTTTACCTAGCTTTGGGCTTTGGTCTTCATGACAAAATTATAGGAGGGCTTATATTCGATGCTTGTCAAAAACGGATAGTCCGTTTTCGTATGTGCACAGCCCATATTATATTAATTATGAAAATTCTACTTAGTCTTATATTTATTTTTTCAACGCTGGTTACTTTTGCAGATCATCACGGTAAGAAAAAACTGCTAAATGCTTTTATGATCACCGGTGGTTGCTGCCATGATTATCCCAATCAGAAAAATATTGTCAGTGAGGGGATCAGTGAGCGTGTGCCGACTAAATGGGATATCTTTTTTGAAATGGATCAGGAAAAGAGTAAAGCCAAGCTTAGCCAGTCAGGTTGGGCGGATGGATATGACTATGTTGTCTACAACCATTGCTTTGCTCATGAGAAGGATGCAGCATTCGTTAAATCCATTACTGAAGTTCACAAGGCGGGTAAACCTGCGATCGCCTTACATTGTGCGATGCATTCTTATCATTGGAGCATTCCTGCTAAGGAAGGTGAAAAGAAAGCCTGGCCTGAAATGCTTGGGGCGAGTTCCAAGGGGCACGGACCCAAGGCAGCTATAACCGTTAATAAAGTTAAGAAGCACGCCAATCATCCAATAATGAAAGATATGCCGGATGGTTGGATGACTCCTGAAGGTGAGCTCTACAATGTCCAACAAGTTTATGAGGGTACTACGGTTCTTGCCTATGGTGATAACGGAGCAAACAAAAATCCTAAAGAGCCTCAGGCATGCGTATGGATAAATACCCATGGAAAGGGTAGAATTTTTTCCACCACTCTAGGTCACCATAATTCAACTATGTCGACCAAAGAATATTTGGATATGCTGGGTAACGCCGTTAAATGGGTAACGGCTAAGAAGTAAAAAGAGAGAGCTTTCTAGTCTCTAAAGCGAGGCTTCGACTTTTTACGGAAGTCACCCCCTTTGCCGAACTTTTTACCTTTTCCAAAACTCTTTTTGAATTTCCCTCCGCTGCCACCTGGGCGGGAGCGTCCTTTGTCTATCGAAATATTCATTTGATGTCCTTGAACCCAAACTGACTTTAGGGCTTCGAATACATCGTTAGGCATATCTTTGGGGAGATCGATGAAGGTATGATCTTTAAACATACGGATTTTACCGACCTCTCTTGGATCCATTCCTACTTCATTGGCGATCGCACCTACGATATCTCCTTTTTGAGCACCATGAAATTCACCTACCTCCAATCGGTAACTTTGCAGATGATCATCACGAAATGATCGGCGTTCCGAGCGATCATTATCCCTGGAAGAAGAATCTCGACGGTCGCCACGGTCACGGTCTCTACGATCTTCTCTTCGAGGTTTTCTAGATTCTGCTTTGGGCATCTTATCGTAAAAAAGTGGTTTTTTTCCTGCTGCCAAAAATGCCAATGCAGCTGCAATGTCTAGAGAGTCCTTGCCAGTTTCTTCAATGAGTCTTTGCAATGCTTTACGATAATCACCCCAATCGCCTTTCATTCCGTCTTCAATACTATTAAAAAATTCTTCCTCCCGGCGCTCATTCATTTCTTCCAAAGTGGGAAAGACATATTCCTCGCACGGAACTTTAAGGGTGCGTTCAATTGCTTTTAGCATACGCATTTCCTTATTGGTAATAAAAATAATAGCATCGCCTTCACGCCCGGCTCGTCCGGTTCGCCCAATACGGTGAGTATAGGATTCAAGATCGAAGGGAGCATCGTAATTAAGCACATGAGAAATGCGATCAACATCTAATCCACGGGCAGCCACATCCGTAGCTACCAATACATTGATTTTACCCCTTTTGAGGCGATCAACTGTTTTTTCACGAAGGTTTTGGGGCATATCTCCATTAAGAGGTTCGGCTGGGTAGCCTTTACCCTGAAGCTTTTCAGCAATTTCCATGGTCGCATTTTTAGTACGAGCAAAAATGAGCATTGCCTCAAATTTTTCAATTTCCAGTAGTTTAAGAAGCATGTCGCGCTTTTCGTGCTGTCTTACTTTTATGAAACGCTGGCGTATATTTGGGGAGTTTTCCGCTTTTACCTTGATGGTAATTTCCACGGGGTTCTGCATGTAAGTTTCGGCCAACCGGCGAATTGGCTTAGGCATAGTCGCAGAGAAAAGTGCGGTTTGTCTTTCTGTAGGTGTGTGTTCTAAAATCCATTTAATATCGTCAATGAAACCCATACTTAGCATCTCGTCAGCTTCATCAAGAACCAGAGCTTGGAGATGATCGAGTTTAAGGTATCCTTTTTCGATATGATCCATTATTCTACCAGGCGTTCCCACAACTACTTGAGCTCCTCGCTTGAATTCTTTGATCTGCTCTCCGTATCCAGTTCCACCGTATACCGCGACAACCCGAAGTCGAGGGAGGTTTTCAGCAAACCCTTCCATAGCTTCAGCCACTTGAAGAGCAAGTTCACGAGTTGGAGCCAATACTAAAATCTGAGCACCCTTTACAGAATCATCAAGGCGTGAAAGGAGAGGTAGCGAGAATGCTGCAGTTTTACCTGTGCCAGTTTGAGCTACTCCAAGTAGGTCATTGCCTTCCAGTAATGGAGGAATAGAGCATTCTTGAATTGGGGAAGGGGTTTCGTAACCTGCTTTGCGTACTGCTTTAAGGATTGGCTCAGCCAAATCCATTTCATCGAAACCTTTGGGGGTACCTGAGGTTTCTGTAATATCATTTTCTTCGTTCATAGGGTATGTCTGTTCGTTTAATTTGTGTTGATATACCAATAAGGTCGAACGCTTGCTCACATACTCTTGAATCCATCTCAACCACCCGTGAGCACTTGTTCTAGTGAATGGCATTAGTTGTTCACAATATCGCAAGCTGTTAATAATTACGAGCAGTAAAATCTTAATCAAAGAGCTTGTTGATGGAACGAAGATTAAAATAAACCCTCCCGTCAAAAAAATATTTTGGCGTTGGGTATTCGCTTGCCTCTAAAGGCATTCAGTAACGAGGATATCAAAATGCGAATAGTGATGTCATATTTTCTAATCTCTTTTCTGACGACTATGGCTAGTCACCCGAAAAAAGTGTATCAACCCAAACTCGTAAACAGTAAAAGTGGTGAACATCATGATTTTCCATTGGGTGTGCTTGAGGCAACTGGTCGACTGGTTGACGGGGATAAAGAAATCCTTGTAATGGATGTTGGTAAAGGTGGCGTCGCAGAAAAAGGGGGGCTTTTAGTCGGCGACCGTTTAGTGCGGATGGATGGAAAATTACCTCATCCGTTTTCTAAAAAAACAGAAACTGGATTGGAAGGACCTCAGTCCCTGCTGGGTATAAGTTTGAACCGAAATTCATCATCTTCCCATCCTCTTTTGTCTTTTCAGGTCAGAAGAGATTCAAAGCTTATAAGTTTATCCGTTAAAATTCCCTCTGGTCCTTCTTTTTCACTGTCGAACCCGAAATCCTGTTTAAAAAGGAAAAAGTTTTTAGAAGATATTTCAAACCATTTGGTTGCAGTTCAACAGGAATCCGGTCGTTGGAAACCGGGAGTGGGAGGAGATGCTGATGTCTACACGACCGCATTTTGCGGTTTGGTTCTTTTGGCAAATAACGATCCATCTCATCTTTCTTCCATCAAGAATGCGATCGAGTTTGTAAATAAAGCCAGTATAGGGATGATCGATTTAAATGATGCCAAGAAAGGTCCCAAGAATTGGCAGACTGCGGCCAATGGAATTTTTCTTGCTGAATATCAACTAGCCACCGGGGATAAAGCCTATTTCGACGAATTGAAAAAGTGTTGTGATCTTTTGAGCAAGAGAGTTACGGAGAAAGGAACCATGGGCCATCATTACTCGATTCCTTACAGTGGTGGAGGACTTATCGTTATTAATGTGCAGGCACATTTGGCTTGGGCTCTGGCAGAGAAGTGCGGTCATCCCATCAATGAAAAAGCCTGGCGAAATTCTTTTTCCGAAGTCAAAAAATCACTTGATCCCAAGACGGGTGCCTTGGGCTATTCCTCCCGGGCGACTTGGAGTCCGGATATTGCGGCAAGAACGGGTGCAATGGCTACCGCACTAATTGTGGCCGGACGGGAAAAAAAGTTAGCGTACTCTCTTGCTGAGTCCCTGGTTCAATTAAACGGAAGGATGCGACATGCACATGCGATGTCTTCGATCGGTTTAATTTTTGGATTTTCGGGGATCAAGCAGGGCTCTAGTAAAAACTACGGTAGAATAATGAAAACATGGATGCCATATTTGGAGTTGTCCAGACTACCTCAGGGAAGTGCTATTTATTTCGGAGGTAAAAGAAATATTGGTGGAGATGAGTACCTAGGTCTTTCTTCCATTGGAAATGGGATGGTGGGAATGGTTCTCGCAAGTGCCGATGACCGGCTTTTTATGCACGGAGGAACAAACAAAGATTGGTTTGGGAAATCCAACTAAGATTACCTATTTACAGCTGATTTATTTTCGAACTTTTTACCTTTTAGAAAATTGAATTTTAGGAATGATGATCCCAGGTGTTATTTATTGGTTGTCTCAAACTTGATCTAAAGATTTAAAAATTCTTTGAAAATTTTGAAATACATTCTTTTAGCACAATTTTTAATTCTTGTTAATGTGGGCAGGTCGCATGACACTGAAACGAATAAGCCATTCGAAAAAATGCATGATCATAGTACTTTTAACGCCCATGCTCATGCAGGATGGGAGAGTCGTTATTTTTCGGAGGGACGAGACGCATTAAATGGTAAATCTCTTTGGAATAGTTCATTAGAACTTGGATATGATCATTTTTCTGGAGGGGTCTGGTATGGGAGATCTTCCCATCATCAATACGAAGAATTGCAGTATAACTTATCCCTGTCACAGGAAATTGATGAGTATTCATTTTATGCCGGTTATACGCATTTACTTTTTCCAAAAGATGATGCGTCGGATGATGAATGGTCCATGGGGATTAGTTATAAAGGTTTACCCTTCGGTCTAACAACATCTTTGGATTGTTGTTATTCCATGGATACTAAGGGTACTTTTTATGAGTGGTCCAACACCCGGGAATTTCAGCCTAAAGATGATCTTGATATTTCCCTTTCTGGAACATTCGGTTGGAACGAGGGCTATGTGTCGGATGGGCATAATGGATTGAATTTTTTCTCTTTGGGAAGTGGAGCCAAAAAAATGCTTTCAGAAAGGTTTTCGCTTGCAGGGCATGGAGTGTATAGTTGGGCCATTGATCCCGATTCCAACTTGGTGGGGGATCAGGGTCTAAAGAATTTCTTTCATTTTGGTCTGGGCGTTGAGCTTGATTTTTAATGATTTAACTTAAAGTTGCACGATCAATTCCTTGCATTCTTTGATTGAGAATAATTAGAATCGTTGCATCGGTACTCTGTTTTGGCTACTGCTCAAAACCATACATGCCAAAATTTTATATTCTTTAGATATGCCTTACTCAATCGAAGTACACTTTGACGATATTACCAACGCGACCATTCAAAATATATGGAAAGTTATAGCAGGAAATAATATTCCCTGCCGGGCCTTTGAAAAAAAATTTGCTCCCCATTTGACACTTGTGTACGGAGAAATTACCGGTCCCAAAAAAGTGAATTGGGGATTTTTGGAAGGTCAGAAGAGATTTGAAATCAGTTTTGAAAATCTGGCTATTTTTGAAGACCGGGGATTACTCTTTCTTGCACCTGAAAAATCAAAAGCACTTACGAAACTGCATAGTTTACATGATACAAATGCGAACTTTTCTTCCATGAACAAATTATACCGGACTGCAAAATGGGATCCCCATTGCTCCCTTGCTAGCCGACTTTCCCGTAGGCAGGTTCAGCGTTGTACCTCACTCTTCAATGATTTGAAATTACCTTTCAACGCCACCTGTGTCTCTTCTAATTTAGTGAAGTATCCGGATCCAGTAATCCTATCCACTTTCGAGTACCAATCCGAGTAAGCTTTTTAAAGGAGAAGTCCTTGAGGTAAAAGGATCTCGGTTCTTTTACCTTAGCTTGGAGAAAAGAAGTATTTCTGTAAGAAATTGTGTACAAACCGACATAATAGTTTGTAACATCCAATTTAAACAAAATCTTAATGAATACTCGGCCAAACATCATCTTTATTATTACTGATCAACAACGCTTTGATACGATTGCTGCCCTTGGTAACGATCATATGGACACTCCGCACATGGATCGCCTTGTAAATGAGGGAGTTTCTTTCGACAACTGCTTCATCACTGCAGCATCCTGCGCACCTGCCCGAGCGAGCCTGTTTACTGGCTATTATCCACATACAACTGGGATTTTCAAAAATGCGGATTCATGGAAACGTTCATGGATTGAGCAGCTTGCGGAAACGGGTTACCGATGTGTCAATGTGGGGAAAATGCATAGTTATCCTTACCATACCCCATTGGGATTCCATGAACGATATGTGGTTGAGAATAAAGACCGTTACCTTGAGGAACGTTATTATTTTGATGAGTGGGACAAGGCTTTAAAAGCCCGGGGTCTGGTTAAGCAGCAACGTGAACTTTATCGTAAGCGGGCTGATTATAAGGATGCTCTCGGTGCCTTTGATTGGGAACTTCCGGAGGATATGCATCCAGATATGTTTGTGGGGGATACAGCTACCTGGTGGTTAAACACTTATCCAAAAACAGAACCCCTGTTTTTACAGATTGGATTTCCGGGGCCTCACCCACCTTATGATCCGACAAAGCGCTTCAGTGAGCCTTATTTAAAAAAAGACTTGCCGATAATGGAGGTTACGAAAGAGGAGCTCGATGGTTTACCTGAGCCATTGAAGGGTCTACGCAAGCATAATAATGAAGTGGATCATGATTCAGTTGTGCTTGATCTTGAACCAAGTCGTGAACAACGGCACCGGCAAAGGGCTTATTACTTGGCGAATGTCAGTATGATTGATGAGAAGGTAGGTGAAATTTTATCTACTCTCGAAAAACAGGGCTACTTAGAGAATGGAATTGTGATCTTTAGTTCTGATCATGGGGATTGTTTAACCGATCATGGACACAGTCAAAAATGGACTATGTATGATCTAGTAACTCGAATTCCAATGGTGGTCTGGGCACCCGGTATTTTTGAGGGTGGTCGTTCCATAGAGGGTTTGTGTCAACATATGGATATCGGACCCGCTATTCTTGAGATGGCCGGGATTGAGGTTCCGCCCACTTTCGAAGCCCAGTCTATTTTGCCAGCACTACAGGGTAAGGAGTGGAAGCCCCGGGACTATGTCTATGCTGAGCAAATCAAAGATGGTATCTTAACGGAAACAGAATTTATGAGTATGATTCGAAATGAAGAATGGAAATTAGTTCATTTTCTTCATATGAAATGTGGTCAATTGTTTAACTTGAAAGATGATCCAGATGAGGTGGTGAATTTGTGGGATGAACCAGCTGCAAGTGGAGTGAAGCAAAAACTCCTAGATCAACTCCGTGAATGGCATATTGAAAGCCAAGTTCATACCCACGACTGGGCCGCGGAATGGCGATGAAAATTTAATCCCTATAAAATAATGAAAAAATCAGTTATTAGCAGTTTCCTTTTTTTTAACCTTATCCTTAGTTATGCCCTGTTGGCTAAGGATTACCCGACTACCGGATCTATTGAGCGATTGGATCCCTCGATTAATCAACTCATTCCATTGGATGCAAAAATTGAAATTCTTGCAGAGGGATATGACTGGTCTGAAGGCCCGGTATGGATATCCAAGGGAGAATTCCTTCTTTATTCTGATGTGCCCGCAAATAAAATTTACAAATGGAAAGAAGGAGAAGGTGCAAGCGTTTATCTGGACCCATCCGGATACACTGCCAAAGAAAAAAGACCGGGTGAGTCTGGATCCAATGGTTTGACCCTCGATAGGAAAGGTAGGCTGATAATTTGCCAGCACGGAGACCGTCGGGTTGCCCGTATGAATGCACCGACTGATTCACCCCGTGCGGTATATGAAACCCTTGCGGGAAAGTACAAGGGGAAACGATTTAACAGTCCAAATGATTTGGTCTATAATCAAAAGGGTGAACTTTATTTTACCGATCCTCCTTATGGTCTGGTTCAAAAAGAAAAAGACCCAAAACGTGAAATTGATTATCAAGGAGTATATCTTCTTCGCAAGAATGGAAAAGTGACTTTGGTAGCCAAGGATCTTGAACGACCGAATGGGATTACTCTTTCCCCAGACGAAAAAACTTTGTATGTGGCGAATTCTCATGGTCCGCACCCGATCTGGATGTCTTATGCACTGAAAGAAAACGGTATGGCTCAAAAGGGTAAGCTATTCTTTGACTCCACAGAATATCGAAAAAAACATCCATCTCGAAAGGGCGGTAATGACGGAATGAAAGTGGATGTTAATGGAAATATTTGGGCCACCGGACCCGGAGGAGTTTTAGTGTTTTCGCCCAAGGGTAAACATTTGGGTACTATTCTTACCGGCCAACGCACGGCAAATTGTACATTTGGAGACGATGGATCCACGCTCTACATTACGGCTGATATGTATCTGATGAGAATGAGGACATCAATCAAAGGGAATGGTTTTTGAATTTCCCAAAAAGTAAATAATCATGAAGTCAATTATGCTCTCTAAGCCTATAAAGAAGGCGGGTCAGAAGTTACTGATCTCCTAATGCAATAACTCCTATTTTATTTATTTTTTCCTGACATTTTTATTGAAATTAAAATACAGTAAATTTTATGAATCAGATTAAAATGATAGTTTTGCCTTCTGTGTTTATTAATATTCTTATTTTTTTTGGAGTATTTAATTCTTTTATCTTCGGTCAGCATGACCGTGAGCGAAATGCCTTTCGTTACTTGGCAGAAGATAAGATTGGAAAAGCGTACCATGAATTAAAGAATGGAAAGAAGCATACCGATCCAGCGGAAAAGGGATTTATTTACACCTTATGTCTCTTGCATGAAGGAAAAGTGGAAAAAGCTTTGGACTCGGCACGGGATGCAGTCCGTCTGGGGCTTCCTTTTGAACGTCTTTTGGCGGCACCTAGGGAGTGGTTAGCACCGCTCCGTGAGCATGCGGACTTTAAAAAGTGGAAAAGCAAAATTTCCCCATCTCCTATATTGCATGGACCTATGTTGGGCAGGGTTACGGATACAGGTGCAAGTTTTTGGTTTCGCACGGACGGATCCCACGAGGTGGCAGTTGAAGTCTCCGGTCATTCTGGTCGTGAATCTATACGCACCACTCAGGAAAACGGATTTGTCGGAGTAATTGAACTGGATGGACTTCTACCTGGAACTTATTTTTCATATAATGTATTTGTAAATGGCGAGAAAATTGAGATTCCTAATGTGGACTTAGGTTTTCGCACCTATCCGCAGCCCGATGAGGAATCTAAGTTCACCTTAGCCTTTGGTGGATGTTCGGGATTTGTTCCGGAGTATGAAAAGATCTGGGAGTTGATTGCGGGGCATGAACCCCGCGCTATGCTTATGTTAGGGGATAATGTTTACATTGATGATCCTGAGGAGGTTCAGTGGACAGGTAATTACTGTTATTCCCGCCGACATTCCCGTCCCGAATGGAGAAAGTTAGTTGCCGGTACTTCAATGCATGCGATTTATGATGACCATGATTTTGGAACTGATGACTGTGTGCCAGGCTCGTTGGTCGGTCAGCCAGCCTGGAAAAAACCGGTGCTTGCCAATTTTACCCGTAACTGGAACAACCCGACTATGGGTGGGGGAGACAAGAATCCAGGGTGTTGGCATAGTTTCACTTTGGGCAAGGTTGAAATCATTATGCTGGACTGTCGTTACTACCGGGATCGGAAAAAGAAGTCCATGCTGGGCCCTGTGCAAAAAAGGTGGCTCAAGGAAACCCTGAGGAATTCAAGTGCAGTTTTTAAGATAATCGCTTCTTCGGTACCTTTTTCTGAGGGAATTAAACCTGGAAGTAAGGATCCATGGGACGGTTACCCCGAAGAAAGAGAAGAAATCTTCAGTTTTATCGAAGATGAAAGTATTGAAGGAGTAATACTTATTGCAGCAGATCGCCATCGAATAGATTTGCGAAAAACAGAACGTCCCAAGGGATATGGTTTCTTTGAATTTGTAAGCGGTCGTTTAACTAACCATCATGTACACTCGGTAGTTAAGACTGAAGGTTTAATTTGGGGGTATAATAAAACATGCGGTTTTTGTCTTTTGAAGTTTAATACCCGCACCAAGAACCCAGAGGTTAAAATGGAAGCTTACAGTAATTTGGGAAAACTTTTATTCGTACAAAAGATTTTAGCTTCTGATTTAATCTTTAATAAGCAGTCATTAAGATAATTGCTCCACTATTTTACTCTCCCCCTTTTCTTTATGGAATAGAACTTTTCCCTTATTCCACAATAAGTACTGTTTAGATTGATCCCATCGACTCAGTTTGTAGAGAGTTGCAAAATCGAAGTCTGGAGCATCCCCTCCTTGGCCTCCAACTACTTCCGCTCCGCGCCGAACATTATCCTGCATCCACGCGGGTAATCTTAAATGAAAAGGATTTCGCTCAACCTCTCCGCGGTGATGAGATAGGGCGGCCACTAAGTCGGCAACTTCCTGCATTGAACTTTCCACCATTAAATTAGGGTCTTGAGTTTGACCCCAAAATTCGGTTTCAACCAAGGTTGTCGAAAATGAATCCAATTGAATGAGAGCATCCTTAGTTAAGAGGTGGACACCAAGGTGCGTACGGTTCCAATCCGTTGCATTTGGTAAAAAGAGCATATCCGGTTTTATTTGATCCAAAGAATCTCTAAGTGCTATTACAGCCCTTTCCCAATGACATGGATCCATTTCTCTAGACTCCGGAGTTATCCTTTCAAGTCCGCCTTCTTTGATACTCTGAAGTTTAAAACCAATCCATTCACAGGCTAATGCCAGTTCTTTTTCTCTTTCTACCTTTCTTGCCGGGTTACTTCCCAGGGTGATAGGTAAGGTAATCACTTCTGAACCAGCTTCTCGCAGTAATCTTAAAGGAAGCGCTCCCATTACACACTCATCATCAGGATGGGGAGCAAGAATTAACACCTTTGGTGCAGACTTGTTTATTTTTACTGCCTTGTTTTTTTTTATTTCACCAAGTGGGAGAGATTGCCCATCACGAAATGTTTGGGCCATTTTCTTTACGTAACGTAAGTATGGGTTTTCATTTTCCATGATAATTAACCTAGACAAAGAATTCTCAGTTGCCCACTAAAATGGTTAGTCTATCTGGGAGCAGGGGGTAAGTTTTGTTTGGGGAATAAGTCTTTCTTGTCCAAAATCCAAAAAGGAGTAAATTGCTTTTTCTATTATGAAATATTTCTTTATTATTAAGTTTGTCTGTTTACTTACATTGTTTTGCCAAGCCAAGCCTTTGGAAGTGGAGGAAGCAAATATGCCTGAATTGAGCAATCAAGCATCTCCTTTTCGTGGAAAGATTAATCATGGTGGATATGTAGGGCACACCTGGGTCACCTATCCGCATGTTGAGAACCCGGCAAGTTTGGATATGGACCCTAAAGGTCGAATTTTCGTTTCGGAGGCTAATCGATTTTGGTTTGGGGTACCGGATTTGCGACGGGCTCGTGAAATGATTCGTGGCGACTTTCGCTCAAGAACGGTGGCAGATAGACTTGCACTTTACGATGCACATTTGGATAAACGTGATCGAGCCTGGTATGAACAAACGCCAGACCGTTTAATTAGACTTGAGGATACGGATGGGAATTTCGTAGCTGATAAACGAACGCAGTTTTCTGATGCATTTGATAAGCCTTTGGATGGTATCGGATTTTCGGTTCTCGCTGAAAGAGATGCTACCTACTTCACATGTATACCAGCACTGCGAAAGCTTACTGATCCCGATGACGATGGCGTAGCTGATACCATGGATAATATAGTCGAAGGTTTTGGGGTGAGAGTCTCTTTTATTGGTCATGACCTGCACGGGATTATCCGCGGACCTGATGGTCGATTATATTTTTCGATCGGGGATCGGGGATTTTATGTCGAAAGAGAAGATGGAGAAATCTTTGAAGCTTCAGGAAGAGGAGCTGTTTTTCGTTGTGATTCCGATGGAACAAATTTTGAAGTGTATGCTCATGGGCTGAGGAATCCACAGGAGTTGGCCTTTGATGACGAGGGGAACCTTTTCACTTTTGATAACACTGGAGATATTGGGGATAAAGCCCGGATTGTTTACGTGCTGGATAATACAGACTCTGGCTGGGATATGTCCCATCAATCACCCCATCATTATTCCAATGCATTAGACTGGGGTAATTTTAAACTAAGCAAGTCGGTATGGGTAGGGGAAAAAATGTTTGAAACTTACACCCCTGAGCAACCTCAATGGGTTTACCCACCCGTTGGCCATCTTGGTAATGGACCGTCAGGTGTTACTTGGCTTTCAGGAAATACCGTGCCCGATGATTTACAGAAAGGATTTCTTGTTACCAACTATCGCGGTGCTGCCAAAAACTCCAACATTATTCATGTATCTCTCAGGTCTGCGAATTCTACTTTTAAGATAGAAAAAAGTTCCGTACTGGTAGAGGGCGTAGCAGTCTGTGATGTAGAGCACGGCTATGATGGTAATCTTTATTTGGCTGACTATGGAGGAGGGTGGTCAGTGAATAAAAATGGGACTGTTCAGATCATGCGTCCGACAGACCCTAAAATGCTGGCGATTGGAAAAGAGACTTCACTCGCTTTCAAAAAAGGATTTGATGAGCGATCTGGTCCTGAATTACAACTCCTTCTTTCCCATGATGATCAGAGGGTTAGGCAGGCGGCTCAATTTGCTTTAGTCAAGAAAGGTGAAACTTCGATAACCTGGTTGAAGGAAGTTCTTCAAGATGCCGGGTCCAATGAATATGCTCCACTTCATGCATTATGGGCACTTGGACAACTTTATCGACAAGAGTTCAACTCGACCGCTTCTCATCTAGTGGAATCCTTGGAATCTAAAGATTTAGAAATCCGTGCAAATGCAGCTAGAACCTGTGGTGATATTCGACTCGCAGGTTCAAAAGAACGATTAATCACGATGCTTGATGACCCATCTTTACGGGTTGTTTCGCTTGCTGCCGTTGCACTGGGTAGGGTCGCACCTAAAGGATGTACAGTGACTGTGGATGCACTTTTCGATCGGGCTGAAAAAAATGGAGGCACTGCTTTTGATGTCACACTTCGGCACTCTTTACTTTCGGCATTAGCACGGTTGGTCTCACCTGCTAACACTCTTTCATATGCGGATGCAAAATCAGAAGAGCAAAGAATGTTAGCTCTCTTAGTGTCTCGTCGCTTAGGGCATTCACATCTTGGACATTTTCTCAATGATAAATCTCCGGCTATTCAAAAAGAAGCTCTTTCTGCGATTTATGATACAAGTGCATTAGATGGTCCTGCAGGAAAAAATCTCATGTCACTCGAAATCGAGGATTTTAAATTTTATCATCAAGTTCGCTTAGTCGCTGCTTATTTTCGTTTAGGAAGTGAAGAATCCGCTCAGTTACTCATTAAGGCCTGT
>Ga0233432_10001443_pt1 | contig 23021 bp, 18 predicted proteins | sample SI_122_August201_6_FD_179870 | JGI IMG/M metagenome (GOLD analysis project Ga0233432, IMG submission 179870) | Seawater microbial communities from Saanich Inlet, British Columbia, Canada - SI_122_August2016_10_MG | ecosystem: Environmental > Aquatic > Marine > Inlet | place: Canada: British... | reverse complement strand
GGTTCAATGCCTCACATACAGAATCTAAAACTAATTCTAAAAGCTCCAAGTCTGGTGAGCAAAAGCTCTGCCCTATACTTAAAGTATTTCTTGTGCTAGGCAAAGATGTTACCCAAGTAAAGTATTGATAGGAGTAGTAGAAGATTCACTAACACCAATATCCACTGCAATATCAGATTTAAACAATCCATTTTTAGCTGCAAAAGAACCCTCATAACTTAAAAATTGCACTTTATAATTAGAACAAATATTTGCTAATGCGATTGCATCACCAGAGGATAAGTCTCCATTTTGAATTCCTACAATCGGAAACCAAATTGCTCCATATCCACAACTATCATTTGGTATAATACCACTTAAACTAAGTGAATCATACATTAGACTATCTGCACCATTATAGAGATATATTTTGTAACAAGATAAATCATAACCAGCCTTACCTACTATCTCTACCCCCTCCAAAGTATCAGCCCCAATATTATCATAATGAATTTCGTTAATCATTAGCTTACAGCTTGCCGAAAAAATAGTATCAATAAATGGTGGTGAATATCCAACAGTTTGAATTATGGTGTCTGAAGACTCCAAACCAATAACATAAACCGATGAACCATCACTCCATGTCGTGTCAGCAGTATCGGAAGAAAATGTATGAAAGTAAAAATTACTACAATCATTTAGTTCGATTGTGTCGTTTTGAGTCGTGCTATCACTAAAAGCTGGACTGGAATACAATACAGTAACACTATCCGAGTCCAAAATTTTCCATCGATGTTCATCAGCATCAATTGTAGTAGTGGTAGAAATAATAAATTTAGTGGTTTGAGCGCTAGTCGAGAAAAAAATCAAATTAGCACAAAAAAAGTAGAATAGTTTTTTCATGATATGTTTTTAAGGGTTGTAATTTGCAAAACTAACTAAAAAAACATAAACAAACTATGACATTGAAAAAAGGGTTAGCTGGAAAACACAAATTGGACGGTATGTCTACTTTTCTGCTCCAACAATATTGATTTGTTACCTGTTACCTTCGTAATATCGTCCTCGCTGTAATGCCTAATGGTGCAAAGGGTTAGACCATCGTTATATTTCACTAAATACTCTGACTGCAGCTCATTCATTAAGGCTGGCACTTTCTGGATATCATTATCGGTACAAACATAAAAACTTACTGCCGAATTTTGCATGACATTAATTCCTAATCCGTGCTTAGAGAACAAAGCGAAAATATGACTCAAATGGTCTTCAACAATAAAGGATAAGTCCTTTGCAGAAATGGATATTAAAATTTGATTTTCCTTAATAATAAATGATGGCAAAAAGGGCAGCATCTCCGCATCTTCAAAAATAATTGTGCCTTCATTAGCCGGATTGAGAAAAGACTTTACTCGCAAAGGAATATTCTTTTCTTTTAGTGGCTGAATGGTTTTAGGGTGTATGACTTTTGCTCCAAAATAAGCCAACTCTATTGCCTCAGAAAATGACAATTGATTAAGCAATTGAGCATCATCAAAAAAGCGTGGGTCAGCGTTTAACATCCCGTCAACATCTTTCCAAATAACTACTTCCTCTGTTTCTAAAACATAAGACAGTATGGCTGCTGTAAAGTCAGACCCCTCACGACCTAAAGTGGTTGTGAAATTCTCTGAGGTGCAGCCAATAAAACCTTGAGTAATATATACACATTGTGGCGAAATGACTTTACGAATTAAATCTGAGGTTAACTCCCAATCGATTCGGGCATTTCTATAAGTATTGTCTGTTCTAATAATATCTCTGGCATCAACCCAAGTATTAGCAAAGTTCTGTTGCTCAAGAAAAGCACTCACAATCTTGGTCGATAAAAGCTCCCCAACAGAAACAATTTGGTCATATTCATAATCGTAAGTTGAAGTCGGTGAATCCTCAATAGCCCATTCAATTTCAACAAATAGATTATTTACCTCGTCAAAAATGGAATGATTCTCAGCGAAAAGTTCTTTAATGATATCAAAATGATATCGTTTAACCTCCTCAAGCGAAGGGGATTGACCATTTATGTAGTCATTGACTACTCTTTCAAGCATATTGGTTGTTTTTCCCATCGCTGAGATAACAATGACTTTATCTGAACTAGCGTCTTCTTTTAAAATAGAATATACGTTTCTTATGCCTTTAGCATCTTTCACTGAAGCCCCACCAAATTTATATACTTTCATCAGAGTGTAAACTGTTTAAGTTGTTCATAGGTTAGTTTTCCATTATACCATTCTGTACTAATGTTAGAATTGTACTTTTCATAAAATCGAATCGCATTTTTGTTCCAATCCAATACTTGCCAGGTCATTCCCTTCACATCTAATTCTTTAGCAATGCGAATAGTCTCTTCAAAAAGTAATGCCCCTACACCTTTATTCCTGAACGACTCTTTCACAACAAAGTCTTCTAAAAACAGAAAACGCCCTTTCCATGTTGAATACCTAATAAAGTAAAAGGACAAACCTATAATTTCGCCCTCTTTCTCCGCAACAATAAACCAGTAATAAGGGTGATTGCCAAAGCCATCATGCTCCAAATCCTCTAAAGAAACTGTAACTTCGTTGAGTGCTCTTTCAAAGTCGGCTAATTCCTTTATTAAGTCTAAAACCGCAGGCAGGTCAGATTTGACTCCTTTTCTAATTAGTACATCCATAATGCAGAAGGCAAAGTTAATGATTTTTGAACGCTGTTATTTATTTAAAAATTCGATATTTGCTAAATATTTAATGTTGAAATGAGCAAAATCACAACACTAGCAGAATTTATTACTGAACAACAAATTCTAAAGCCCGAAGCTACTGGAAATCTTACACGGTTGTTGTACGACATTTCAATAGCTGCCAAAATTGTAAATAGAGAGATAAACAAAGCTGGACTAGTAGACATACTAGGCGAGGTTGGCGATGAGAATGTGCAAGGAGAACCAGTCAAAAAATTAGACATTTATGCTAATGACGCTTTTATTTCTTCCTTAAATGCAGGCGGGCAATGTGCCGCTATCGCCTCAGAAGAAAACGAAGACATTATCGTTTTAGATGGTGCTAATGCCGAAAAAGGCAGATACCTCGTTTGTATGGACCCATTGGATGGCTCATCAAATATTGATGTTAATGTTTCTGTAGGAACAATTTTTTCCGTTCTAAAAAGACAAGAAACAAACGTTAAAGTTACTGAAGATGAATTTTTTGTAGCAGGAACAGAACAAGTGGCTGCTGGTTATGTTATCTACGGTTCTTCAACAATGTTAGTTTACACTACTGGTAGTGGTGTAAACGGATTTACGCTTGACCCATCAATTGGAGAATTTTGTCTCTCGCATCCAAATATTAAAACACCATTGAATGGAGAAATTTTCTCTATCAATGAGGCTAACGAAAAAGTCATGCCGGAAGGCGTTAGAAAATACGCTCAATTCTGTCACGAGTTAAAAGATGGAAAACGCACACATACAGCTCGGTTCATGGGCTCATTAGTTGCCGATTTTCATAGAAATATGCTCAAGGGAGGAATATACATTTACCCCAACACTAATGCTGCTCCAACAGGAAGACTCAGACTATTATACGAATGCTCACCACTAGCATGGATTATTGAAGAGGCAGGCGGAAAAGCTTCAGACGGCTTTAAGAGAATTATGGACATCAAGGCAAACGATTTGCACCAAAGAGTGCCCTTCTTTATTGGCTCAACAGAAATGGTTGAGAAAGCCGAAAAATTCATGCAGGATAATTGAAATCATCAGAGCTAAAAGACGTTTATAAAAACCACCCGTGTTTTAACTCAATAACTAAATGTTTCGAGGAAAAATCCTCTGCAAAATTTCATATTAAAAATTTAGCCGGTGCTCAAAGTGCGTTAATCGCCACACAAAGTGTCAAGTCTATTAGGCGCCCACAGTTTTTTATTTTAAACGATAAAGAAGAAGCGGCTTATTTTCTCAATGACCTCGAGACCTTACTTCAAAAAAAAGCGCTCTTTTATCCAAGCTCCTACAGAAGACCTTATCAGCTTGAAGAAACTGACAATGCTAATATTCTTCTAAGAACTGAAGTCTTAAACAGTCTAAATCATAGAAACTTACCCATTATTGTAAGTTATCCTGAAGCTATTTTCGAAAAGGTAATTAGCCAAGAACAGCTCAAAAATAATTCACTTGACATTCAAGTTAACGACAGTATTTCAATAGACTTCTTGAACGATTGCCTACAAGAATATCATTTTGAATTGGTCGATTTCGTTATTGAGCCTGGACAGTATTCCATTAGAGGAGGTATTGTAGATATCTTTTCGTTTTCTAATGAACTGCCGTACAGAATTGAGTTTTTTGATGAAGATGTTGAAAGCATTAGAACATTTGACATTAATACCCAACGTTCCAAAGACAAACAAAAAAAAGTCAGTATAGTCCCTCGATTTCCTATTTTTAGTGACAAAGCACAAGAAAGTATTTTAGAGTTCCTTCCAAAAAACTCAAAGGTTTGGATAGTTGACGTGGACTCTACAAGGGCAAAATTGAACGACTTTTATGAAAAAGCAACTTCACATTTCAACACTATTAAAGATAATACTGTCAGCCACATTGAACCTGAAAAACTGTTTTTGGATGGTGATAACTTCATCAAACAATTACATAATTTTGGGGTAGTTGAATTTGGTAATCAATTTTATTTTGAAGCGGATGAATCTTATGAATTCCGATCCTCACCTCAACCAGTCTTTAATAAACAATTTGATTTATTGATAGACGATTTAGAAGATTCTCATAAAAAGGGCTACAACAATTTTATTCTATGCTCAGGCAAAGAACAAATCAATAGATTCGATAGTATAATTCAAGACTTTGAGAAGGAAGTTCATTTTACGCCTATTCTACTAAGTTTGAGCAAAGGGTTTATCGACCACCAACAAAAAATTTGTTTTTATACTGACCACCAGATTTTCGAGCGTTATCATAAGTTTCATTTAAAGACAAGCTTTGCTAACAATAATGCCATTACTCTTCAGCAACTTAATAGTTTACAACCTGGTGATTACGTTACTCATATTGACCATGGGATTGGAAAATTTGCTGGTTTACATACTATTGACATCAACAACAAAAAGCAAGAAGCAATTAAGCTGATATACAAAGATAATGACACCTTATTTATCAGTATTCATTCACTACATAAAATAGCAAAATATAGCGGAAAAGATGGTGCAGAACCCAAGACAAACAAACTAGGCTCAGGGGCTTGGCAAAAGACAAAAGCCAAAACAAAAAGCAGAGTAAAAACCATTGCCTACGACCTCATCCAACTTTACGCTAAGCGTAAGGAACAAAAAGGACATGAGTTTTCACCCGATAGCTTTTTACAACATGAGCTTGAGGCTTCGTTTATGTTTGAAGACACACCAGACCAATACAAGGCAACTCAGGATGTGAAAAAAGACATGGAACATAGTATGCCCATGGATAGGCTTATATGTGGTGACGTTGGATTTGGAAAAACTGAAATTGCCATACGAGCAGCCTTTAAGGCAGTAGCAGATAACAAACAAGTTGCTGTTCTTGTTCCGACCACTATTCTGGCAATGCAACATGCCAAAACTTTCAAAAAAAGACTAAAAGGACTTCCGTGCAAAGTAGATTACATTAACCGATTTAAGACTGCTAAAGAACAAAGAGAAACGCTCAAAAAAGTTGCTGAAGGCGAGGTAGATATTCTTATCGGAACACATAGGATTGTTGGAAAAGATGTATCCTTTGATGATTTAGGTCTACTCATAATTGATGAAGAACAGAAGTTTGGCGTTGCTGTGAAGGACAAATTGAAAACCTTTAAAGCAAATGTCGATACCTTAACGCTAACAGCTACACCAATACCAAGAACTCTACAATTCTCATTAATGGGAGCTAGAGACTTATCCGTAATAAATACCCCGCCACCAAATAGATATCCAGTAGAAACCGAAACATGTACCTTTGATGAAGAAACCATTAGAGACGCAATTCGTTATGAAATTTCTAGAGGCGGACAAGTATATTTTGTCCACAACAGAATAGAAAACATCAAAGAAGTTGCTGGACTAATTCAACGCCTTTGCCCTGATGCTAAGATTGGTATTGGACACGGGCAAATGGACGGAAAGGACTTAGAAAAAATGATGGTTTCATTTATGGAAAATGAATTTGATGTTTTAGTTTCAACAACAATAATTGAAAGTGGCCTGGATATACCAAACGCCAATACTATCATAATTAATAATGCAAATAATTTTGGATTGAGTGATCTCCACCAAATGCGTGGACGTGTTGGGAGGTCTAACAAAAAATCATTCTGCTACCTCATATCCCCACCTAACTATTCCTTAACAGCAGACGCTAGAAAGCGACTCAATGCTTTGGAACAATTTTCTGAATTAGGCAGTGGATTTAATATTTCTATGCGTGATCTTGATATTAGAGGAGCTGGTGATTTATTAGGAGCCGAGCAAAGTGGGTTTATTAGCGATATAGGCTTTGAGATGTATCAAAAAATACTGGATGAGGCTATTTCTGAATTGAAAGAGGAAGAGTTTAAGGAACTATATGCCGACGAAAAGAACGAAGATTCTTTTATTGAAGATTGTCAACTAGATACAGATATGGAAATCCTTATTCCAAACAATTATGTAAACAGCATAAGCGAGCGACTTAAACTGTACAATGAACTAGGCAGTTTTGAAACTGAAGAGGAATTAGTTGAATTTGAAGCCAAACTTTCAGACCGATTCGGACAAATTCCTGTAGAGGCAAATGAGTTAATCAAATCCGTTAAATTAAGGTGGTTAGCAAAGAAAATCGGTTTTCAACGCTTGTCCTTAAAAAACACTAATATGACGGGCTATTTCCCTCCACAAGACAGTCCTTATTTCCAATCGCCTACATTTGGTAAAATACTTGACTATCTAAAACACAATCATCGACATTGTGAGATGAAAGAGCTCAAAGGAAAACTCATTTTTAGACTAAGAAATATTGAAAGCATTCAAGAAGCTATTGATTCCTGTCAAAAGCTTATTTCATAAAAAGACTATCGCCTTATTGCTTCAACTGGGTCAAGCTTAGAAGCCGACAAAGCAGGAACTATCCCAGATACAATTCCAATTATAGCAGAAACTGATAACCCTAATAGAACATTTTCGAAAGTTAAAATAATTCCGAAATCGGAAAAATTATTAATAACTGCAGTTAGGATAAAGACGAGCAAAAGTCCTAAGACTCCTCCAATCAAACACAAAAAGACTGACTCGAATAAAAACTGATACAAAATGAAACTATTCTTAGCTCCTAGTGATTTTTGAATACCTATTAGTTTAGTTCGCTCTTTAACGGAAACAAACATAATGTTTGCAATTCCAAAGCCACCGACAAGTATTGAAAAGCCTCCTATAATCCATCCTGCTAATCCAATAACAGAAAAAAGTCCATCAAGTTGATTACTAATCAAGCTAATTTCATTCATTGCAAAATTATTAGGCATTGTGGGCTTCAATCGGCGTATTGACCTCATAATGCCAGAAAGCTCATCTTTCATTTCTTCAATAGAAACACCGACCTTTGCCTTGGCAATAATAGTTGGATCACTACGTCTTTTATTCATTAGTCGCTGACCAAAAGTAACTGGCACAACAGCAGAATTATCTAACGAATTACCAGTTATATCTTCGCCTTCAACTGAAAATACACCGATAACAAGAGCTTTCTCTCCTCTAATTTTTATGATTTCACCATAACTATCGGAATTGTTAAACAATGCTCTTGCTACATTAGTTCCAATAATAACTTGATTTTTTCCACTTTCAATTTCTTGTTCAGTAAAATATCGTCCATCCGTTAAATCAAAATTTCTAATGTCCTTCCAATCATAAGACACAGCAAAAACATCTACACCTTCTATGCTATTATTACCATTTTTTAAGGTTCTTTTGGCACTATTCATAAAAGCTATGGATTGTGCTTTTTGAGACTTAGCTGAAAGCTTTCGCATCTCAGAAATATCAACCTCAGGTCTACTCATGAAATCCCACCATTTATATTCACCGCCGTCAGACGGACCCCAAGGCCATTTCTGTATGTAAAGTACATCACTCCCCAATTTATTGATACTGTCTCTCACGTTTCTTTCTAAAGAATCGACAATAGTAAATACTGAGATTACAGCCAAAATTCCGATGGTGACTCCTAGAAGTGATAAAAAAGTACGTAGTTTATTATTCACTATAGCGTGCCATGCAAAACGTAAACTTTCAGAAAATAATCGTAATAAAATCATGTATGAAAATAGTCCTCCAAAGATATATAAAATAGTCTGAATGAAAGTTATTAACAAACACCAAAAACCTTTTAATTGTGGTTGATTGTAAGAGAGTATTTCGGTAATATTGCAGTATAACTGTCAAATTTCATGAACACTTTTATTCAACCCAAAAATGCTCTAATTTCTGTTTTTTATAAAGACGGATTAGGCCCAATAATAGAAGAACTAAGCCGATTAGGCGTTACTATATATTCTACTGGAGGCACACAAGCCTTCATTGAAGGCTTAGGAACAGAGGTTAAGCGTGTGGAAGACTTAACGTCCTACCCGTCAATATTAGGAGGTAGAGTAAAAACCTTACACCCAAAAGTTTTCGGAGGTATATTGAGCCGAAGAGAATTAGAGTCGGACAATGAGCAGTTGAAAGAGTATGATATTCCTGAATTTGATATCGTAATTGTTGACCTCTACCCTTTTGAAGAAACTGTTGCTTCTGGAGCTGATGAGCAGTCTATTATTGAAAAAATTGATATTGGAGGCATTTCACTAATTAGAGCTGCAGCTAAAAACTTCAAAGACGTAGCAGTTATTTCATCAAAAGACGATTACGCTGATTTTCACTCCATATTAAAAGAAAATAATGGAACGACTATAGAAGAGCGAAGACGATTTGCCACTAAGTCTTTTCACATTTCATCGCACTACGACAGTGCTATATTTTCATACTTTGACAAAGACGATACAGCCTTTAAATTTAGTATGCCTAACGGCACAGTCTTACGATACGGAGAAAATCCTCACCAAAAAGGCGTGTTCTATGGCAACTTAGATGGCTTTTTCGATCAACTTCATGGCAAAGCTTTGTCCTACAATAATTTGCTAGACGTAGATGCTGCTGTACATATCATTTCAGAATTTGAAGACACAACATTTGCCATCCTAAAACATAATAATGCTTGTGGTATCGCCTCAAAAAATGTTTTGAAAGACGCCTATGTTGCTGCCCTAGCTGGTGATCCTATTTCTGCTTTTGGTGGAATTCTAGTGTGTAACACTGAGCTAGACCTAGATACGGCAAATGAAATAAACTCATTATTCTTCGAGATTATTATTGCTCCGTCCTATCAAAATGAAGCGCTCGAAGTATTGAAATCCAAGAAAAATCGTATTATATTAGTGCAGAAGGAAACAGCTCTACCAAACAGACAATTCCGTACAATACTAAATGGTATTCTTGAGCAAGATAAAGACGTTACTATTGACAGAGCCGAAGGCATGAAAACAGTAACCGAAATTGAACCTAGCGAACAACAATTAGCCGATTTAGAATTTGCAAGCAAGGTCTGTAAAAACACTAAATCAAATGCGATTGTATTGGTTAAAGACAATCAATTGCTAGCAAGTGGAGTGGGACAAACATCACGAGTTGACGCCTTAAAGCAAGCCATTGCTAAGGCCAAGCAATTTGATTTTGAACTTGAAGGGTGTGTTATGGCTTCTGACGCTTTCTTTCCGTTTGCAGACTGTGTAGAGATTGCACATGAAGCTGGCGTAAAGGCAGTAATTCAACCAGGTGGGTCGATAAAAGACCAACTATCAATTGATTACTGTAATGAAAATAAAATGGTTATGGTAATGACCGGAACTAGACACTTTAAACATTAAAACTTAATAATATGGGTTTTTTCGATTTTATGACGCAAGAGATTGCAATTGACTTAGGTACTGCAAATACTCTTATTATACACAATGACAAAGTGGTTGTGGACGAGCCCTCAATTGTTGCAAAAGATATTATACTTGGAAAAGTAGTAGCTATTGGTAAAAAGGCTCAACAAATGCATGGAAAAACGCACAAGACCATAGAAACTATTCGACCCCTTAAAGACGGTGTAATTGCTGACTTCTCTGCAGCTGAGCAAATGATTCGCGGAATGATTAAAATGATTCCTAGACGTAAAACATTGTTTTCACCCTCATTAAAAATGGTAGTTTGTATTCCTTCAGGCATTACCGAAGTTGAAAAAAGAGCTGTAAAAGATTCTGCAGAACACGCTGGCGCCAAAGAAGTATTCTTAATTCATGAGCCTATGGCTGCTGCTATTGGTATTGGAGTAGATGTTCTTGAGCCTAAAGGAAATATGATTATTGATATAGGTGGTGGCACATCGGAAATTGCCGTTATCTCTTTAGGAGGTATTGTTACTGACCGCTCTATAAGAGTTGCTGGAGATAACTTCACTACTGATATACGTATTTACATGAGAAATCATCACAACATAGACATCGGTGAACGTATGGCTGAAAAGATTAAAATTAATGTAGGAGCAGCCCTGCAAGAACTGGATGAGCCACCATCAAACTTTGCTGTACATGGTAGAGATTTAATGAGTGGTATTCCTAAAGAAATAATTGTAACCTATAAAGAAATTGCTCGTGCTTTGGATCAGACCATATCGCAAATTGAACAAGCGGTTTTAGCCGCTTTAGGTCAAACTCCTCCTGAGCTGTCTGCTGATATTTACAACACTGGAATATATTTAACAGGTGGTGGTTCAATGTTAAGAGGTCTTGACAAAAGAATTTCTTTGAAGACTAAACTCCCCGTTTATGTTGCCGAAGATCCTTTAAGAGCAGTAGCAAGAGGGACAGGCATTGCTCTTAAGAATACTGATAATTTCCCGTTTTTAATTCGATAAATTATTGTGTAGATAATGCGTAACTTAATAGAATTAATAAATAAGTATAATCATCAGATTTTATTTATTCTTCTTGAAGTTTTTGCATTCTTTTTAATTATTCAAAACAATAGTTTTCAAAAGGCTGCTTTCATCAATTCAACAAATGGCGTCACCGCTACAAGTTTTTTGGCAATCAGTAATGTAAAGAGTTATTTTTCATTAAAAAGCACTAATGAACTTTTACTGATGGAGAATGCAAAACTTAAAAGTTTAATAAGTTATCAGCAAAAAGATAGTATTAGCTCAATATCTGCTAGTCATTTCATTCCTGCAACCATTATTAACAAGTCGGTGGCTCGTGCAAATAATTACATTACTATCGACAAAGGTAAAATTGATGGCATAAAAAAAGGGATGGGTGTAGTAAGTAATAATGGGGTTATTGGCATTGTCAAGGAAACATCAAAACACTTTAGCAGTGTATTGTCAATCTTGCATAGTAAAAGCAAAGTGAGTGTTGTCATTAAGAAAAATAATCACTTTGGATCACTTCAGTGGGATGGCAAAAGCTATAAAAAAGCTAAAATTTATGATATTCCATCACATGTTGATTTACAGCTAGGTGACACTATCATTACCAGCGGATTCTCTTATATCTTCCCATCCAACACAATAGTTGGTGTGATTAGCGATATAAAAACGAAGGAGGCTGATAAGTTTCACAACTTAAAAATGTCTTTTATTGAAGATTTAAAAGAGGTTAAATATGTCAATGTTTGCCAACCTCTACAAAAAGAAGAAAAAGAATTGTTAGAAGGACAATTAAGCAATGAGTAAAGTTACTATCAGACATATCATAAATTTCATAGTATTCATCTCTCTACAAGTGCTGATTTTTAATAATATATTTTTTATGGGCTATATCAACCCATACGTTTACCTCATGTTTCTTTTTCTTTTACCTATAAGTAAGAAAAACCAAAACCTATTGCTACTAATAGCATTCTTAACAGGTATTGTAATGGATGCATTCCAAAACTCTATGGGACTACACACTTTTGCATGTGTTCTTGTTATGTACCTCAAGAGCCCGATATTGTTATCTCTTATTCCTCAATTGAAGAATAAAACTCAAAATAATATTGTCTTCTCTATTAACGAGTTTGGCTTAGCTACCACAATTATATACACTTCAATCTTAGTGTTTATTCATCATTTCGCATTATTTTTCATCGAAGCATTTCAATTCGATTTAGGGAATATCCTTTTGCGAACAATAGCCAGTGGAATAGTAACCTCCATTTTGCTAATTATTTTCCAGTTTTTTAACGCCAGAAATTCGTTAAAGTGAGAAAGTTTGAGAATAGACCCTATATAATTGGAGGATTTTTCAGCGTTATAATCATCATTTTTATAGTTCGTTTGTTTTCTATTCAGGTTGTTGACGATAGTTTTAAAACATCTTCAGAAAACAATGTTATTAGAAAAGAAACAGACCACCCCAGAAGAGGTCTTATTTACGACAGAAATAATGAACTAATTGTTTACAATGAAGCGGCATATGATTTAATGATTACGCCCAATCAAGCCAATAGTATTGACACTAATTTAATTTGCTCACTACTTTCAATAGACACACTAGCTTTAGAAAAAAGACTTGAAAAGGCTAAGAGCTATTCCATGTATAAGTCCAGTGTTTTTATGAAACAAATTTCCGTAGAAACGTACACCAAGCTACAGGAAAATATGTTTTTGATGCCTGGCTTTTATGTTCAGGCCCGAACTCTAAGAAAATACCCTTATTCAACAGCTAGTCACTTATTGGGTTATGTAGGTGAAGTTAATCAACAAATCATTAAGAAAAATCCCTATTACAAAGAAGGAGACTACATAGGTGTTAGTGGTATTGAGAAGGCCTATGAAGATAAACTCAAAGGCATTAAAGGTGAAAAATTATTGCTAAAGGACGTCCATAATAATATTAAAGGAAGTTTCAAAAACGGAAAATTTGACACCAAATCCATTCCAGGCAAAAATCTAACCTCTTCCATCGATATTTTTCTTCAAAATTATGGTGAACAGCTTATGAAGAATAAGCGAGGAAGTGTAGTAGCCATTGAACCCTCAACGGGAGAGATTTTATGCCTTGTCTCCGCCCCAAATTATGACCCTAATACATTAGTTGGGCGTAAACGTTCTGAGAACTATACCGTTCTAAATAATGATAGCATCAACAAGCCATTATTTAACAGAGCAGCTCTTGCTCAATATCCACCTGGCTCAACATTTAAGCTTATAAATGCTCTTATTGGGTTGCAAGAGAAAGTGATTAAATCAAGTACTCATTTCGAATGTGATGATGGTTTTGTTTATGGCGAAGAAAAAAGAAAAATGAAATGCCATGAACATAGGTCTCCACTAAACTTAGAAGAGTCAATAGCAAACTCATGTAATGCGTATTTCTGCAACGTTTATAAGTCCATTATAGAAAACTATCCAACAACTTATGAAGGCTATGACGCTTGGCGAAACTATGTGATGAGTTTCGGACTTGGAAATTGGTTAAATAATGATTTGCCTACAGGTCAGAAGGGTTTTGTTCCAAACAAAAACTACTACGATAGAATTTATGGTAAAAAAAGATGGAAATCGTTAACAAACCTATCCTTGTCTATTGGACAAGATGCACTCTTGACTACTCCCATTCAAATGGCTAATATGACAGCAGCCATAGCGAATAGAGGTTATTATTACACGCCACACATTATCAAAAAAATAGAAAGCGACAGTATTGAGTCGCGTTTCAAAACAAAAATATATACTGAAATTGATTCTTCTTATTTTGACATTGTAATTAAAGGAATGCAAGAAGTGGTTGAAAATAAAGAACTTGGAACTTCCAATATTGCTAAAATGGATGATGTAACAGTATGCGGAAAAACAGGAACAGCTCAAAACCCTCATGGTAAAGATCATTCTATTTTTATAGGATTTGCACCAAAAGATAAGCCCAAAATAGCACTTGCAGTCTATGTTGAAAATGGTGGCTGGGGCTCAACATGGGCAGTGCCAATTGGTAGCTTGATGATTGAGAAATACATTAACGATACCATTAGTCGACAGTATTTAGAGGAGCGTATTGTAAATGGAGAAATAGAATATTAATGCGATTTAAGAAACAAATATTTGACCACGTTGATTGGTGGACCATCTCAATGTACCTTGTTTTGGTACTTATTGGGTGGCTAAATATTTACGCTGCACTCTATAATGAAAATTTCGAGATATTTGATTTTAGCCAAAAGTATGGACGCCAAATGGTTTGGATTTTAATAGCTTTTGTAATTGCTCTATTTATTTTATTTTTTAATTGGAAGTTTTTTGAAGGCTTTGCCTACATCCTATATTTCATATCGCTATTAAGCCTAATAGGAGTGCTTTTATTTGGTGTAGAAGTTAATGGTGCTACTTCTTGGCTAGACATTGGATTTACACGAATACAGCCCTCAGAATTTGCAAAAGTAGCCAGTTGTATGGCTGTAGCTAAGTTTCTCAGCACACTAAACATCAGTTTAGATAAATTTAAGAACAAAGTAATAGTTGGGCTTATAATACTATGTCCATTTCTTCTAATCATTCTACAAAACGACACGGGCTCAGCACTGGTTTATTCTGCTTTCATATTAGTGCTTTACCGTTTTGGCTTGCCAGCAAACTTTTTAATTTTTGCTATTGTTACAGCAATACTGTTTATCACTTCCATTATTGTTTCTAAGGTCGTACTTATCATAATTCTTTCGTGTCTGGCTGTATTCTTCTTCATTATTTCGAGCAGAAAATTAAGGGAGTTTATAATAATAGCTTCATTGCTAATCTCTAGCATTGGCTTTATATATAGTGTCGATTATGTGTTTGATAATGTATTAGAGCCACACCATGTTAGTAGAATCAAAATTCTTTTGGGTCAAGAAAGTGACCCTCAAGGAGCGGGATATAATGTAAATCAATCCATGATAGCTATAGGCTCTGGAGGCTTTGCTGGTAAAGGGTATTTAAATGGCACTCAAACTAAATTTAATTTTGTTCCTGAGCAAAGTACCGATTTCATTTTTTGCACTATTGGCGAAGAATGGGGTTTTATTGGAAGCTTTTTATTATTAGCGCTTTATTTAGCTTTTCTACTGCGGTTAATTTATTTGGCAGAACGGCAACGTTCAATATTTAGCAAAGTATTCGGATATGGCGTTGTAAGCATTTTATTTTTTCATATTGCCATTAATATAGCTATGACGATTGGCTTAGCACCAGTTATAGGTATTCCACTTCCGTTTATTAGTTATGGAGGTTCTTCCCTTTGGGGCTTTACCATCCTCATTTTCATTTTTATAAATTTAGATTCATACCGACTTCAGGTATTGAGATAAAAAAACCCTCATTGATTACTCAATGAGGGTTGAATATTTTAGCTTAACTATTTTAATAAAAGTTAGCTCTGTTATCTTGTACATCCGCAAGCTCTAGTAATGCTTGATATACTTGGAATGATGACCTGCTTTGTAAGTTTGAGATAAGAGAATTTTTAGCCCCTGAAAAATCTGATGAAGAAGGTGATGAAATCACTTTATCAACATTTACCATACACACTCCTCTAGAAGTAGTAAATGCATCAGAGGTTTCTCCTTCAGCTAAAGCAAAAACAGCACCTATAAAACCTGGCTCATTTCCTAAGGTCGGAACTTGAGTGTTAGAGAAGAGTAAACCTACAGCACTTTTAGTGGTTACGCCATAATTTGATTCAATTTCTTGAAGTGTACTGTATTGAGACAAATCTTCCAAAAGCATCTCAGCCTTTTTAGCATTTAATACTATTGGCTCAACCGATGAACGTACATCCTCAAGGTCAACTAAGCCTTCATCTTTAATTGAAGTTAATGAAGCAACAACGATTTTGTTATTGAACTCAAATACATCTGAAACATCTCCTATTTTAGCATCATGCGCCCATTTTACTAGCTCTCTCGGACTTTCTAATCCAGGAATATTAATAGTGTTTGCTAATAGACCATCTGCTAATCTCTTTGTCAAATTTTGATTTGATGCCGATTCATTGAATTCATCGTAATTACTATTTTCTGCAGCAAATTTTCCTGCAGAGGCAAAAGCTTTTTGGTATGTCGCATTACTATATTCTACCATGCGGTCTAAGTAAGCTACTTTATATTTTTTTGATTTTGAAGATTGGTCAGTAACTTCAATAAGGTGAGTTCCAAACTGAGAGTTTACAACCGTTAAATCACCTTTATTAGCAGAAAAGCAAGCTTCATTGAACTCCGCTACCATTACACCTTCAGCAAACCATTCTAAATCTCCTCCATTAGCAGCAGAGCCCCTGTCTTCAGAGAATTCTGTAGCTAAGTCAGCAAATGATTGTCCGGACTTGATAAGTGATTTTATGCTATCAATTCTTTCTTCAGAATTAGCACCACTTATTAAAATATGTCTTGCTTCAACTGAATCAGGTCTGCTAGAAACATCCACTAATTTAGCTAATCTAAGCAAGCTAGATGATTGAGTGAAAGGTCCTGCCACAGTTCCCTTTTCAGCAGTGGTTAATGATTTTACGTTATCTTGTAAATCACTTTCAGAAACATATAGCACTCTGTTGAATACATCAGAGTTTTTTCTAGTAAACTGCTCGTCATCATCCGAATTAGCGAAATCTGTTTTTATATCTTCTATCCAATTATAAGCATCATCTCTATCTTCTTGAGAAGGTGCTACATTGAATACAACATACTCAATTTCTCTTGATGCATCTTGCTGGTACTCTTCGCTATTTTCTCTAATGTAAGATTTTAAATCATCATCCGATAAGTCTACCAAACTATCAGGAATAGTCGTGAATGGGATTTGTACATAAGAAGCGTTTCTTATTTCACTTTGCGAATCTTTGTCTGATTTAGCTTGCCAGTCAGAAACAAATAACCCCTTACTAACCATAGCGTTGTACTTATTATTTTGACGTTCATTACGAATTGCTTTTTCGAAGTTCAACCATTGTGATTTTGCCTGACCAGTTTCATCATTATTGATATCTTCTTTTAGAAACTGCAATAGTCGAGATCTATCAAATTGCCCTGTTTGTGGGTCTGAGAATGCTTGTTTTACAGTCTCGTATGGGTTTTCACCTTGAACCATTTCAAATATTTCAGCAGCCGAAACCTCTAAACCTAAGTCTGAAAACTGACTGTTGAAAATAGTTTCTCTAACTAACTGATTCCAAACTGAATTACGGATTTGTGCAATATCAATATTTGGATTTGAGAGTTTTTGAGTTTCAAATGTTTGCTGAACTCTTTGCTCAAAACTTTGGAAGTCAATTTCTTCATCAGCAACTGTACCAACTACCATATCAGTAGGGGCTGAACCACCATTCTGAGAGGATAATAAGTCGGTTAATATAAATGCTAATAAAGCAAAGCCTATTACGAAAAGTAATAGTCCTGAGCGATTTCTAATTTTTTCTAAGGTTATCATACGTAAATATTTATCAAGATGGCGAATATACAAATGTTAAATGATATAAAAAACAGTAAAACTACTCAGTTTTTACAATAGTAATTTCGTCTATTTTATTGTTGGAAACCTCTTCAATAAGAAATTGATAGTCTCCGATTGAAATTTCAGTGTTCTTCTCAGGTATTTCTTCTAAATAGCTAATAAGCAATCCGCCAAGAGTTTCATATTCTTCTGATTTAGGCAGGTCAAAATGGTATTTATCATTAAGATAATCAATCTCTAAACGTGCTGAAAATTTGTATGTAGTTTCATTGAGCTGTTTCTCCAACTCATTTTCATTATCGTGTTCGTCTTCAATATCACCTAATATCTCTTCCACCACATCTTCTACCGTTAACATACCCGAAGTCCCACCAAACTCATCTACAACAACAGCTACTCCCTTTCTTTTTTTAATGAATAATTCTAGCATATCAATAGCTAACATACTTTCTGGTACATATGGAATTGGAATTAATATTGACTTTATGTTTTTAGGGGATGTAAACATCTCGTTTGAATGTGCATAACCAATAATTTTATCAATATTATCTTGGTATATAAGCACCTTGGATAATTTTGTTTTGATAAATATGTCGCGAAGTTCTTCAATAGGTTTTGATACTTCTACCGCCACAATTTCTGTTCTAGGAAGCATACATTCTCTGACCTTTACGTTTGAAAAATCGAGAGCATTTTGAAGGATGTGAACCTCAACATCAAGATTTTTATTTTCAATATCATCTATGTGCAATTTTAGATACTCTTCCAAATCAATTTTTCCAAATACTGGAGAGTCTTCAATTAAAGCCATCCCCAATATTTTTAGTCCTTTTTTTGACAAGTAAAGGGTAATGGAAACAATTGGCGCAAGTGAATAATAGAAAAATGCTAATGGGGCTACTCCTGCCTTTAGAAAACGGTTAGGGTTAAGTCTAAAAAACGCTTTTGGTAAGAACTCAGCACTAACTAATATTAGCAATGTTGAAACTAAAGTTTGTATTAATAAAACTAAAAATGGAGACTGCGTAAACACTTCAATTTTTGGTTCTAGTATTTTCGCCATACAAATTCCGTAAATAACTAATGAAATGTTATTACCGACAAGCATTGTAGCAATAAATCGTGAGGGTGAATGTAAAAGCTTTTGAAGCATACTGGAAACAAAGGAATTAGATTGCTTATCCAACTCAAGCTTTAACTTATTTGACGAAACATAGGCAATTTCCATACCCGAAAAAAAGGCTGAAAGTAAAATGGAAATAATGATAATGTACCAAACTGTCATTAGCGATCTATTGAAATAGTTCCTTTTATCTTTTTAATGGTGTATTTAGTAAAATTCTGATTAGAGACTAAACCTTGACCATATATAACTTCATTGGCAGTTGTTATCTTAATAAAGTCATCTGTAAAAATTTCTTGTTTTTCTTGGCTCCAGTTCAATGTTTCGCTTTCTAAAACATCACCATTAACATTACGCACTACTACATTTTTTTGGGCTTGCATTACATCATTTTCTTCATCAATTATAGCATAATCTGACAACAATTCGGACTCCTTTTTACCACTTTCATCAAAAAACTGCACTTTTAATCCATCTTCTATTTCTACGTATTTTTTTTCGTGGTTGAACCTATTCATAATGGCAGCACTCAATAATACTCTAACTTTTGAAGAATCACTATAAATTATTTCACAATCTTTAATGGTCTCAACTGGGAAAACAGATTGATTTTGTATCGAAATTTCTTTAATAGTTTCCAAGTCATTTGAACATGAAAACAAAAACATAGAAAGACACAAAAATTGTACTTTAAATAAGGTGGTATGGATATAATCGTCTATGGACTAACTATTTAATTCTAACCTTAGTTGATTCATTAATCCAGCATCCTACTGTGTAAGTGTCACCTTCTTTAAACCCATTAAAAAAGGCATCTTCATTGGATGGTAGATATTTTGAATAGGACGCTATTTTCTTATTTGCAAAGTCACTTACAGAACTGTCTTTGGATTTAGCTGTAATGAATTTATCAATAGCAGCAGAATACAACATTGCTGATTCAAATGAATTGGATCCGCATTCATTGGCCGAAGCTGCATATATATCACCTATTAAAACGTAAGGCTTACCCCAAGAAGGCTTAAGCTCAATGGCTTTGTAGGCATAGCTTCTGGCTGTTGAGTTACTACCCGATTTGAAGTATGCTCCAGAAAGGCCGTAATAAGAGTTTGCCTTTTCACTTTCGTCCTCAGTCATTTCAATGGCTTGCTTGTAGAAACCTATTGCTTGAGACGACTTATTTTTTCTTAATGATAAATTACCCATATTGTATGCAGATAATGCCGACGGTTCAGCATCGTGAAGCTTAGTAGCTGCATCAAAGTACACACTAGCATCTGTGCAATCTTTTTTATCTAATACTTTAACGATTCTCTTAATTAAGCTCATATCATCAGGAGTCTCCTGATATTTAGCGTCAAACATTGCAATCAAATCTTCACAAGTTGCAAAGGGTACAAATAGTTTTTCAACATTCTCGGAGGCTTTAACATAGAATCGCTGACTTTTAGATTCTTTATTTAAGTTGTAATCTAAATAATCAGATACTGCGGCATAGACTTCCAAAACTTCTGATTTAGTAAATGTCTTGGCTTTGAACTTTTGAGTCGCCGCTTTAAAGTAAGAGAATAAAGCTGTTGCTTTGGACTTATTCTGAAGACCATCAACAGACTCTTTAAGATAACCAAAAGCGAGGTCCAAGTCAGAAAAAGAATATTTAATCATATCTGAACCTTTTAGTCCAAGTACATATTCTCTTTTACCAAAATTGGCAATTCTATTATCATAAATCGTTGAAAGGGTATCTAAATATGCTTTTTGCAACTCTTTATCTCCTTTATTTTTCTTGATTAGATAATTATAAATTTTAGCACCATCTATATATATGTTTTTGGTTGCCTTAGGACAATTTATATAGGCTTGTCTCCACGGTGTTATAGCATCATCGTAGTTTTTTTGCTTAACATATTCACGGTATAGTGAAATGTTTGTTACGCAACTTACGCTGTCTTCACCAAACTTACTTTCAACAACTGCAGATGCAGAAAAAGTAATTAAAAGGAACAGTGATAAAAAAGTATATTTCATAATTAATCGTATTTTCTTTTTACAAACCATATATCGCTAAAAATAAAGCCTATTTTGAAGCGGGCAAACGACTCTTGGATTAAATCATTGTTAAGAGTTCCAATTTGTCCAAATTCAGCTGATAAATTAAATAAAGTGCCGCTTCTCTTTAGTGGTAATCCAAATCCAAAGCTAACAGCTCTCTCGTTCAATTGTTCACTTTTTAGGTTCAAGTATGTTTGTGAATCATACATACCTAAACGGTAACGAATCATCTTGTAGTATTTATTTATCGCTTTTTTATCTGGCGTAAACTCGCATCCAATTGACATCCTAGTGCTGTTTTCTAGATTATCCGACTCGCCAAATAATTTGTAGTCTGCCCAATTTTCAGTTTTGTAATCGGCTAATATTTTCCATTTATCATTTGATAGGGCAATTCCCGCTCCAAATGCTGAAGGCAATTCTAACTTACCATCATTAAGTAATGTGCTTTCAACCGTATCTTCAACTATTTCCAAGTCTCCAGAAAGCCTGTACGTCTCTGTAAGAGTAGTTCTTTTAGCCGATATGTCTCCACCTTGGTCGAGAGTAAGGCCAATAACAGAGTTCCAATCACCAAACTTCCCTTTATATTGCATTCCAAAGTCAAAATTAAAGCCTTTGAGATTTGTATCATCGTTATTTCTGGTATTGAAAACATCAGAATCAGAGAATACCACTTTTCTACTACTATTTAAATTTCCAAAAAGGTAATTTATATTGACTCCTACGGATAAATTATCAGTGAATTTTAATGAGTTCCCAAAATAAAACTTTGATATACCACCATTACCTTCAAAGAATAGATTTGCAGATGGGTTTTCATTAACATCTGTAAATGAATACGACATTTCAGAATATGGCAATAACCCTATACTACTTCCCCATAACTTATGAATAGGAAATGCAAACTTGAGGTAATTGAAATTGGTAGAATTTACAACTTGATTTTGAGTATTGGTTTGCAAAAGTTTAGTCGTGTGAAATCCGCCTGTTTGCATAATAAAACGCTGCTTAAAAATGGTTGAGTAAGAAGCTGGATTATTAATATTAATGGAATACGGATCGTTATCGGCAATACCTACACCACCCATCGCAGATTGTGTAGCCGTAGAAAAGTTATGTAATTCGCCAATTCCAAAACGAGAATATGGAGAATTCGATTCGTTTTGTGCTTGTATACTCAATGATAGAACTAGGAAACTACAAATTCTAAAAATATGCTTCATTATAATCCAAAATTTTATTTAGCCCAATCATTAATAAATCAGAGGATGCAAATATGGTGTTTTTTAATCCCTTATCAAAAAAATTAGCGTCACCCCCAGTAATAATTACTTTGTTGTTTGGGTAATTGATAGTGTAACGCTGAATTATGCCATCTATTTCAGAGAACATACCATTTATTACTCCTGACAAAATAGAAGTATCTGTAGTGTCACCAATTAATAAAGGTAAATCTTTGGGACTCACCAGAGGAAGTCCATCAGTAAAATGATGCAATGCTTTAAATCGCATTGACAATCCTGGCGATATACTTCCACCCAAATACTGCCCCTCTGCATTTATAAAATCATAAGTTAAACAAGTACCCATATCAAGAACTAAAACATCTTTGCCAGGGAAAAGATGCTGTGCTCCTACAGATAAAGCTATCCTATCTTTACCTAAGGTTTTAGGCGTTGAATACCGGTTTTCAATAGGAAGAGGCGTATTTGAATCAAGATTTATAAAATAAGAGTGAGAAAGATTAAGGTACTCACTTTTAGACTTAACAGATGATAATATGACCCTATCGGCATCTTTCGCATAATTCAAAACATCTTCAAAATCTACTTCAGAGATTTTTTGAAGTAATTTTTCTTCTTTGAACAACGCTACTTTAGTAGTGGTATTCCCTTGGTCTATTGTTAATTTAAGCATAATTACAGGGTCCAAATTTAATAAAACCAAAAGCTCTTATAAAATTATTTGCCACAATAGATTTTTTTTTACATTTGCAACCCAATTGTTGGTGCTATAGCTCAGTTGGTAGAGCAAAGGACTGAAAATCCTTGTGTCCCCGGTTCGAATCCTGGTAGCACCACCTCTAAAAGACCCTCATTCTCTTGTAGATTGAGGGTCTTTTCTTTTGTTTTTTAAATCAATTGTGAGTGAAGTTAGCTCATAAAAGGGATTAAATATCTAACAATCATCAATTTGATATGATTTAAAATTAAAACATATTGGTCCATATTTTGAAAACTTAACAAGCTGTAGTTTGATTTCATCAATTAAAGTGTATTTTTAACACTTATTAACTTAATC
>Ga0233432_10001441_pt1 | contig 23043 bp, 18 predicted proteins | sample SI_122_August201_6_FD_179870 | JGI IMG/M metagenome (GOLD analysis project Ga0233432, IMG submission 179870) | Seawater microbial communities from Saanich Inlet, British Columbia, Canada - SI_122_August2016_10_MG | ecosystem: Environmental > Aquatic > Marine > Inlet | place: Canada: British... | reverse complement strand
CAAGGGTCTTGGTAAAACGATCCTTCTTTCCACCCACATTTTGCAGGAAGTTCCCCAAGTCGCTGATCGCGTGATCCTCATCAACCAAGGTAGGCTCCTTTTCGACGGGACGCCGGATGATCTCAAAGAAGAGAGTTCTCTCGATTCCTGGTTTAACAACCAGACCATGACAGCCGCCTGACCAACCCCTTTTTAATTCGGATTCAAATTACAAATGAACACGCAAGCAATTATCGCCGTTTTCAAACGAAACCTAGCCTCTTATTTCGGGAGTCCCGCAGGCTACGTATTCATCTGTGCCTTTCTCCTTGCCGGAGGATTGGCCGCCTTTTGGCCTCAGGAATTCTTCAATGCGAACGCGGCAAACCTAGATCAACTCATTGCCTATCTTCCGCACATCCTGCTTGGCTTCGTCCCCGCAATCACGATGAGCGTGTGGGCGGACGAACGCCGTCAGGGAACGGACGAACTTCTCCTTACCTTGCCAGGGAGCGATCTGGACGTCGTGATCGGGAAATACCTCGGAACGGTTGCCATCCTCACCACTTCTCTGGCCTTTTCGGCAGTTGCAAATTCGATCGTCCTGAGCATCTTGGGTGACCCAGATCTTGGCTTACTCTTTGCAAATTATGTCGGTATTTGGTTTATCGGTCTGGCCATGCTTGCAATTGGGATGGTCGCTTCCTTTCTTACTTCAAACCTCACGGTTGCCTTCGTTTTGGGAGTCGCCTTCAACGCCCCCTTCGCCCTGCTTTCTTCATGGGATTGGGGAATAACCGAAAATTATCGGGATTTTGCACGAGGCATGATCAGCCTGTCCGGAATCAGTTTCTTCATCTGTCTGGCCGGCGCCATGCTTTACCTCTGCTCAATATTAATAGGCCGACGCAATTGGATAGGCAGCCCCAGCAGCAACAACAAGATCTTTCATTTCGCCGTCCGAATGCTGGCTACCGTTGCAGTCGGTTGCTCAGCCACCTCTTTTTTCAACAACAACGACTTCATCAGAATCGACGCAACCGTCGAGGAACTCAGCAAGCTTTCTCAGGGAAGCGTCAATTTACTCAAGGAAGTAAGCGGCACCGTGGTCGTTGATGCATATGTAAGTCCGAAGGAAGACTTCCCGGCCGACTACGTTCAAACCCGGGCGAACTTGGTCTCCATTCTTCGAGAAATGGACACCAAGGCTGGTGACAAGATCCGCGTCAATTTTTACGACATCGACAGCACTGATTCGGCAACGAGTACCGCTGAAGAAGACGGCGTTGTAAATAAAAACCAGGATGGTTTGTGGGTAAACGAAAACGGCATTAACAAGATGTGGGACAAGGATCTTTACATGGGACTTGTCTTCAAGGGGCAATACGGGAAGACTTCGCTCGATTTTCTTTACAAAAACCTGCCCGTGGAATACGAGGTCGTGAGAAGCGCGCTCAGCGTGGGCTCGACTGCCGTGAAGAAAAAGATCGGAGTAATTGCCACCGATGCCCCCATCATGGGTATGGGCGGCATGCAAATGATGGGTTTTCAAATGGGAGGGGGGTCGGCCCCTTGGGAAATCATCTCGGAACTCAGAAAACAATATGTCGTGGAAGGAGTCCCGCAGGACGCGATCGCCAAGGGTGATTACGACGCACTGTTGGCCATCCAGCCTTCCACTTTTGACAACGCGAAGCTTGATGGCCTGCTCGGGGCTATCCGAGCTGGCGTACCCACTGCAATCTTCGAAGACCCGGCTCCAATCCTTCATGGATGGGGAAATAATGGCCTCACCGGTACTTTCGAACCCCGAAAGAGCCAACAACAAGGTGGTCCCGGACAACCCCCGCCAACCCCTCCCGAGCAAGGCGACATCAACAAGCTATGGGATCTCCTCGGCGTAACCTTTAGCTCCAATCCGGAAGAACGTTTGAAAACCTCGCTGAGTGCCATTGAGGAGGCGGAAATGGTGGCAAAATCAAAACTGCCGAAAGACATGCAGGAACAGTTTGCTCCGGTGAGGTCATTCTTCGCCGGAATCAATTCCTCCAAAACCAAGCTGCGAGCCTCCATGGTAAAGCTCAAGAACGGAGCCCCCTTATCAAGCTCCGATTACGAGGTGGATGTAAATGCCCTCAAAAAGCCGATTCAGAACGAAGCTCTCGGCCTTGACTACAACAACAATCTCCGCAGATTTATCGAGAATCTCATAGATCGTGCCGATCTGCAAATCAAGGGCTCAGGAAAGCATGTCGTTCGCGACCCTTACAACCCAAAACCCAAAATCGTGAGGGACGAGGATGAGCTATGGAGTTTTCCCAGTGAGTTCGTGTTCGCCGGAAAACCTAGTTCTGGAATTCATCCGGCGAGCAACAACCTTCAGGACATTTTGCTTACCCTGTCCGGCTCATTTCATAAAGCTCGCGGAGGGGAAAAGCTCTCCTTTTCTCCCCTGCTGGTGAGCTCCGGAGACAAGGGGGCGGGCACCACGAGCCTGAACAACCTGCTCACTCCCTCGAATCAATTCATCCGCTCTCCGATCAATATTAATCCCGAGCGCACCCGCTTCTCTGGAGAATACAATGAATTTGTCCTGGCCGCGGCCATTTCAGGGAAGGTCACCGACGGAAATTCCACCAACGAGATGAATGTCATCGCAGTAGCCGACCTCGATATTCTTCACGATACCTTCTATCAGTTCCGCAGAACCGTTCCACCTCAATTCCCGCTGGACGTCGACAACGTCGTGTTCTCCCTCAATGTCATGGATTTCCTGACTAGCGAAACCGACCTTCTTGACATTCGCAGCAAACGACGCGTGCAACGCAAACTCATCCATATGGAAAAAATTCTCACCGAAGCTCAAAGGGATGCCGCAGAGAAGGAAAAGGCCGCCAAGGACGCAAAGAGAACGGCAGTCAACGAGGCTCAGGGAAGAATGCAATCCGCCCTGCAAACTCTCATTACAAACCCCACTCCTCAAAACGCCCGAAAACTGGAAACCGAACAAGCCAAGTGGAATGCCGAACTTCAGACCGTCATGGAAAAAGCGGATCGCAATCTCAAGGTCGAAACCATCAAGAGCAACCGAGAAAGAGACGACCGCATCGAGGAAAGCCAGGAAGATGTCAAGTTTCTCGCGGTGTTTCTCCCCCCCATCCCGCTTTTGATCATTGCCGCCCTTATCTTTTTCAAGAAAAGAAAAGCCGAACTCGAAGGGACTGCCGCCGCACGGGTGCGTTCCTGACACCCTCTATTCATAGCTAACTTTAAAAGAATTTTTCCATGAACGAGAACAACAAGACAATCGCTTTCATTGGCGTGGCCTTGGCCACAGTCGCCATCGCTTTCCTCAGCCAACCCGACGACCTCAAGGAAATAACTCAAGACTCAAAAAAAGGTCTCCCCCTTTTTGAGGACTTGAACCCAATCCTCGCTTCGGCCATTCAGATCGACGAGATGGTCACTGAGGACGAGGATGAAATCGCGCTCAGAAAATCTCTCAGCGTCACTTCCGATGATAAAGGTTGGTTCATTCGTCGCCCTAAATTCAACTATCCTGCCGATGCCAAGGGAAAAGTCGGTCGTGTTGCCACCAGCCTGTCGGGTTTGGTGATCCATGATCTGGAGAGTGACAAGCAGTCCGATCACGCAAAGTTTCAGGTACTCGACCCAAACAATCAAGACGAACTGTCCAAGGCCGAGAACAAGATGAAGGAGATCGGAAAGGTCATTACAATATCACAAGAAAAAACCCCCCTCGCCTCTTTGATCGTAGGAAGTGAATTGCCGAATCAACCGGCTTTGAGATACGTTCGAAAACCTAACGGAAACGAAGTTTATTCCGTCAAGTTTTCCAATTACGACGAGGCTTCCTCCCGATTCGTTGATTGGGTGGAGAAAGACTTCCTCGACTTGGACAAGTTCAGCATAAAGAGCGTAACATTGGATAATTACGAGATCGATTTGAACGCAGGCGAAATAAAACGGGATACTCCCCCCTTCGTTTTGGAGTACGCCGACTCCGAATGGAAGCTTTCAGGTGCCCCCCTTTCTGATAAAGAGGAATTGAACAAGGACAGGCTTGATGAGATGAGGGATTCGTTTGACGACCTCAAAATCATCGACGTCGAAAAAAAGCCAGGAATCCTTATTAACAACCTCAAACAAGGAAACGAGTTCTTTTCGGACCTCCAAGACCCCAAAAATCAAGTAGTGATGCAAGCGGTGATGGGAGCGCTTCAGCAAAAAGGATTTTATACTGTAGCCGTAATGAACCCTGCCGGACAGAAAGTGCCCAAGGTGGTGTCCAACAAGGGAGAAATACTAGTTGGAATGAAGGACGGAGTCGAATACGTCCTCCGTTTTGGTGAAACCTATCGTGGACCCGAGGACGACGAAAACTCGACTGGAGACAGCCGATTCATCTATGCTTTCGCCCGGGTTAACCCCCGCCTCCTTGACCCGCCTTCCCTCGAACCAGTCCCCGCCCCCTTGAGCGCTCCTGTTCAGAATGCCCCGGCACCCGATGGCAACCAATCGGTCTCCGGTGATTCCAACTCGACTCAGGGTGAAAAAGGTGACGATGGGAAAAAAGGCGATGAAAGCGCCCCGCCCGCCATAGCACCCCCCGGACCACCACCCAACTTCATTCCACCAACCGCGCCCCCCGGCGCCCCTCCCCCCCTACCCCAACCGACTGTATCCTCTGCGGTAGAAGCTAACGGAACCAGCCCGGTTGATGATTTTGCCAAAAAGAAAGCGGACAGAGATGCCGAGATCGCCAGGATTCAAGCTTCCAACGCAGCCAAGCAAAGAGAGTTTCAGGATAAAATGAACAAGGCCCAAAAGCGCGTCAACGAACTGAACGAAAAGTTGGCTGATTGGTACTACGTTATATCCAATGAAGTTTATGAAAAAATAAGGCTCGAAAGAAAAGACTTCGTCAAGATCAAGGAAGAGGAGGGGAAAGCACCTCCAGAGGAGGTAAAGGCTTCCCATATTCTTATTTCCTACAAAGGAGCTGACCGTGCTGATGCCGAGATCACACGCAGCAAGGAAGAAGCCATGGCAGAAGCTCAAAGAATCAGAGATTTGATCGTGAAAGACGGCAAGGACTTTGCCGAAATGGCAAAAGAATACTCCAACGGACCGAGCAAATCTAATGGTGGAGACCTAGGAATTTTCAAGTTCGAGGTTATGGCCAAGCCTTTCTCCGAAGCAGCTTTTGCCTTGGATGTAGGGGCTATTTCTGAGGTCGTGGAAACGGGGTTTGGGTTTCATGTAATTAAGAGAACCGAATAAGACATTCCACCCTGACTTTCCCCCAAAGCCCCTCTGCCTTATTGAATAATTAGGCAGAGGGGCTTTTTTCTTTCAAGGCTCCCATGAAGTCGATAAAGTATTCGGTATGCCACTCCCCTTTCTGAAAAAGAGGAAAAGCCCGCTTTGGGATCGTATTCATTCGGATGACGCTACCCGTCTACGACTGAAATATGATACCTACTACCATATCTTCGAAGATCAGGCAGGGACAAAGGTGGTCAAAGATGGGAAGGAGTTTGTCATGCTTTCCAGTAACGATTACTTGGGGCTTTCCAATCATCCGAAAATCAAGGAGGCGGGCAAACGGGCAATTGAAAAATGGGGAAGCAGCACGACCGGAGCCCGCTTGGCCAACGGAGGTCGGATCTTCCATCGGGAACTCGAAGAAAAGTTGGCTGATTTTTTGGGAAAAGAAGCCTGCCATGTCTTTTCAGCTGGTTATCTGGCTTGTGCCAGTTCGATTACTGGATTTGCAGACCGCAAGGATCTACTCTTCGCCGACAAAAACCTTCACTCCTCCCTTTGGAGTGGAATTAAATTAAGTGGAGCCCGTTGCGAGCGCTTCGCTCATAACAACCCCGAGCATCTTCGGGAAATCTTGGAGTACGAGGATGATTCCGTGGAAAAGATTTTCGTTTTGGAAGGTGTCTATTCGATGGAGGGACACATTGCAAAACTTCCTGAATTCACAAAATTAGCCGAAGAGTTTAAAGCCTTTGTCGTGATGGACGATGCACATGGTTTCGGAGTCCTCGGGAAAGAAGGAAGAGGGACCGCCGATCACTTTGGAATGACCAATCAAGTCGATGTGCTGTGCGGAAGCTTTTCTAAGTCACTCGCGGGAGCTGGCGGTTTCGTCGCCTCCACACGGGAAGCCATTGACTACATGAGAAGCCACTCAAAACAGACGATTTTCTCGGCCGCCTTATCCCCCGCTTCTTGTGCATGCGCCCAAGCTGCTCTTGAGATCATGCAGGAAGAGTCTGAACATCGCGAGCGACTGCAGAAGAACCTCGAGCGCTATCGCTCCATTCTATCCGATTTGGAACTCGATACCTGGGAAAGCGAAACCCCAGCCATCCCTATTGTTTTGGGGGAAAAGGAAAAGGTCTACTACTTTTGGAAAGCTCTCTTGGAAAAAGGCATTTATGCGATCATCTCGATTGCTCCAGGTGTGCCTCCCGGAAAGGACTTGATCCGTACAGCAATTTCAGCAGCTCATACGGACGAAGATTTAGACAAGATCGAGGATGCCTTGATCTACGCAAAGTCAAAGATATAGAAATTGTCTGCATGACCATCATGAGCTCCAACTGCAAAGAGATGGACCAGCTCTTTGCAAACTACAAATCCTAATGACCAGGGAATTGCAATTGGGTTATGCATTCTCAACGTGCAAGAGCTACTTCCCTTCTTCAGATCCTCTCATTGATGACCTTGAAGTAAACCATATCGATAAAAAAAAGGTTCTGTTCGTTTCGGCTCAAGAAGATCGAGAAGAAAATATTCTATTCAGAGGCTGTGAAGTTCAAAAGGTCACATATTCCGGTTTGCATCTCACACCAGCAATTTTTTTGTCAGAAAACTATCAAAAATATCCCAATATAAAATATTGGTTTATGCTACCGTCAACCGTGCGAATGGGAAAGGATTTTAAGGAAAAAGTTGAGAAAATACTCCGTTTACAGGAATCCGGGTTAAGTTCCTTTCCAGTGATTAACCCGAAGATTAAACCAACTATGGATATGGGAATCGTTCATGTCGATCACCTGAAAAAGTTTAATCGGTTTTTCAATCGGATCAAATTGTCTACATATACCGAGAATGACTTGAGGCAACTTAAACAGGAGCTGATATTATTGGAAAATTTTTTTTTAGGAATTGATTACCCCCAAGAAGTTCAACTGAAATCAAAGCATTACTCAGAAATGCCAAAAAACATCATTTCACCCACGAGTTTCATGGTAAACTCATCGGATGAAATCGAAACTCAATATAAAAAATATAAAGGGAAGAAATTAAAGGTAAGCCATTTCTCTCCAATCAATTTGACCAAGTATCAGAGAACTCATCGAGGGCTGAAAAAAATAGTCATGAATTGTGACGGCGGGTTTCCTGATTGAAATTCATGACGGTTGGGATACGGAAGTATTCAAGTTATAAATTTAAAATTTAATACTCCAAGGTTTTGCTATGAAACCCAAAAATAGAGTTTTTTTACAAAGATGCTTATCATTTGGTACCTGATGGCAAAGAAGTCTTTCTCTCCACCGGTCGAGTAAAACCTTAGTATTTCTTTTGTTGTGAGCTTTTCTGCCCTCACTAGCACATTTGACATGGTCAACCACGCTATCGTGCACAACATAATGAACCCACCCACCTTCAGTCATACGAAGGCAAAGGTCTATGTCTTCGCAACCGTTGAGGAAAATCTCATCAAACCCGTCAAACTCGAAAAACCGTTTTCGACTCGTAACGCAACAGGCCGCAGTCACCGCACTCCATTGCCGAATCTCTCCTTTAAAAGGTCGATGAAAAAAGCCTTGCCCGTAGTGCATTGGCTTGGCACGCGATGAAAATACAACACCCATGTGGTCATATCGTTTTGAACCCGCTAATTTCTGAACATTTCCTACGATACCAACATTTTCTTTTGCCTCGAACGCTCGAAGCATCGGTCTCAGCCAGTCTCCCCGTACAAAGACATCATTGTTGAGAAAGCACAAGTATTCTCCTCTAGCCTCACGAGCGCCCAAGTTGTTGTTCTTGGCAAAACCTTCGTTCTCATCATTAAAAAAAATTCGATAGGGTTTTCCCAGACCTTTGAGGAACTCAAGGGTACCATCTTTGCTTGTGTCATCGATAATCAGTACCTCGTAATCGATCACTCCGGCCAATGTTTCTTCGAGTTGAGCCAAGCAACGCTTGGTATATTCCAATTGACCGAAGACAGAAATAATTACGCTGACGGAGGGAAGGTCCATTACCCGTGAATGACCGTTTCGATTTCCGCCTGAAGAGACCGAACCGTCCTCATGACGTCGAACGCTTCTTTGGCCCTCTTTACCCCTGCTTTTCTTATCGTGACAAAATCTTGGGGAGCTCTTGAGAAATCAAGCAAAAGACTGACCCATTCCTCATGGTCTTCGGGGCTTTGTGAGAAGCCTGAAATGCCGTTGACAAAGGCTTCCGAGGCCCCTGCGTTGTCCGAGGCCAAAACAAGACAACCCGCGGCGAGGGCTTCCGGTATGACATTGGGAATCCCGTCCCGGTCACCGTTTTTAGCAATGATTCCAGTGAAAAGAAAAGCATCGCATTGAAGGAACGCCTCTCGAGTCTGAACCTCGTTTTTGGAACCACAAAAGACCACTTTCCCCTGTAACCCCATCCGGTCGCGCTCCTTTTCCAGAAGCTGGGAAAAAGGTCCGGATCCAATGATCTTCAAACGAAAAGAAACACCTTTCTCCACCAATCGGACGGCTAACTCAAGTTGGTGCAAATAGCCTTTCTTTTCCACCAACCGGCCCACGCTGAGAAGTTCTATACGGCTCGGGTGGATGCATTCGAAGGATTTTCGCTCAGGCCAATGTGATAGACCGCGACGAATGAGCTTGATGCGCTCCGGAGGAACCTTCATTGCCTTGATTCTCCTCGCCGAGGAGGCGGAGGACGTACGGACAAAAGAAGCTTCTTTGAGCTTGAGGGGCAGAAGCCAATCTCCGCCATGCCTGAAGACATCATAGGCATGGGCTCCCATGGAAAAGGGAATATCTGTCAGCTTGCCTATGGCGAGTGCCGCCGTGGCTGGCATGGTGGCCCATATTCCGTGAATCAAGGAAAAGCCAGCCTTTTGGAAGGAGCTCGCCCGAACCAAAGCAAAACCCAATCCAAGAAAGGTTTCGTTCCAATTTTGCAGATTAGGGCAAGATCTCGACCAAAGGACGCTCAAAACCTCGACGAAAGCACGGGGTTTGCGAAAAGCCCAATAGGGAATCCAGAAGAACAAAGCCCAAAGGTTGGACAACCTGAAACGGTTTATCTTTTTGCCATTCCATTCCACTTCTCCTTTCCAAATCGAATGGGCTATGGGATCAAAGCCTAGTTTTCCTAAACCGGCAAGTTCCCTCCGCACGAAGGTTTCGGTCGGCCTCGGAAAAGTGGCGTAAAGAAAAGCTACCTTACCCGACACGGGAGATTTGCGGCCAAGAAGTTATTCGTCCAACCGATCAATTTTGAGAATCGTATTTGACGAAACGGGGAACCGAATCCTCCTTCGCATGATTGGAGCCATTACTAGAAACTGAGGTTTTCTTAGAAAGGGAATTACCATGCTCCACAGTTTGAGGTGCACTAGAAGAATCCTGAGCATCGATCACTGGGTAATAGTCAAAAGCCAACTTGATCTCTTCGGCGTGGGACGTGCGTTCTTCCCCTACATTAATCTCGCCAGAAAAGCATGCCAAGGGGTGACGAACACGCGAAACTTTTACCTTCATTGAAAGAATGTCTCCTGGTTTGCATATCCGGCGGCATTTCACGCCGTCACAGGAAGTAAAAAATATCGTGTTCGGATCGACCTTGGAGGCGATGGAAGAAGATTCCCCCTTAAGGAGAAAGAATACGCAAAGTTGGCCCAAGGCTTCGATCATGATAGATGCGGGGAAAACTGGATTTTCCTTGAAGTGACCCTCTAGAAAATACTCGTTACCCGAAATTTTGTAGGTTCCGAAAGCTTCCTCCCCGTCAATTTTAACGGATTCGAGAAACAGAAAGGGCTCGCGGTGAGGCATAAGGGAAGCAATTTCCTCAATACGGTAAGTTTTCGAACGGGTCGGAGGTTCTTCACCCCTTGCTTTGGCTGAAAGGTACGACTTAACATCGCCAACCGTTCGTAAATCCCTCAACTCTTCATTGTCTATGCTTACTTGAAGGGTCTGCTCAACCAGCATGACGATTTCAAGCATGGTCAACGAATCCATACCCAAATCCTCATACATGCGCAGGGTGTCGTCGCTCTTGGCGAGAATTTCGCGTTGCTCGGGTTCGAGGTGGCGATCAATCACGCCCATCACGATCGTTTCTATCTGACTAACATCCTTTTCTTGACGGAAAGCCAAGGCTGCCTCATAGGTGCCTGCTGGGCATCGTTTGAGAAGCTCTTTGAGATCCTCTTGAATGGAATTTGGGGATTTTGTATCCATAATTAGGGGTTTTTGAGAAATTTGATTGTCCTTTCATTAAATTGCCATGAAGACATTTGTACAACCAATTAATTCGTAACGACTTTATGACTCAATCTGAAGGGGAAAAAAAGAAGGTTATCCTTACTTGTGCCCAACCCACGGGAAAGCTCACTCTAGGAAACTACCTAGGAGCGGTACGGAACTGGTCAACCATGCAGGAAAACAACGAATGCTATTTTGGAATCGTTGACTTGCATGCGATCACGACCCCTGCACACCCAGCCACCCTGCGGCAAAATGTTTACGACTGCGTTGCTCAATACATTGCCTGTGGGCTCGATCCCGAAAAATGCCACCAATTCGCACAATCTCACGTTATCGGTCATACGGAACTTGCCTGGGTCCTCACCTGCCTGACACCCATAGGCGAACTTCAACGCATGACCCAATTCAAGGACAAGGCCGCCAAGCTTGGCTTCAAGACTGCGGAAACGGAGGACGGCGAAGTAAAATTCAGCCATGAGGGTGCAAGACCCCAAGCATCCATCAATGCCGGACTGCTTTGCTACCCCGTGCTCATGGCCGCTGACATCCTCCTTTACAATGCCGATTTGGTGCCCGTAGGGGAAGACCAACGCCAACACATGGAGCTTTGCCGGGACCTCGCTCAGCGTTTCAATCATCAGTTTTCCGATACTTTCACCATACCTGATGCTTATGTGCCCAAGACCGGAGCGAAGGTCATGTCCTTGACCGACCCAACCAAAAAAATGTCGAAGTCGGACGAAAACGAACGGGCCACGATTTATGTTCTTGATGAACCCGATCAAATCAAGAAGAAGATCGCTTCCGCCGTAACCGACTCGGAAGCGATGATCCGCTCGGCACCCGAAAAACCCGGGGTATCCAATTTGCTCTCCATTCACTCCGCTCTTTCAGGTCAAAGTGTAGAGGAACTCGAGGCAGGTTACGCAGGAAAGGGCTACGGAGTGCTGAAGGGAGATTTAACCGAGATTATCAGCAGTTCCCTGCAACCGGTGCGCGAAAAATACCACGAACTCATCAAGGACAAAGCCTTTCTCAAATCGGTCTTAGCTCAAGGGGCTGTCGCGGCTCAAAAGCGGGCTTACCGAGTTTTGGGAAAGGTTTACCGCAAAGTCGGCTTTCCCGATCGGGAAAGAACTTGAGCGACCGGAGATTTAGACTGCTTTTTTTGTCTTGGTTATTTCCCGAAAAAATTCAATAACTTTGATCATGGTGAGATGGTAATGGAATACGGAGAAAACGATGATACCCCGGACGGCGTGACAAAATGGCCATTCTATTTGTCCGCCCTTTTCATCTTGGCCCTCGTTCTCGGGTTCGCCTATCTCCACCTGCAGGAAAACAACACGCTCGACCAGTGGCAGCTCACCACCTGCATACTCGCCTCCGGCCTTGCATCGATTCTCGTCTTCATCCCCCACTTGCTCGACCGTTTTCTTTACCTCGTTTTCGATCCCGCCAACCGAAAGGACGAGGAGCTTCACAGAAAGACTTACTTCGATATCAAAGAGATGCGGGGAGATTTGGATTCTTTGGCCGTCAAAATCGACAAAGTCCCCGCCGTGGTCGACAAGATTCTTTCCGACTCCGTCGCCAAAGCCGAAGATACCGGCCCCGTCCTCGACAAACTTGCAACCGATCTCGAGGAAACCAAGGAAGAGCTCCTCGATAAATTAGGGAAACTGCTTGAAGTAAGCGAACACCCCCCCTTGCTTCCCGAACCCGATCCGGCAATTGCCCAGGCGAACGAGGCAATCGGCAAGTTGGAAAGCTCCCTTCAATCCGTGGCCGGACAACTGAAAAAGTTGCAACAAAGCGTCGCCAAGCTCCCTACCAAATTCCCCGAATCAGAGGGTTCTCCAGTTCCCGAATCGCCCCCCCCCGAACCCAAACAGGAAGACAAATCCACCGAAGAAATCCAGGAGGAGGAATTTAAACCGGAGGTAAACGAAGGCGAGATCGAAGTCGAAGAGGAGCAATCCGATCCAGTCTCCGAGGAGGAGGAACCCGAAGACCTGGTCGATGATTCAGCGGAGGAAGATCAAATAGAGGAGGAAGGAAGCCCCTTGGTGGACGACGATGCCGAAACCATTACAGAGGAAGAAGAACCCGAACCCCTTGCTGAAGAATCCGAGGAGGAAGAGGAGAATGATTCCGTTGCCACCGACCCCGTGGAAGTGGAGGAAATGAGCGAGGACGATGCGGAAACTGGGGAACTCGACCTTAATTTACCCGACCCCGAAGAGACCTTGAGGAAAGTTGATGCCCTGTTGGCCGGTGAGGACGCAAGCGACGGTCCGGGTCCTGATTCGGAAGAAAAAAAACCCAAGTCATCGAAAACCGGCAGCACCTCGGTGGTGGCCAACGTCATGATCGGAATCGGAAACAAGCCCTATCTCCGCGGAGAAGGAGCCGGCTTAAGTTGGGACGAAGGAGTCCCCATGAATTTTATCGAAATCGGAAAGTGGGCCTGGACTCCCACCCGTAAGAACGCGGCCCTCACCGTCCAAGTTTACCGAAACGACGAGGACCCCGACAACGGGGGCAAGATCGAGGTCAGATCAGGCGAAGAAATCGAAATTACCCCGGATTTCGGGTAAGAGCCTCTCCTTCCCTAGCAAACAACTTCGATCCTTACGGGCGGATCAAGCAAACAATAAGATTGCAAAAAAAACAAGGGGGCTGCACGATCCCACTATCTTTTGGAGAATCTCAAAACTTTCACTGCCTGAAAATGCCCGCCCCTAAAAGTCTTCTCCTCCCCTTCCTCTTTTGGGGAATCGCGGTCCATGCCGAGACCAAGAGCATAGACTACTCGATGGAACCGACATCCTTTCCGGCGTTGGCCGGAGAAAGCCAATCCTCCGATTATTCCCAGTTTTCGGTGGTCGAACCAATCTCCGGGCTCTCGACGGTCCAAGTTCCCGACCAAGAAGACGCGACAGGGTTTTTGAACCTCATCCGGATTCCGAAACTCGAGCTTCGCAAGGCAATCGTTGAAACCCTTCAGCCCGAGATCAGCGGACGGACTGTCCGATTGAAGGCCCGATTACTCGACGACGGCGGCGAAGCCCCCAACCGGTTGGGCTTCCGGGTTACTTACGGATCTGGATCAAGTTCCGAAGTCACCGAAATTGCCGCCAGTCGGACGGGCAACCTCCTGACCGCGCAAACCAACACCTTCAGTCCGGGAAAGACCTATTACGTCCGGGCCTTTGCCGAGAACCAAGCGGGCGTCAGATTTGGTGCGACCAAAGCCTTCAAGCTCGATCAATCCTTGCCGGCACCTCTCGGTCAGGCAACGCCTACCGCAAACGGTTGGTACCGTTCCACCTGGTTCGGATCCTTTCTGCCCTTCGACAACGGCTGGGTTTACCACCTGAAACTTGGCTGGGTCTACCCCTACCCCGATGGCGAAGGAGGGCTTTGGCTTTGGTTGGAAAGCCAAGGGTGGATGTGGACTCAGTCCAACCTATTCCCCTACCTTTGGAGACATCAAAGCGGAGCATGGCGTTACTCGATCGGGTTGAGGGCAGAAATCCCAATCTTCCTCGATTGGATTGAACCAACCCCCAAACCAGGTCACAATCTACCGAACTCGCTGGTATTGGATCAGGACTTCATCACGCACAAAGGCGTTTACGTAACCGGATTCGAAAGGGGAGGAAAATTATTTTTCTCGGATCTCCAAGAGGATTCCGGATCAGACTATTACTCCGGCTCCGACTACTATTACAGTTCTGACTACTACAATTACAGTTACACGGCGAGTGGTTACAATTTCATGACGGGTTCGGGTTTGCCTGGATTTATCCAACCCCTCGACAACAAAAAGTTTATCGAACCCCGCATCATCTATGTCGACCCCTCCGGCAAATCTTGGCAGGCGAATCTCGACGACACCCTCTACGAGCAAGTCCTGACCCCACTCCCCTAACCTGGAAATCCCCCACTCTCTTTTCGAACTCTTTTGAAATCATCATGAAAAACAACCTGCTTCTTCTTTTTTTCCTCCTGCTCGGTTCATGGACAAGCGCCCTGGCGGTTCCCCCCTTGGTCAACTACGCCGGTCGGGTGGCGGTCAAAGGCCAACCCTTCGAAGGGACCGGTCAGCTCAAGTTCGCCTTGGTGAACGCAAGCGGAAAGCAGACCTACTGGAGCAACGACGGAACCAGCCTAAATGGTTCCGAACCCACCGCCCACGTCTCCGTCCAGGTAAACGGCGGTTTGTATTCCATTCTTCTGGGCAACACCGCGATTACCGGAATGTCCGCCCTCGATGTTTCGGTCTTCCGGACGCATTCGGACGTCAAGCTGCGCGTCTGGTTCAGCGACGGCAAGAACGGCTTCCAACAGCTGAGCCCCGACCGGCCCTTCTCTTCCGTCCCCTACGCCTTGAGCGCGGGTATCCCAGACGGTTCGATCGAGCTTTCCATGCTCTCCCCCGCCCTGCGAGCCAGTCTAGGACTTGGCACAGGCCAAACTTCTGGCGGAGGAAACCAAAATTCAAACTCACCGACTAATTCAAACCCACCGCCGACAAGTGGCTTGCCTGCTGGCGGTTCTTTCATTGCCGCAATTGGAAATAGCTTCTATTTTGCTCACGGGAAGGAGCTATGGGTGACTGATGGGAGCCCGGCAAGCAGCTTGAAACTGAAAACCTTTTATGCTGCACTGGGTGGAGCGTCTAAAGGCACAGTTTTGGGAAACCTTTTGTTTTTTACCGCCGACGATGGAACAAATGGTAGGGAGCTTTGGAAATCGGATGGAACTGTTAACGGGACGAGCCTAGTCAAGGATATCGCCCCAGGTGCATATTCCAGTTCCCCCGATACTTTGACTGCAGATGGGAACCTATTATACTTTAACGCCTCGGATGGAACTCAACAAAGAAAGTTTTGGAAATCGGATGGAACGGGACCGGGAACGACTGTTGTCTTTCCCGAACGCACTGGAGGGGTGAATAATTTCGTGCCTCATGGAAACCAAATTTATTTTAAAAGTGGTGCTCTCTTATATAAAACGGATGGTACTGCAGTTGGTACAGTTGAGCTCGCATATCAAGACGGCGATATTCTTCTTGTTGGTGACAATGTTCTTCTTGTTGAGGGTGGATTGATTTATTACATAACTCGGGGTATCCCAGGTCGGGCTGACACCACTCCATTACTTAGAGCTCCTTATTTGGTGCGTGGTAACATACTTTATGGGAACAATACTGAAGGAACATACAGTACAGATGGGACACCAACCGGCACATCCCTATTTAGCATCAAACCGATGCTGGGCGATTACACTCCTGGTGCAGGGTGGAACGTTTACAGCCAAGTCTTGGGAGAAAGCCTCTATTTTCCCGAAAAGGACGGGTACGATTACAAGCTCATGAAATCGAACTCTACGACAACGAGCACGGTCAAGAACTTCGGACGAGATCATGCCTTGACCAACTTATCCGTGTATGGAAATTATCTTCTCTTCGACCATGGAGCAGCCCTATGGAAATCGGACGGAACCGAAGCAGGCACCGTAATGATCAAAAGTGGTGCCAGCACATCCTCTATTTTTCATTCAACGGGAAACACCGTTTACCTGAAAACGGGTAGTTCCATCGAAACCATCAACCTGGCCGCCCAGTAGGAGCATACCCTACATCTCCCAACCGCAACCCTTCTCTCTTCAACCCAAGAGCGGGCTGGGATAGATCCCTTCGTCAACGAAACGGCCGATGGCTTCTTGCACCCGGGGTTTGTCTTCCTTGTAGGTGACCCCCATCCATGAGCAACTCGCCGGACGGACCGAGACCCGACCCGTTCCCTGCCGGATCCATTCGTCCACTGCGGCGGGCAGGTAGAATTCAGACTTTGAGGGGTCGGCCATGGATTCGAGAAAACGCGAGAAGCCCTCCCCGAGCGGAGAAAAGGCATCGGGGGGAAAGGCCCAGACGTTCATGGAAGTGGTTTCCTCTCCGGTCAAAGGCATGACATCACCGGCTGGGTTCTTACCCGAAACCTTATCCGCGCCCGAAATTTCGGTCCATTCCTCGACCGATTGCAAATAGCCATCCTCGGTTTGGCAAATTCCCCGGGAGACCGAACCATGCTCGGAGAGGGTCTCGGACAAGCGGAAGCCGACCATGGCGCACTCGAGCAGGCCTTCGGCGGAGGCTTCCGTGGAAAAGGCCTTCATCAGTTCGGTGAAGGTCTCGGCTCCGTAAAAGTCATCCGCATTGATCACGGCAAAGGAGCTTCCTTGCAAGGCTTCCCTCGCCGCCCACACGGCATGGCCCGTGCCCCAAGGCTTTTCGCGTTCCGGGGGGCAAGCAAAGTCACCGGGTAGGTCGTCCTTTTCCTGATAGGCATAGTCCACCTCGAGGATGCCTTGGTATTTGCGGCCTACTTGTTCCTCAAAGAGGTCCCTCATTTCCCGGCGGATCAGGAAGACGACCCGGGTAAAACCGGCCCGCTTGGCATCGTAGATGGAATAGTCCATGAGGGTTTCGCCGCTCGGGCCCACGGGGTCGAGTTGCTTGAGTCCGCCGTAGCGAGAACCCATGCCGGCTGCAAGAACGAGAAGGGATGGTTGGTCAGAAGTCATTTCGAATGGCAAAGGATAAGTAATCGAGCAGGTCGGTCGCGTAGACCGCTTCCTGTCCGTGTTGACGGGCGAGCACCTCGGCGGCCCGGCCATGCCAAAGGACGGCCAGGGAAGCGGAGGTCGGGATATCGAAAATCTTTTTGGCAAGCAGGGCGCCTAGAATACCGGTGAGCAGATCGCCGCTCCCACCCCGGGCAAGAAGGGAACTGCCGATGAAAGAATAATGATGGGCTGCTGGAGAAACGATTTGCGTATGAGCCCCCTTGAGTACGAGAGTGCTTCCGGTCTGCGAGACGTAGTCCTTTGGGGATCGGCCCTCGGAGATACGGGCGAATTCACCGGCGTGCGGGGTCAAGACAAGCCGGTCGGGGCTTGGGGCATCACTGAGGATTTCCGGGCGCAAAGCGTCGGCGTCGAGAACGACCGGGCCTTCGAAAAAGGAAAGGGTTTCCCGAACCAGGGAATGAGTTTCTCCTTCGGTACCCAAACCCGGGCCGATGGCCAGGGCCGTGGCTTTGGGAAGGAATTGCCGGACTTGGCCCAAACCTTCGAGAGCCAGCCCGCCATCCGGGGTTTCGGGCAGAGGGACCCACATGGCTTCCGGCCTTTGGGCGGCAAAGGAAGCGTGGAGAGATTCGGGGATCCCCACGGTCACAAGCCCCACTCCAGCTTTGAGGGCGGCCTGGGCGGCCATCATGGCGGCTCCACCCAATTCGCGGGAACCGGCAAGCAGGAAGAGGTGACCTTGGTCGCGCTTGTCGCAATCGGCCGGTCGCAAACGGCGCAAGCGTTTCAAGACGGAACTACGGAGCACTCCAGCCTGTTCTGGAGTCGTTTCCTCCCCGGGTTGTTCGAAAAAGCCAAGATCGAGGTAACGCAGGCGACCGGTCCATTTCAGGTTTTCGGGCAAAACGACGGGTGTCTTCACAATGCCCGTGCAATAAGTGAAATCGGCCCGCAGGGCATCCTCGACCTGCTCCTCTCCGATCCCGGTGGGCATGTCCACGGCGGCCCGCACGGCGATTTCCTCAAAGTCGTTGATGGCTTTCACCCAGTCTCCCAGCGGTTCACGCAAAGGCAAACTGGCCTGCATCCCGAGCAGGCCGTCGATGGAGGCATCGAACCCGCGTTCGCCGGATTGTTCGACCATGGTTTTCCTCAGGGAATCGATTCCATCCGCTTCGCTGGCGGGAGGCATTTCCTCGATCCGCTTGGCGGCCAATTCCAAGAGCTCGGTCCGGGCCCGTTGGGTATGCGGACGGCACTCGTCCCATGAACAAAGGGGCCAAACCACGGCTCGGGCGGTTGGGATCGTCCGGAGCATCCGCTTGGCCGCAAGGAGGGCGTCCCCTCCATTGTGTCCTTTGCCGACCAAGACCAATATTCTCGGCCTCGGTGGAATGGTACGGAGTTCGCGCATGTCGCGGAGGAAGGAATCTCCGATCGATTCACCGGCTTGGTTCATGACCTGCCATTCGCGTTCTTCGTTGCCTTTGAAAAACGATTTTTCAAAGGCGAGGGATTGCTCGCAAGAAAGAATGGGGTCGGCGGGCAAAGGGTTCATTTGGAAGAAACAAGAAGGACGATGGCCGAGGCGATGGATTCCAAATGGGTCAGGCTGACGAGGGCCTCGCTTGCCCCCTTTTTCTCGAGCAGGGCCCTCCCCTTTTCGCTGAAACGCAAGAGGGGTTGCCCTTGGTCTCCATTCTCCACCTCAGCGTCCAACCAGCCGAATTCTTTGCCGAACCCTGTACCGAAGGCTTTCGACACTGCCTCCTTGGCCGCAAACCGGGCGGCCAAGTGGGGTGCGGGAGCGGCCTTTTCCCTGCAATAGGCCTGCTCGGCGGGGGAAAAGATCTTGTTTAGGAAATGGTCCCCGTGCTTGTCGAGGGAATCACGGATGCGGTCTACCTCGATTTGGTCGATCCCCACGCCCACGACGTTGGTTCCAGGAGGAATGGCGGGTAGTTCGCTCACTCGTTGAGCATCCGGCGCATGGTTTGGACGGCCTCCTCGAGACCGGTCGAGACGGAACGTGAGATAATGCTGTGTCCAATATTGTACTCGTAAACCTGATCAAGGGTCTTGGCCCCCTCCACATTCTCATAATTGATGCCATGGCCGGCATTGACCCGCAGGCCCAGGGAAACTCCGAGTTCCATGCCCGAACGAAGCGTTCCCAGTTCTTTTTCCCTGTTTTCGGAATCGAACCAGGCTCGGGCGAAACTCCCGGTATGCAACTCGACCCAGGGGGATTCGATCTCGGCCGAGGCCTCGAGTTGAGCGGGATCGGGATCGATAAACATGCTGGTCGGAATGCCGGCATCCAAAAAAGCCCTCACCACCTCGCGGGAGCGTTCGAGGTTACCCGCTACGTCGAGACCTCCTTCGGTCGTCACTTCCTTGCGGTTTTCGGGAACCAGGCAAACGCTCTCCGGTTTGAGGGAAAGGGCCAGTTCGACCATTTCAGCGGAAAGCGAGACTTCGAGGTTGAGCCTCGTCTTTTTGCGTTCGAGGTAGCGTTGCACGTCCTCAACTTGGATGTGCCTGCGATCTTCCCGAATGTGCATGGTTATGCCATCCGCCCCAGCCTCCTCGGCCAACCAGGCCATGGCGGCGGGGTCGGGCTCGACGAAACCGCCGTGGCTATTCGTTTCGTCCCGGTATCGGGCCTGCCGGATGGTCGCTACGTGATCGACGTTGACTCCTAGTAAAATCATAAGAACAAATAATCTTAGGAGGTTTCTACTCGAAACTCAACTGACTTTGCGGGTCATCTCGTTTTGGTTGCTCGGCCCCGGGAAAAAGGTTTCGGAGGAAGCGCGGGCGGTGAAGGCGGGTCGCTCCACTTTCCTTCAGGGCCTTGAGATGATTGGGCGACCCGTAGCCCTTGTTGGAGGCAAAATCATAGGCGGGAAACTCTTCTGCAAATTTTCTCATTATCCGGTCACGAGTGACCTTGGCGATCAAGGAACCCATCGCTATGGCAAGCGAGATGGTGTCTCCCTTGACCAAGCCTTGGTGCTCGTAGGGAAGCCTTTTCATCGGCCTCCCGTCGACCCGCACGACCCATTTTTTATCATCCTCGGATGAACCGGTGGTGGAAAAAAGATCTTCCTCGGATTTCGGTTCGGGGGACCAAAGCTGTTTGCTTTTTGCAGAAACTTCGTCCATCGCCCGCTTCATGGCCAAACAGGTCGCACCCACGATATTCTCGGTCTCGATCTCTTCGATCGAAGATTCGCCCGAAGCCCAAAATAATTCGCCCCGCTCGGCCAGGCCCAAGATCACGGTGTAAAGTTTTTCGCGACGCTCTTCGGCGAATTGCTTGGAGTCGTTCATTTCGGAACAAGCTTTTCGGTTAGCTGCCTTGAGGAAGAATTCGGCGGGCAAAACAACGGCTCCGGCCACCACCGGCCCGGCGAGGCAGCCGCGACCCGCCTCGTCCACCCCGACAATCCCTAAAGACCGCTTGGCTTCTTTGCGGTCGTAGGTCCAACGAGGGTTTGCCATCGAGCCTCCCTGTCCCTCCTACTTACGCCACTTCGGATTCCAAGACTTCTTGGCGGGGGGAGTCTTGCCCATCGCCTCGTACGCAGTCTTGAAGTGCATTTTGCAAAATTCCGCCATCCGTTCCTCCCCCAACTGCTCGAACAGTTGGGTGGCCACTTCCTTGGCTTGGGCACCCGAGCCTTTGGGGATGGGTCGACCGGCCAATGCCTCGAGTTTTTTCATCTGCTCGAGCCAGGTGGCCCGGGCGATAACCGAAGCCGCGGCGACGACCGGATCTTCCTCTGCCTTGGTTCTCATTTGCAGATCGAACCCCGTACCTTCGACGTACTTTTGGACGAGGGGCTGCTTGGTAAACTGGTCGAGCAAACCCCACTCGGGCTTCCTCAGTTCAAGGGCGTCGTTGAGAGCCCGCCCGTGCAACCAAGCGAGCATTTTGTTGAGGTTGTTTCCGAATTTACCGTAAAGCTCGTTGTATTTGAGCATGCCGGTAAAGGCCGTCTTGATGACCACCCCCTTGGTTGATGCAATGTGTTTGGCCATCTTGAGGATAGCCCCGTCGGTTATGGTCTTGCTGTCCCGAATACCCGCTTCCATCCAAGAACGGACCATATCTCCATCTCCGATCACGCATGCGGTGACCACCGGGCCGAAAAGATCGCCCTTTCCACTCTCGTCCAGTCCAGCGTGAGGCTCGAACCATTCCGGGTTGTTCACTTCCTCGTACCCGAGGAGAATTTCGCCGGTAACCTCGGGTTCGAGAATGTTGGTCACGAAATCTTCCGTCCCCCTGCCCTGCACGACTAGTTTTCCACTTTCATAGGCAACGACCTTGACCTGGTCGCCATCAAAGGCATGACGGGCATACTGGACCTCACGGGTAGGCCAGCCTCTGGACGAAAGGGCCTGACCGAGCTTATCCAATTGATCACCCTTTAATTTTAGGGTGTACATAGACTTTTTCTTTCTTTCCTCACCACCGGAATTTGAAGCTGCGCTTGCCATAAGCAGGATATATTTGGAAAAGACTTGAAGAAAAAGCAACTGCCAAGCATGACATCGCAAATTTTAAACCATACCCTCAAGGATCTCCGAAGGATTAAGTCCTTTCGGGAATCCTTGCTGGCTTGGTACGACGATTACAAGCGGGAACTCCCTTGGCGTTCGCAACCGGGTCTTTATAAGACGGTGGTCTCCGAGTTCATGCTCCAGCAGACTCGGGTTTCAACCGTCCTGCCCTATTTCGAAAGATGGATGAACCTGTTCCCTGATTTTACGGCCTTGGCCCAAGCCCCCGAGGAAGGGGTGCTTAAGGCATGGGAAGGACTGGGCTACTATTCCCGAGCCCGCAACTTGCATAAACTGGCTAGGCAAGTCGATTCATGGGATACGATCCCCGTCGATGCAAAATCCTGGCAAGCGCTTCCGGGGATCGGACCTTATGTCGCGGCTGCCGTAACAAGCATATCATTCGGACAAACGGAAGCGGTCTGCGACGGGAATGTGGTTCGGGTACTGACCCGTCTCTTTGCCAACGACGAACCCTTCAAGGACGGTGCGACCGCGCAGAAGAAACTACGGCCTTTGGCAGCCGAACTCCTCGACGCCAACCGTCCGGGTGATTACAATCAGGCCATGATGGAACTCGGGGCGACCGTTTGCCACCGACAATCTCCGCTTTGCCTGACTTGTCCGGTAATCGACTACTGCAAAGCGGGAAAAACGGGAGATTTCGAGCGATATCCGAATTTGGCGAAAAAGAAGAAATCCAAGCAAAAGATCACCCGGTACTGGATCGAGTCGAAGGACGGTTTGCTCCTTTGTTCGGCCGCCAAAGGTTCGGCCAGGTTGGCGGGAATCTACGAGTTGCCGGAAAAACTACCCCCTGAACTTGAAGAGGGTGACCCCAAAGCCAAGGTCTTGGCGACCAAGAAGCGGACCATCGGACAAGTCGACTACGAAGAGGAAATCCATAGGGCGGTTTTACCCAAAAGGACAAAAATTACCCTGCCCGAGGGTTACCGATGGGTTCGTTGGGCCGAACTGGACGATCTCACCTTATCCGGGCCCCACCGCAAGTGGATCAAGGAATTGAGCGGGAATCCCGCCTAGGATTTTTCAGGGTCTTCCTTCGGAGCCTGACAGGACCAACACTCCGTGAAAACTCCGTCCACTTGCTCTTGGCACTTCGGGCACTCCCACTCTTCCATTGCTTGGGATGGAGCCTGGAAATAATCGGTCAGGATCTGGCGGGCCCGAACGAAGTCCTCGTGATTCAAGACACAAACGTTCGGAAACATGTCGGGAATCGGGACCTCGGTAATGTTCGACCCCGTCCAGTTGCGAAGGACGGTCTGAATGCCTTCGCTTTTGAGGAGTTGGTCCACCAACCCGACTTTTGCGGAGT
>Ga0233432_10001440_pt1 | contig 23047 bp, 15 predicted proteins | sample SI_122_August201_6_FD_179870 | JGI IMG/M metagenome (GOLD analysis project Ga0233432, IMG submission 179870) | Seawater microbial communities from Saanich Inlet, British Columbia, Canada - SI_122_August2016_10_MG | ecosystem: Environmental > Aquatic > Marine > Inlet | place: Canada: British... | reverse complement strand
CCGAAAGCATGGTACATGTGACTATCACTCAATATCATTGGTCGCGGCCTCTCCTCCAAACATTTTGTCTTCTCTGTGCAGTCCTGTTTTCCTTTGGACAAGCAGTTTGTGCCAGTGCAAAAGATATTGATACTCTGAGAGTTGAAACTGAAGTCTTTGCAGATCGTAAAGACGTACCGATCGCTCGAAGCCTGACACTCTTTTCGTCCAAAGTCGCTTGGGATTTCCTTGACGCGGCAACTTTGGATAAGAAGAGTCCGGATTCCAAATCAGCTAATTCAGAGTCCTTTGACGGTGAAATCATCCTTCACGACCCAACTCGTGAAAGAGTATTGCTGATTGATCCACTTCGGAAAGTAAAGACCTCCGTAGATACAATTCAAATCGAACGACTACGTATTTCACTTTCCAAATGGGCTCGCACATCAGACGATAAATTAATTTGCTGGGCTGGTGGCCCACATTTTGACAATAGTGTTCATGAATCTGTAAATATAATCGAACTCGTGGGACCAAGAGCGCAGTACCGTATTGAAGTCACAGATGCCCCTACACAAGAGATCGCTGATCAATATCATCAATTCGCAGACACAGCGATTCTTCTTCGTGCGCTTCTCCATCCCGGTGGCATCCCACCTTTTCCGAGGCTGGAACTCAACAAGCGGATTGCATCCAAAGTAAAACTTCCAACATCCGTAACTCTTCAGATTGACCCTCGAGGAAGTCTTATTGCGTCTGGGTTCTCCTCAGTAATGCAACGTCATTTACATTCGACTCATCGAATTCATCCTGGCCTTCGGGCTGATGATCTCCAACGTATTGCTGCTGCTGAAGCCTGCATGGCAATCGCTGAAGAAGTGAGTCTCGCAGCATATACGGAAACTGAAACGAAATAGTTTTCGTCTTATTCAAAAGGCGAACAACTCAAAAACATTTTTTAAAAAGATTTTGTACTTTTGTTGTTCTCTCGGTGCAGCCGGAATGATCCGTATGACTGCATGATAAATCGTTACGGCCAAGAAATCTTAGGCATCCGGACGATATTCTCTTTAGTTCCTATCTTTCCCAAATCTTTGAATGATCTAAGTCGTGGTGCTGTCTACCCGCTAAGATCATAAAAAGTCTGCGTAGTCGCTAGCTCTATTCATTCCACAAATTTATCTTACAAACATGGAGGCTTTTATGCTGGTATTGTCCCGAAAGCAAAATGAGCGCATTCGAGTTGGAGAATCAGTTGTTGTAACAGTAGTACGAGTAAACGGTGGTAAAGTCCGAATAGGAATTGAAGCTCCGTCAGAAATGCGGGTTCTACGGGACGAACTAGAAATTGATGCACTTGGAGACGTCGTTCTTGAAGATGATGGTGTTCTACCAATCTCAAGATTATGCAAACTTGCTGGATAAGTATTTAGGGTGGCAGTTTTGGAAGATACTGTAACGAAAAATTCTTCGCGACCATCAGAAGACAAAGAAGCAGATGCGTCTTCTCATCACGTCATGAGGCACGCACGAACATATCGCCTGATGCTTTTTGCAAGCGTGTTCTGCTGCATCATAATTTTTTTTGTTATAAGCATGGCCTTTGTACCACCTCAGTTTTATCAGTCAGTTGCAGATAAAAGATCCAACGATCAATCAGTCGCCGGACGTTTTGTAACACAGGTAGCTGCTGTCACCAATCAGTTACGGCAGGACAAGAAATGGGGTATCAACGTGCGCGAAAGTGAAATAAATGCATGGTTGGGGCATGATCTGCCTCGTAATCACCCGGATCTCCTAAAGACCACCCTGTGGGGCCGATTATCTCGCCCTCGTATCAAACTCGAACCCCAATTGGTTCGTATTGGAATAGAAGTTTCTACATGGGGAGTGACGGCCGTAGCATGGGCTGATGTTGAGGTAAGGCTGAAATCATCTAATCAGTTTGCCTTAACCGTTCGCCGTGCCGGACTAGGCCAACTTCCACTTCCTCGGAATGCCATTCTTGAAGAATGCAGTAAGACTCTAAAAATTGCCGGGATGCACACAGAAATGCAAAGATTTCGTGATCGTACACTTCTCTTGGCAACAGTTCCTGAACAGCTTTCTCATTCAGTTTTACTGAACCCAGAAAACCAAACAGCACGTCACTGGCAAGTTGATTCCCTAAGAATTGACCACGGATCTGTCACAGTTGCCGGAAAAAGTCATACGGCTAAAAACTCCCATGACTTTTCAGACGTGCTTCCATAAATCGTGGCTTAGCGTCCTGGCAGAAAAAGATACTGTTCAATATTCTCAATATCTCTTTACAACTAAATTAGTGTGTTCTCTTAGTTGACAAATGAAACTTTTTTGTACTTTATTCTTCGTTTCAAGCTGTGAAAGGTTCAAAATTGAAATTCCCCAAGCTCACCACACTACATTCGCGTTAGGAACTATATGAGTAAAAAAAAGAAAAAGCCTGTCCTTCATGATGTACCGAATGAGAATACTCCTTGGGGTGAGACTCATGGCAACATGTGCGACAATCTTCCGAACACTGTTCTGGGAGATGATATCGCACTCGTTGCGGAAAACATGGAGGCAATCCTTCGTTCACCCAGCTACAGCCTTGCACAAGACGATCATGCACTCCTTGAGCGAACTGAGATGCGTGGCGTCCGAATGTTACTGGAACTTGGTAAACCAGAGCTGGCCTTTCAAGAAGATAATATTGAGTCAACCGTCATTGTATTCGGCGGTACACAAATTATCGAAAAAAATGCATCAGAACGACGACTCTCTGAAGCTCGTCGTAATCAAGCGATAGATATTGAAGACCCAAGGCTTATCCATGAGGTTCAACGCAATGAACGATTAGTTGAATTATCTCACTTTTACGATGATGCGAGGCAGTTTGCTCGACTTGTTTCCATCGACAATCAATGTGATGAAAAACGATCGTATGTCGTTGTCACTGGGGGTGGCCCCGGCATTATGGAAGCTGCCAACCGAGGTGCTTTTGATGTTGGATGCAAATCTATTGGGTTAAACATCAAGCTACCCGGAGAACAACAACCAAATCCGTTTATAACACCAGAACTTTGCTTTCAATTTAAATATTTTGCTCTACGAAAATTTCATTTCATTCTTCGGTCCGTAGGTGCTGTACTCTTCCCAGGTGGATTCGGCACACTCGATGAGATGTTTCAAACCCTCACGCTGAGACAAACGCACAGAATGCAGCCTATCCCAATAATTTTATTCGGGCATGATTACTGGTCTAAAGTTATCGACTTTAACTTCCTCGCTGACTCTGGCGTCATATCTCACGAACATCTTGATCTTTTCCAATATGCAGACACTCCTGAAAGTGCTTGGGACAAAATACTTCAGTTCAATAAAGACTTGGCAGCCACATCATCGACTACGAAAAGCATGCCTATTTGATATTCTGCCCCTCATTAATAGCGGGGTAGCAAAGATATCAAACACGTGGAATTCGAAGGCAAAACAAACTCCCTTTGTCCAACTGACTATCCACTGAAATGGTTCCCCCATGAGCTTGGACAATGTGCTTCACAATTGACAAGCCAAGTCCCGTACCACCTGCCTGCCTACTTCGACCTTTATCAATACGATAAAACCGTTCAAAAAGTCGAGGCAGGTGCTCAGAATGGATACCACAACCGTGGTCAGCAACACTAATTGTAAGTTCTTCTTTATTCTCAGAAGGAATTCTTTTTAGCCTTGCGCAAATTAATATTGGTTGATGTGTGCCACTATACTTAACTGCATTTTCAATTAGGTTAACTACTGCTTGTTCCATGAGAGGCGCATTGACATCCGCAATCAGATTCGTATCACAATCGATATTTAGCTCAATTCCCTGCTCTGCTGCACGAGGCATACAGTCTGAGCAAGCTGTCGCCAAAAGATCAGCTATTCGTGTCGGCTCTAATGGAAGTGAGCCAGAATCTTCACTTTGTTCAATTCGTGATAGAGCGAGCAAGTCTTCAATAATTGATTCAAGTCGATCGGCTTGTTTCGCGACGATAGATAAAAATCGTGTATTGTCATCCGGCTCATTCATTGCTCCATCGAGAAGTGTTTCCACAAATCCCTTTATTGTTGCGATGGGTGTCTTTAATTCATGAGATACATTCGCCACAAAATCTTGTCGAACAACTTCTAAACGCTCTAATTCAGTAACATCATTTAAAACAATAACAGCTCCACCCTCCCCAGAAGGGTCTCGAAGTGCTGTTCCATGAGCACGCATTGTTCTTTTTGGAGGACCCGGCAAGTCAAAATCGTCCTCAATCGGCTCACGACAATCAATTGCTCGTAAAACAAAGTGCCGAATTGCTGGATTTCTCACCACACTCTGAAGAGGTTGTCGAAGAGCAACTTCAATATCAATATTCAACAGCCTCGCCGCTGCTTGATTGAGGCCGACAATCCTCTGCCGAACATCAACTGCAAGCACGCCTTCCATCATGCTATCGAGTACTGCCTCTTGTTCAGTATCTCTTCGGCCAAGAGTTAAGCCCCGCTCTACAAGTTTCTCTTTCAATCTACTCGTTGCTTCAGCAATAGCTGCTAATTCTACAACCTCTGGCTTTAATATTCGTTCTGTTCCATCACCACTTGCAACACGTTGGACTGCACGGGCAAGGTCATGAACTGGCTTTGCAACCCAAAGAGCAATGAACCATCCTATGATTAACGCACATAAACCAAGAATTAAATAGCCAATGAAAAGCTGCTTTAATGAATCTGAAAGTATCCGATCCGTTTCTTGTGTTTCAACTGAGAGACAAAGAGCTCCTAAAGGAATGTCCCTAGGAGAAAACGGAACTGCTACTACGAAAAGACGACTATTACTATCAACATCAAAACTACTTGTCTTTGCAATTCTCCCAGATTGTGTCTCACTGAGAAGCTGTGACAGACCAGGTAGACTATTTATGGCTTCGTCCTGCTCTGGCTTCGCAAAGAGTTTTGTATCTATACGACTTCCTTGAAAATCGATGATCTCAAATTTCTGTTCTTTTGAAATCATGGTTTTATAAGGCAGTTGATCAGATGGATCCTGTCCTGAAAAATCAGCAACGTCTTCAAGAACATCTGCCAATCCGACAGCTGCTGCCGTCATTCGCTCAAATTCGGCATCCTCCGTAACCGAGGCCATGCGTACTGTTGTCAACCAATAACACCCAGCTAACACCGTGACTAATGCCACCGCGTAGGTTACAAAGAAATGTCTTGCGAGCCGAAGTTTGGGCATAACATTACAAGGGGGTTCAAGAACTCATGCCCGGAACCGATACCCTACGCCCCGGACAGTCTCAATATTACTACCAAATACACCAAGTTTCTTACGCAGACCTGCTACCTGAACATCAACTGACCGTTCCGTGACAGGATAATCCTCGCCCTTTACTGCATCAACAATTTGACTTCGTGTATAAGCCCACCCTGGCCTTTTCGCAAGGAATTGAAGAAGCGCAAACTCAGTATAAGTCAACTTGAGTTCATTGCCCTGCAACGTTACCTCATGCCGACCGGGATGAATTATTAAGTCTCTAATTTGAATCGTTGTCTCCTGTAGACTACGAAGTTCTACATCCTTGCGGCGTAAAAGCGACTTTACTCTTGCAAGAAGCACTCGTGGACTAAAAGGTTTTGTAATGTAGTCATCTGCACCTCCATCAAGACCTGTGATGACATCTCGCTCCTCACTTTTAGCCGTGAGCATTATAATTGGTACATCTCGTGTTTTTGAATCTCTCTTCAAACGGCGGCATACTTCAAGACCATCGATACCAGGAAGCATTAGGTCGAGAACAATCAGATTTGGTAGTTTGCGTTGTACTGAATCAATAGCTTTCTCACCCGTGTCAACACACGTGATGGAATGACCCTCCTTAGCGAGCGTATATCGCACTAATTCGAGAAGATCTTCTTCATCATCTACAACGAGAATTTTATGATGCGCAGTTGATTCGTTAATAGACATTTTTGAATACGCAGAGATACACAAGGTGTTTTTACTAATTCATCATTTACTTTTCATTACCGATACTTCGTATCTTTCTATTATCAATCCAAAAATGCCTCCCAAAAGCATCATGAGACTTTTATCTTTCTTATTACGACAGCGCCACGTTCTTAATAATGTGTCGCATGGACTAAGATTCTATGAAATTCAAGATATTTCAAAAATATTTTACGAAAGGAGCATCTCTACATCTTCCGTTGTAAGACCCGAAAGAATACCGGTATCGGCACTTATGATCGACGCTGCGAGTTCCCGTTTTTGGTCTTGGAGTGCCAGTATCTTTTCTTCAACTGTGTTTTGGGCAATAAGTCGATAGGCAAAAACGGGACGTGTCTGACCGATACGATGGGCACGGTCGATTGCCTGAGCTTCTACTGCTGGATTCCACCAAGGATCCAAAATATAAACGTAATCAGCCGCAGTCAGGTTCAAACCCTGCCCTCCTGCCTTGAGGCTTACAAGAAACAGCCGGCATTCCGGATCTTCCTGAAATCTCTCAACACGGCTCTGTCTATCAGTAGTCTTCCCATCAAGATATTCATACGTTCGGCCTTTTGCATCTAACTTTCGCCGAAGAATAGCAAGAAAACTTGTGAATTGGCTAAATACAAGGACCTTGTGACCTTCATCAAGCACCTCATCAAGTTGCTCCAACAACGTATCTAATTTCGTAGATGGATCATCAATTCGAGCTGCATCAATCAAGCCTGGGTGACAGGCTGCTTGACGAAGTCGTAACAAGGCTTCAAGAACGGCAATACGACTACGACCAATTCCCTGCTGGCCGATTCGCGTGGTCAGTTCATTACGATAATGTTGGCGAAGATCGTCATATGCTTTTCTTTGTTGATCACCCAACTCACAGAACAGCGTTTGCTCTGTTTTCTGAGGAAGATCGGAGAGCACTTCCGTTTTTGTTCTTCGAAGGAGGTACGGGCGTACAGCCCGAGCGACAAGTTCTGATCCATTACCTCGACCACCTGCTAGAAACTTCTTTAAACGACCAGCCGTCCCAAGCTGCCCCGGATTTAAAAATTCAAAAATACTCCACAGCTCACCAATATGATTTTCAACTGGCGTACCCGTCAGAGCTAATCGCTGCCTCGCACCCAACAAGCGACACGCTTTTGCGGCCTGACTTGTTGCATTCTTTATTGATTGAGCCTCATCAAGAATGACATAGTCAAAATCAATTTTGCGATGCTGATTTATATCACGACGAAGAGTTCCGTACGTTGTAAGAACAAGATCAAATTGATCTAGTGTCTCTGTTGAATCAGTTCGCTCTTGACCAGTGTAGTTAAGCAGTCGTAACTCCGGCGCAAAACGTTTTGCTTCTTCCATCCAATTGAATATCAAGCTTTTTGGCACAATCACGAGCGAAGGTCGCATAGCTATACCAGATTCTTGGAGCACACGTCGCCTTCTTACAAGGAGCGCTAGCACCTGAATTGTCTTACCAAGACCCATGTCATCAGCAAGGCAACCTCCAAGGCCAAGTCGCTCCAAGAAGCTAAGCCATCCCAAGCCTTCTTTTTGGTAATGGCGCAGACTACCCTGAAATCCGTCTGGTTCATTTTCCGGCTCCGGCCTACCACCTGCAGCCAATTCGTCACGAATCACTGAAAATGCATCATCTACTCGAGATTGAGGCATTCCAGCTATAAGTGCGTCGAGTAAAGCTGCCTGCATACGACCATATCGAAGACGCCCGTCTTTTTGCTGCGCAAGTGCCAGTAGTGGCTCTAGCTGCGTCGCAAAGTCGGCGGGCAGAATTCCACGAGAACCATCCTCGAGATCAACTGCTCGATCACCTCTTGCGAGGGCTGAGAGGAGTTCAGGCATATCTGCAGTTACACCACCGAAGTCAATGGATCCAGAAAGTTCAAACCAATCAATACCGCTATTCACATTCCAAGCAACATTGCCAGCTGGCCGGTATCGTCGACCAGAGACCTCAACGGCCCACCCAACACTCGCTAGCTGAGATACCGAAGCGTCTAGTCGTGAACGAGGGACCTCAACGTGATGTGTGGGAATGTCATTTTCTTCAATGACACTTGCCTGTCCGGTTCGCACTGGAGAAAACCCAAAACGTGGAAGCGCGGTTAGCGCTATACGCTCTGCTATTTTATTTCGCCTGACAAGTCGCCGCCGTGCCGCATCGGCCGCTCCGCCTGCAGGATCATCTGCTGCTATTTGAATCCCGCCGTAGTCAAACCAAATTTTACCACCCAACTGAACCTTAGATTTACTTTTACGTGACTTACGCTTCGGCCTACCAAGTGATGCTTCTGGATCGATAAGCTCATCCTGCTGGTCATCTTTCACGTTTGGTGAATCATCTAATACTAGTTTTGGCTGAGGCTTTCCTGACTCTACCTGCCACCCTGTCCATCCCGGCAGTTCTAATTTTGGTAAATCTGCCAATGAGGCGAGCTGCTCAATCAGTCCATCGATCTGTGATCCTGAGAGTTCAATTGGACCTCGCCGATCGAATTGTTCCATCCAACCTCGAATAGCCGCGGGTTCATCGCTTTCCGAGTATTCAGTCTGATGCTCTTCGGCTGCTGCATCAATCACGAGCCGACACAAGCGATCATTGAGGACAATAAATCCAGCTCGTAGAATCAACCTTGGTGTTTGGAGAGACTGCCGCTCGCTCCCCCGCACAAGAAGACCATGAAGACTCGCCTTCTTCGGACAAATTCGCTTCTCACTCTTGGAAAGAAGGTCGTTTTCAAGACATGCTTCAAGGCCTGTATCGTCACCGGGTTCGACCATTAAAGCAAATTCCCAAGGTCGACCGGCATCCCATACTAAAGGTACGACTGTTTCGGGTGAACGACGAGGTTCCGGCTGAAAAACTAATCTTCCTTCGGCACAAAGCATTGCAAGATCCTGCGACGCAGATTGTCGGCTCAGGAGGAACCGACTCATGGTCCGCTCTTCAAGCGTCTGACCCCCATGGTGTGTCTCGCCAGACGTTGTGCCAGCGAGATTTGCTAAAACTCGCCTTTCATCGGCATCAAAATGCCCAAATGAAATTGATTGGGGCCCAATAATGATTGGTTTGGGCTGACCATTTGGATTACCTGATTCATCAATCGGCATACGACATGGCTGCAAAGCAACGAATCGACTGTCTGCCGATGCCGCATCAAGTAGAAACATCAGTGTACCAGTGCTTTTTCGCAATCCACCTAGAACAACACTGCTGGTTCGTAATGCTGGCTCGACCAACCGCCGACGGTTTTCAAGCTCGGTCGACCATGCTGGCTGCCGTACCTTCTTTTGACTCGATTGATTCTCACCAATTGGACTCTGCTGCAGTTGGCTACCATTTTGCAGTGAACCTTGATGATCAGGCTCATTCCCAGGGATCACACCCGCAACATCTTCTGATTCAAATTCCTCGAGATCTTCCATATCATCAGCAACGACATCGAGCGTCACTGGTGTTTGCTCTGCGATACCACTAAGCAAACCACGTCTATCAACTTCCAGTAGAACCGCCGCAACGAGTGCACATGGCTTGCCAGCTCGCCCATCAGGACTTGTGCAACGACTTTCGAGAATCATACCACCGCGTCGATTTGCCGAGAGCTCTAGCAGAACTTCATGGCTTGTCCCATCATCACTTGAAAGTGTTGCCTGAACCTGGCCAACGCGAGGACAGATTACTTTTTCTGGGATAAGGCCACGTGCTCTCTTGCGATCACGTGGATTAAAAAGATGAAAGAGACGCTGCTCCAGAGTGGTCATAGTTTGTATCAATTTTTAGCGAATGGATAAATATAAAATTAGCTACAGCGAGACCGTCTAGTGCCGCACAAGCCAACCCTTAGTTGTACCCCAATTCACTCAAAAACACAGGCAGAAAATATTCAAAGAATTCTCCCACTGTCTTCATACTGTTCACCTAAATTTATTACTTTTGTTGTACAGTCGCAATAAATTCAAGAACATTTTCAACCGGAGTTTCTGGTAGTATGCCATGTCCAAGATTCATGATGTGTCCTGGGCGTCCTGCGACACTTTTCAGAATATCTTCTGTACGGCGTCGAACAACGTCAGGAGTCGCGTGCAATACCGCCGGGTCAAGATTGCCCTGCACGCCGCGATGAAAGCCTACTTGCCGCCAGGCTTCATCTAATTCAATTCGCCAATCGATACCCATAACTGTTCCGCCAGCTTCTGCGGCAAATGGTAGAAGCGCTGGATTACCAGCAGCAAAGTGAATGACTGGTCCACGACCAACAACTGATTCCAAGACCGTTCGGCTATGGGGTAAGACATACTCACGATATTGGTTTGGCGACAGACAGCCTACCCAACTATCAAAAACCTGAACTGCATTCGCGCCGGCGTCGAATTGAGCCTGAAGATATCTTCCTATCGTTCTAGCAAGTCTCCCCATAAGTTCATGCCACGCATCAGGATCAGTCAACATAAATCTTTTTGTATGTAACCAGTTTCGACTTGTTCCACCTTCTATAGCGTATCCAGCCAAAGTGAATGGAGCGCCGGAAAAACCAATCACCGGCAGGTCTTTTTGAAGGCCAGAACGCGTGGCTCTGACTGTCTCAAACACAAAGTTGAGTGGGTCGACATCAACAAGTTCATGAAACCGATCAAGATCTGTCCGGTTCCGAAGGGGATTATGGATAACCGGACCTTCGCCTACAGCAAATTCTAAATCGAGTCCCATTGGCTGTAAAATTGGCAACAAGTCACTAAAAATAATTGCGGCATCAACACCTAACCTATCAACCGTTGCTAGCATTACTTCAGCCGAAAGTGTTGGATTTTTACAAAGTTCCAAGAATGTTACCTTACTGCGAATTGCTTGATATTCGGGTAGATAACGACCTGCCTGCCTCATCAACCAAACAGGTGGGCGAGCGACCGATTCACAACGACAAGCCCTCATAAAAAGGGAGTCCTCGACGTTGCCTGTGGGTTGGGGGTTTTTCTCTGAAGCTTTGTTATGAGAGGTCATAGCATTAAGTATAGTAAGTGAACGGTAAGATTCATTAACTCAAAATTAATGTATTCTCGAGTACAATAAGAAAATTCCTTCTGGAAAATAGTTAAATAGTCTGATTCAGTCAAAAATTGAGCGGTTCAATGTATTTGCATTCGTTTAATACTGCTTCAGTACCGTCCTGATAGTGTGCTCTATCTAGACTAGCAATATTGGTTGTGAGCAACTGGTTTCAATTGGGTTCCAATGGCTGACTTTATCTCACGAATTTCTGTTGTCTGTTTCGCCGCCAGCTATGGTGTTGCTTTGATATTTGAAGCAAGTCGCCTCTTGTTTAGGTCTGGGGTGCGTGGCATCACGATGATTGGTTTTGTGACTGCGGGACTCTTCGCTCACAGCCTTTATCTTATCTGGCGTTCGACGACACTTCCTTCCATACCATTATCGAGTGCCTTTGACTGGTACCTGCTAGCCGCTTGGCTTTTAGCGGCTGGATCACTATGGATGACACTCTCGAATCCAAGAACACCGGTTGGTCTTTTTGTCCTCCCTGTCGTGCTAGCTCTCATAGGAGCTGCTGAGCTTTCAAGCCGGGAACCATTTCCACAAAGTCCTGCAACGCAGATTTGGGGTGTTATTCACGGGAGCTTTAATCTTGTCATGAGTGTCGCTGTTGTTCTTGGTGGTTTAGCCGGCGGGATGTGGCTCATACAAGCTGGTCGGCTGGCTCGAAAACAAGCGCCTATTCAAGGATTTCGGATGCCAAGCTTAGAAAAGCTTTCTATCTGGTCGTCGAGAATGACAGTGATCGCTGCCACATCTGGAAGCTTTGGCTTTTTGTCAGGAATCATATTGAATGTTGTAAATCAGCAACGTGGTTTGATAGGAAGTGTGCCTTGGACTGACCCTGTGGTTCTTCGAATGGGTGCGCTAGTCGCATGGCTTATAGTCGTCGCTGTTACATCACGAACTATGCGACAACATGCAATCGGCCGGAGAGTTACTGCCGTTTTATCACTCATCAGCCTTACAATGCTTGCGCTATCAATTTTATGGGGTGTACTCGGAAACACGCAGCATGGCCTTGCCCCAACACAAGAAAGTGCTTTTCTTTCAGCTGGTCTTGTTGAGGACGCTTCATGAGCCTCACTTTTGCAGGTGGAAATCACCGGACAGTGCCGATTGAACTACGTGAAAAACTTGCTTTCTCATCAGAGCAAGCAAGCCAGGCTCTTGCTCGCTTCCAACAGCAGTTTCCAGGTAGCGAAGCTGTTCTTTTGTCGACATGCAACAGAATAGAACTCTACGCTGCCGATGGAGAACAAGGCGGCCCACCGCCACCTGATGAATTAGCGATGTTTCTCGCTGAATGCAGAGGCGTTGACCCTACACATGTCGGCACAGCACTTGGTGGTGAACAGGGGACAGCTGCTGTAAAGCATCTTTTTTGTGTTGCTGCCGGACTCGACAGCATGGTGCTCGGTGAACCGCAAATCGTTGCGCAAGTAAAGCAGGCATGGCAATTAGCTCAACAAAGCGGCACGACTGGACCTCTCACAGGTGAACTTTTTCAGGCCGCTTTGAGAGCAGCAAAACGTGTGACCAATGAAACGGCGGTGGGACGGGAACGCCTTTCAATCCCAAGTATTGCAGTGGCTGATTTTGCGAATGGTGTTTTTGAAAGGTTTGATGACAAACGCGTGCTCCTCATCGGAGCGGGAAAAATGGCTGCTGAAACTCTTCGTTATCTCGGTGATGCGGGTGCTGGGAATATTCGAATAATCAATCGTTCTATCGAACGAGCTCAAGAATTGGCTGAGCGACTCGGTGCACAAACTGGTGATTACAACAATTTACCTCATGAGATTGTTGAAGCTGATCTTATTGTGAGTACGACCGGTGCACCAGAACCTGTTGTATCGCTCAGTCTCTATCAAGAAATCGAGGGTCAGCGACAAGGACGTCCCCTTGTCATTCTTGATCTTGCAGTCCCCCGTGACTTCGACTCGCGAATCGGTGAAAGGCCAGGAGTATGGCTCTATTCAATTGATGATCTTAGCCAAACATGTGATTCGAATCGTCGTAGACGACAAAAAGAATTGCCTGCTGCACTAACAATTGTTGAAGAAGAAACACGTCGATTCATGGGCGAACTTCATCACCGCTCAACAGTACCGGTTATTGAACAACTCCGCGCGGGATGGGAAGAAACAGGCGAATTAGAACTTGATCGACTATTTCATAAACTCCCAGAACTTGATGCAAATAGCCAGCGGGAAATCCGCCAAGCATTTGAAAGGTACGCGGCGAAAATGCTGCACCCTCCAATGGTTTCCCTTCGGAGCGAAAGTAAGGCTGGTCCACCTCATGGCCTCTTAGAAGCACTGAGAAGACTATTCGATTTAAAAGAATAATTTATTCAAAGATAATCTGACATCTCTGCATCTTTGAATCATGACCCAGTAAATTGGCTAACGCTTTCCCGAATCTGTAGTGCTGGCTCTAATTTGGGCAACTCACATTCTTTCGTAGTTATTAAAGAAAGAAGTGCTTTGGCAGCTGCAACACCCATTTCATAAGAAGGTTGCCGTACAGTCGTGAGTGGTGGCGGCATCAAGGCGGCCTCCTCTTGGTCATCACACCCAATGATTGAAATATCTTCTGGGACACGAATACCACGTCGATAAAGTGCCAGTCTCGAACCAAATGCAACCATATCATTTGCTGCTACTATCGAACTAAAATAAATACCCTGATCAAGAAGATGATTCACAGCCTTGAGTCCAGCCTGTCCACTAAAGTCTCCGTGATAAACAAGTTCTTCAGATTGACTGATCCCAGCCTCTCTCAAAGCTTGCAAATAACCAGCAAAACGATCCTGAGCATCAGGATGATTCTCTTTTCCGTGAATAAATGCGATTCGTGAATGCTGCTCCTCAAGAAGATATTTTGTTGACAAATAACCGATCTGCTTATTGTTGACTGAAATACACTGCCCCTCGAGACCCTGAATGTCTCGTGCGATAACAATAAGCGGCAACTGGTTTTTGTATTTCACAAGTGTTGAAGCACCTATTCTCCCACCGACTACCAATAAACCATCCACCTTGCGTGAGAGAAGGGCTTCTATGGAAGCAACTTCTCTGGTGTGTTGCCAACCTCCATCAACAAAAAGTGGTGTGTAACCAGAGTCTGCTAAACCCTCAATGGCTCCTTGTGCAATTGAGTCATAGAAATGGCCGCCCATGTTCTGCGTGAGAATGCCAAGCGTCATGGATCGACCACTGACTAAACCTTGTGCAAAAATATTTGGCTTGTAGCCGAGTTCATTGATAGCTTTTTCAACAGCGGCTCTCTTGTGATCATGAACGACTGCACTACGATTCAAAACTCTTGATACAGTACTCTTCGAAACACGAGCACGTTTTGCAATATCATCAATTGTGATATCGTCCCTCGCCGCAACTGATTGTGACTTGCTATCAGTCATTCGACATCCTCTTGATCACATTTTACAAAAAGCTAGTTTGAGAAAGAGTTGCTTTTGCCAAAGAACACCGAATAATCGGCTTTCAGATACTCAACTTAGTCAACCGCATTCGCAGGAGATGTCTGTCCATAACTTAATGCAAGAAGGGCATAACTCGTCACCAAATTAGCATCTCCCTCAAGCCATCGAGGATTATCATTCACCCACGAACCGTTGGCCTGTTGCGCACTTAGAATGACCGTTATGAGGTCTTTTCGCCATTCATGTGATACGCCATCAATGTCTACGAATTCGTCATTGCCTACGGCATCAAGTGCCTTGGCAGCTATATGTAAATAGTAGTACAGACCGGCGGTTCCCATACCCGGATTCTCTTTAAATGTGTAGTGCCTTCGCAACCAGTTCATCGCAGCCAGAACTCGTGGATCGTCAGATGAAACACCAGCGTAGAGCATGCTCTTAAGCCCTGCATATGTCATTGATCCATAACTTCGCAGACCGCCGTTTGCTGTTTTACCAGCCTGACTTTCACCACCATTCGCCGGCGTATAATAAAAGCCTCCATCAGGATTTTTTATCGCGAATGGAAGCGTATTGTGAACACCTTCTAGGTTTTGTGATCGTGATACAAAAATCAACGCCCGCTTAATAGCAGCATTATCGGGACCAGTACCAATCTCATGCAGTGCGTCAATAAGAAATGCCGTATTTGATAAATCTGGACGCTCGTGCCGACCATATCCTGCACCACCATACTCAGGATCAGCAGGAACATTGCCCTCGCTTTCATCCCATTGAATTGCTGTAAGGAACTGCTCGGCTTTTTGTATTATCTCCTGATATCGCCCCGAGGCATTACATGCTTTGAGAGCAAGTATGGCAATTGATGTTTCATAATTAGCAACAGTCGATTCTTGCTGATAAATTCCACCATCAGTTTGTTGAAATGTAAGAATGTATTCGATACCCCGCTCCACCATTGAATCACGAACAGGCGTTCCATTTTGAACGAGTGCCTTGACTACAAGTGCTGTAATTGCTGGACTACTTTGAGGTGAGAAACTTCCATCCGGCTGTTGTCCATAATCCCTCAAAAAAGAGGATGCTTTTGTAATAGCATTTTTAAGGTCCTGTGTTGTTGTCACCGTAGCAGTTTGTCCAACAGCAACACAGGCAATGGATGAAAAGAAAAGAGTGATAAAAAGCAAACGGTAAAAAACCATGAGTGTTCTCACTTGACAGATTGGGCACACAAAATGTTGATCGCCTTTTTGCACCTCAAAAATGAGGTGTTTCTACATCATATCCTACAGCGAACAATGCATTGAGTAAAACTGATATGAGTCAATACGTCACTCATACCGGGGCAGACGGCATCGCTCGTGGAAACGGCGGAATCTCACAGGGTGGAAGATCGATGCAATATTCAGCTTCCCATTCACTTCGCTCAGCGTTATCAGCGTAATAGGTCAGCCAAATTAATGACTCGGCAACCGCTTCTGGATACCAATCATCAGCAGAAACCTCAGGTCCTCTACCAGCAACACTGCAATCCCAGTGAAAATAATTATCTGGTAAATCAACACGTTTGACAGACGTTGGAAGAATTTCACGACGAATGAGATTATAGAGTTCACGGTCTGAAAGATGGTCAGTAAAGTCGAGTACAACACGACCCTCGTAGAGTCTTTCAATTACTGCCCACAACTCTTCCCGTAACTGTTCCTCACAAAGATTACAGACTGACTCCAATATAATCGGTGGATTGAACCAACGCCCGACGGGTAAAACTGGTGCTTGTTCCCAAGCCAACATCGATTCCAGATAACGATTTTCTACTTCGGTGGGCATTTCAAAAAAATCGATATCACCAAAAGTATCATCTTCAAAAAATGGTTCGATTGCATCACGCAATGCTGCATTCTGCAACAGGCATAACACTTCTTCAGGAGTCGGTGTATTTGTGAAATTCATGATGCAACCTTCACCAAGGCGGCGATTTAAATAAGTGTTTGGCTAAAACCCATAAACGCATGGTTTCCATACTTCCGACATTACCAACGTGATTCGTTGACGCAACGAATCAAGAAGTAATTTTTCTTAAAAAATTACCTTGTGTTTCGGCGCAACCGTTACGACATGACAAGTCTTCGCCGGCCTATAAAATCAGCATATTTCGCCGACGTTACCAAGAGGACGCGTCTATTGCCGGGTGCTGCCGTTTTGGGCAGGATATAAGGAATACAGGATGCGTTCAGGTATTCCGCTGATTACACGCCGTTGCCTCAAGAGCGGAAATTTTGCTTAATCGCCGTTCGTGACGTCCACCTTCAAAATCCGTATTAAGCCAGATTTCTGTCATTTTTTCTTGCTGTTCTGCACCTACCATTTCTGCAGCCAGACAAAGAACATTCAGGTCGTTGTGCCGCCGGCTCATTTCAGCCGCAACCTCATCATGGCAGGTCGCAGCGCGAACACCTGGAATTTTATTCGCTGCTATGGCCATCCCTACACCAGTACAACAGAGTAAAATGCCTCGATCAGCTGTTCCATCAGCAACCTGTCGAGAAACATTAGCAGCAACATCTGGATAATCAACTGCTGTCTCATCATGGCTGCCACAGTCAGTAACAGAATGACCATGACGTTCCAAAAATCCGATCAGACGACGGCGGGCATCAACACCTCGATGATCGCTTCCGATCGCTATTTTCATTCAATCAATCCAGGCTGCAGGCCATGGCTCCCGCACGTAAAACCAAACCATAATGACACACATGACTACATAGAGTCCACTACTTAATGTGTGATGAATTACCGAAATCTAGTATATCGATTCGAGCGTCAAGATGCTCACGGATTTGTTGAGCACACTGGTTATAGGCTTCCTGTGTGCCTCCAAATGGGTCTAACACGTCTTGATTTCTAGGTAAAAGCATGTGCACTCGGTCAGTGAAATTCGGAAACTGGGCGAGAATTGCCGAGCGATGAGCAGCTGTCATCGTCCAGACGATTTCAGCCTCCTGAAGTAATTTTTCAGTGAGTGTTTGGCTTGTGTGACCATGTAAGTCTATTCCTATTTGCTGCATTGCATGAATGGCTTTATCGCTTGCCGGGCTTCCTCCCCAAGCAGAGATACCTGCACTTTGAACTTCAACGCCAGATTTTCTGATGTCGTTGATTGAACAATGTAATCGTTGAGCAACATGTTTTCGAAATAATACCTCAGCCATGGGACTACGGCAGGTATTTCCTGTACAGATAAACAAGATCTTCAATCTCGCAAAACGTTGAAGATCTTCATGACTCAAGGTATTGCCTCGAATCACACGATAGCCTGTATCACAAATCTCAATTGTTGAAACTGATTCATGAATCGGCTGTATGCCATCATCTAGAAAGAGCATTGATTTGTCATGCTCTTTACAACGACTCATGAGGTCCATGACTGTAGTAGGAGAATCTGGACCACCACCAAACTCTGCGAGTACGACTGGGCCGGCAAAAAGTCGCATGCAGTCCTGTAATATTCTATGTCGAGGTGCCCGTAATCGAATTCTGCCATCACGCAAAACATATGGTTGGGTCGACACCGGTAGTTGCTGCACTAGACCATCTGGATGATTGTCAGCTAATACCATTGCCAATGGGCCTGGCCAACATTGTCTGGCAAACCGTGTTGCAAGTGGTCGCATATCCGGAACCCAATCAACTGCTTCGTCGCAACTTTTAATAGCAATCGTTAATTTGGGTTCGTTGTGATAATCCTCGGCTAAAGCACACGCTCTCTCAACAGCTGTCTTACAGGTACCAGCAGCAACAAAACAATAATTTGATTCCGTTGGAACCCCGACAATGCTTCCTTCAGCAAGCGATTGTACAACGCGATGTACCACATCACGTATATCTTCAGACTCCTTTAAATTGATAACAGTCGGTTGCATATTTTCATTACGATTGATGTGAACCCATAGCCTCTGAGCAAATCCTCATTTGCTCCATAAACACTGATATTGAGTGTGGAGACTACATCGATCAGTTAAGCATCGCAGACTGGGTAAGCAAACTTCAACCGTTGTCTTAGGGAATGAGTTCTTTTTTGCCAAAAAATCACCCGTAGTTTTCAACAAAAGAGACTTTTCACCTTGTGGAGGACGGAGTTGCTTCGGTATTTCTCAGCGACTTGATAAATCGATCTCTCGTTCACCGGGCTTGATTGATCAAGTTGCTGATTGACCAATTGATTGAGCCGAATCACCTATGCCGAACACCCGTATATTCAAAAATTGCATCGTCGGGGTCTCTCAACTCTCCACGTTTACGGAGGGTTTCCGTCTATTCTGCATGATCGGCTTAGTTGGAGTTCTCCTCATTTCAAACGATGCTTTTGCTCAATCCAAATCTATTGAACCACTTCCATCGACTGTTCCAACGGCTTCGGAACAAGACGAACGCATTGTTGAGGTTCGGATTGAAGGAAATGAAACTGTTGAAATCTCAAAACTACCACAACTCAATACACGAGCCGGACAAATTTTTGATCCGGGAGCCATCGAAGAAGATGTGCGTACACTTCATCGAACACGAAAATTCATTGACGTCTTGCCAAAATATGTGCGGGTACGCGAAGGCGTTGTCGTGGTCTTTACCGTGGTCGAACGTCCGACACTGCGCTATGTAAAGTTCGTTGGGAACCAACGGGTAACGACACGAACACTACGCAAAAAAGCAGAAATCGATATTGGTGATTCCATTGATACCTACGGCATTGAGGAAGCCCGCCGAAAACTCGAAAGTTATTACCATGAAAAAGGTTACGACACGGCCCGTGTGACAACTGTTGAAGGAACTAAATCGAGTGATAAGGGAGCTGTTTTTCTCATAGATGAAGGTCGCAGTCGAAAATCTTTTTGGACTACTTTTGTGGGTAACAGCATTGCCAGTGATGCTCGACTTCTCACACAAATCAAATCGAAACCGGGATTTTTCTGGTTCTTAGGTGGCGACGTTGACCATGAGAAAATTGATGCCGACGTTGATACTCTTACTGCCTATTACCGAAGCCTTGGTTTTTTCCAAGCACGTGTTGGCCGCGAAGTGCAGGTCATACATGGCCTCGGACGAGACTGGGCGCTGCTTACATTTGTTATTAAGGAAGGACCTCGCTATAAGGTTCGAAATGTGTCATTCCTTGGTAATAGCCGCTTTAAGGGAGAATTTCTTGAACGTGACCTCAAACTTAAAAGTGGAGAGTTCTTTCACCAAGGCAATATGAATACTGACTTGGGTCTTATTCGTGATATCTATGGTGGCCGTGGATTTGTATTTGCTGATATACAAGCCGACCCTCGATTCCTCGAAGAACCTGGTGAACTTGACTTGGTGTACAAAGTTGCTGAGGGGCAGCGGTACCGGGTCGGACAAATCAACGTTCGTATCGGTGGAGAAAACCCTCACACTCGTCATAGCGTCATATTGAATCGGTTGTCTCTACGACCGGGTGACATTCTTGACATTCGAAAACTACGAGCTGACGAACGACGGATTGCCTCAAGTGGTCTTTTCCTCAACGAACCTGCACGGGGTGAGGGGCCTCGAATCGTGTTTAGTAAACCTGATCCATCACGTGAATTAATTGCTCGTGATCCAAGTCAAAAAGGATTTCGCGGTCAGAGTCCAGACGATGGTGAGGCAGTTCTTGACCTTGTCCTCCACGGTGAACTGGTGCCATCACCAAACGATCAAGAGTCTGCAAAAAATAATCAAGAATCCAACGGGGATGCTAAAAATTCAACCCCGTCGGTCACCCTCAGTGAACAGCCACAATGGCGAGGACAGAGTCCAGCATATGGCTATCAACCACCTGCCACCACAACTCCGGCAACTGCTACGAGTCCCCCGCCATATAGACAATCAGCAAGTCAGCAGACTCCTCCTACCACCCAACCATATGTTCCCGGTCCGCCGACCGTCCAAAGTCAAAACGCTGCCGCCTGGGGTGGCTCTGCAATAGGAGCAACAAGTCCGGGTGCCATTGACTACGGACGAATCCCCCCGGCGAATACAACACCAACTCAAAGAGTGACCCAGCAACCAGTCGGACAGCCCCGAACTGTCACGGCCGCACCACCGACGGCACCCTCTGGCTATGCTCAATCTGGTTTTGGACAACCTGGTTTTTCAGATCCCTCTGGATTTGACCCACTTCCAAATGTCCCAGGGATGGGTCAGCCAGGACTGCCACCGCAAGGCTTTACGCAACCCCCAGTCCAAGTATTTCCAGGCAATGAGCCGTATGTTGTCGTTGATGTGAATGCAGAGGAAACGCAGACAGGTCGGCTCATGATCGGGGCAGGGGTCAATTCAAATGCAGGGTTGGTTGGTAATATTGTGGTTGATGAACAGAACTTTGATATTACTAGGCTTCCAACAAGTTGGGATGACATACGAAACGGGACTGCCTTTCGTGGTGCGGGTCAGAGATTTCGACTCGAGGCAGCACCTGGTACTGAATTACAGCGATACACCGCAACGTTTCAAGAACCTTATCTTTTCGATACTCGAGTGGGCCTTTCAACCAGTGCCTCGTATTTCACTCGCTACTTCTACGATTGGGCCGAAGGTCGTGTAGGAGGCCGCGTTGGTCTTGGATATCAGTTCGTCTTTGCCCCGGATTTCTCAGTGAACACTGGGTTCCGCGGCGAGAGTGTTGACGTCTTTAACCCTCGTGTTCCAGGTGTTCCTGATATCGAAAATATGACTGGAACAAATTCCGTTTATGGCTTTAGTGGTGGACTTATACATGATACTCGTGACAGCCCATTCCTTCCGACCGAAGGTCATCTTGCCACCGTTGAATTCGAACAGGTGATTGGAACATTCATTTATCCAAGAGGTGTTTTTGAAGCTCGTCAATACTTCCTTCTCAATCAACGCCCAGACGGTTCAGGACGACATGTCTTGTCATTGGGTACTGTTTTAGGATTCTCTGGACCCGACACCCCATCGTATGACAACTTTTATGCTGGTGGTTACAACACGTTACGTGGATTTGTCTTTCGTGGTGCAAGCCCTCGGCAACAAAGCACAACCAATCCTGGACAAGAAGCTATTGTTGGTGGTCCATTTGAATGGTTAAACACTGTTGAATATATGTTTCCGATTACAGCCGATGATTCACTGCGAGGTGTCGTCTTTACTGACTTTGGTACCGTTGAATCCAACGTGACGATTAAAAATATGAGAGTCGCTCCTGGATTCGGTCTCCGAATCACTATGCCAGCACTTGGACCAGCTCCGATTGCACTCGATTTTGCAGTGCCGGTCTCATACGCTGACTTTGACAGCCAGCAACTCTTCAGCTTTTTTGTTGGGTTTGCACGATAGCAACTCTGTCAATCAATTGCTGCCTTCCGTCGCTGACTTTGCGACGGCCGAACCTGCTACAAAACCACTCGACCAGGCCCACTGGAAATTAAAACCACCAATGCGTCCGTCTACATCAAGGACTTCGCCCGCTAAATAAAGACCGGGGCACTTTCTACTTTCCATGGTTTCAAGCTGAACCTCTTCAAGAGGAACACCACCGGCCGTTGCCTCTGCCACAGCAAAACCTCGATTACCTTGTACCGGCAAAGGTGTCGCTGTCACACTTTTCACCAGTTTTTTTCGTATGCTTCTAGTCAAGTCTCCAGTACATGTCGCCCCAGACTCTATACACAATTGGCGAGCTAATCTATCAGGGAGCCATCGACGCAACACTCCAAAGGCACCAATACGCTGATCCTGAAGCAAATCATCGAGGACATTTTCACTGTGTTCAGGCAACCAATTGATATTCAAACGAACATTTGAGTCTGCATCCTGTTCAATCAGCCAATGACGACTGATATCGAGAATGGATGGACCTGAAAGCCCAAGATGCGTACACAACGTGCTTCCTGAGTAGGTACAAATCCGTTTTCCTGATTCTTTCGAAAGTGTAACTGCTGCGGGAACGGTCACACCTGATAAGCCTCTTATCCAGTGACTGTCTGCCAAAGTCAGTGGAACCAAAGCAGGAACTAATGGCTTTGAAATCGTATGCCCTAATTTTTCTACCAGTCGATAGCCACTTCCATCGGACCCGCTCTTTGGCAATGACTTTCCACCCGTACATACAATAACATGTCGAGCCAACAGCACACCATCTTCTGAAACCACTCTAAGCCGTGGCTCTTTCTCGCATCCTTTTGTTAGGACACTACACGGAAGTTGATCAATATCAGTAACACGTGCAGGGTGCGTGATTGATACGTCTACCGATTGTGCTTGGTCCAGCAATGCCTGAAGAATCGTCCTCGCCGAATCGCTTACTGGAAACAGTTTTCCTGTTTCTTCTTTTTTTAGTTCGATACCTGCGTCAGCAAAAAACTGAACAGTCTGCTCCACCGAAAAGCGTCGCAATACCTTACGTATTGCAGCGGGACTGCTGCCTGCAAAATCATGTTCTGTCACCCGGCAGTGAGTGACATTACACCGCCCACCACCAGCCACCAGAATTTTT
>Ga0233432_10001439_pt1 | contig 23099 bp, 21 predicted proteins | sample SI_122_August201_6_FD_179870 | JGI IMG/M metagenome (GOLD analysis project Ga0233432, IMG submission 179870) | Seawater microbial communities from Saanich Inlet, British Columbia, Canada - SI_122_August2016_10_MG | ecosystem: Environmental > Aquatic > Marine > Inlet | place: Canada: British... | reverse complement strand
TAACACGGGCAGATTGATTTCGATATTGTGTTCTTTCCCCTGACTCCAGACAAGTAATTTTAAAATTCCTTTATTCTTCTCTTTTTCTGCTTCATTAATACCATGAGCCAAAACCTTTCTAGCGTCCGATGAGAATTTTTCCCCCGAAACGCCAAGGATCACATCATTCTTTCGCAGCTTTCCATTGGAGGGTCCTCCTTCATCAACGGCAGTGATGATGACTTGTCTCGCATCTTGACTCCCCCCATTTTGAGCTCTTTGATGAAAACACCATCCGCTCACTCCTAGTGGCCCAAGTCGCCAATCACGAGTCATTGCTGGCATTTGAGTTTGAGTCAGATCAAACTTCTTATGACCAAAGTCCATGAAAAAACTATCAATCTTACCGTCTCGGTAACGAGTTAGCCAGAAATACCCTTTCTTACGACCAATTTTGATGGCTTGCCCCAGCTGTTCTTTACCCTTTTTTCCTAGAACTTTGCCATCGACTGCCAGTAGAACATCTCCAACAATCAAAGCATCACCCGGAACCACTCCCTCCCAACACCTATTGATATACAGAGGGTGGATACCTTTATAGCCTTTCATCTCTTTGCCAAATATCACTCCCAAGGGCAATTGCTGTTGAGGAACACCCCTAGGCTCTTTAAAGTCTTCTGGAAGCTTAAAATCCTTAGGGAAGTTTTTATCTAAAGGAGGAGCTTTGGGTAAGTCCAATAACTTAGATGAACCCTGAAGGCATGTTAGAAAAACCATGACCAAAGCCATGACGATAAAAATTTGCTTATGGTATTTCATTTTATTTCCTAATCGCATGGGCTTTCTCTACTCGCCTTTGACCATTGGATCGTAAGAAAACTTCCCTCCACCCTTTCGCGTTGCTCCCAAACCAACATCGACCATTCTCATCCAAGCGTGAGAGTAACTACTATTCGGTGGTAAGTCCGCTCGCAGCGCCAAAACATTTCGACCTTCCTTGAGTAAAGCCTTAGCTGAAGTAGGCAGTTTTAGGTAAGTTGTCTTTTGCCCCAGTTTACGATGACCTCTTGATCGCCCCCTCACGCATGGTGATTGCAAAAATTCAACTATAGCTTCACCGTTTAGATATAAGGTTCCTTTAAAATCTCTTGGACCAAATCGGAGCTTGAGAAAGAGATCATCGATTTCGCCACCCTGTTTTACTAAGAAGTTATATCGCTGTAGAACATGGGCTTCCTGTTCAGACCCAGGCTTCTCGCTGATTAAATATGGGCCTAACTCCACGGGCCATTGACTGTCATCGTAATCCATTGCATACCAATTTTTGAGAGAGGAATGTGTCTCCAAATCATCCACGGGGTGAGGAGCCCCAACTTTGGTGATCCAAGACTTCATGCGGATTTTCCTTAGCTCGTCCATGTTTGGGCTGATGAGGTAAAAAAGCCAACCCACGTTTTCCTTTTCGATTTTCTCCACCTCTTCCAATTCACTCACCTTCCATGCTCCACTGACAGGAAGAGAGAATTTCTTCATCGTCTCCCGAGAAAGATTCCCATAGTATCCCCCTTCCTTTTCCAATTCTTTCATCTGCTTGATTTCCCCAGGCCCAAAGGGCTGTGGCCCACTTTGCATCTTTCTCATCGATTGAAAATATCGGTCACCTTTACTCAAGGCTTCTGTAGGAATACTTTCTGATGTTTTTTTGAATCGATCGAGAACTGATATACCCGCTTGAGTCATTGCCTTGAGCATTTCTTCAGCTTTGAAGAAGTCCTTCATCAACAAAGCCTCCTCAAGCTCCTTCATCTCCAAGGCTTCTATGGTAGACCTACGTTTTGCGATTAGGAGAAGCTCATCTAAGACTGATGATCTCTTATCATTCAGATTGGAATCACGCTTTAGTTCCTGTATTTTTTCCTCTAAAGCTTCAGCATCTCGAGAATCATAAATATTTTTTAGCTCCACCATTCCCAAAGCACTCATTTTACTGAAGACACTCCTTGGAGCCCCTGTAAGACGAATCGCCTTTTGAGGAAGGGAATAAATCATACCGAAGCCTATCACCAAAGCAGGGTCATGGTTCATGGAAAAATCAGCCCTCGTTCTAACAGGGGCGGTGATACCTCCAAACCAGTTTCGAGAAAGGTTGTAGTGCCATAAATTATAACGAGTCAATGTTTTAAATGCATCAACTGAGTCCCTAGCAACACTCAAAGGTCGCCAGGTCGCATTCCAATAGCTTCCTCCGTGATACCCGGTCCACATGTGTTCATAAGCTGAACTATTCATCGTGACAAATGGCTTAGCTATGCTGGCATCTCCCAGAAGGTCAAAGCCAACGGCCACAGCCACAGTTTTGCCACCAGTTTCCGGCATATCAATATAGGGAGAATGCGCTCCATAGGGGACACACCCACGCCCAGAGAAAATTTTAAAATAATCGATGCTTTTTCTATAGGCTGTGTTATTCAACTCAACGCCACACTCATTTGCTAAGATGAGTGAAATGAGAGCTGGAGCTCCAGCCATATTCATTTCACCATAGCCCACCTTACTTGCATCTTGCCATTCATTAAAATAGCTCTTGTTATGTAGGTAGCCACCAAAATAGGTTTGCCCAGAAGTGATATGATCTGCAAAAGCCTTAATTGTCGGTAAAATATTGGAGTCCCCGACTCTTTGGTAATACTCACATAGCGTCATGAGTTGATAACTCGTCGACCAGTTACTATTAGATGGCCCAGACTCTGCTATTCGATACACCTCTCGACGAATTTTCGGAAGGTATTTATCATCCCCAGATGCCAAAAGGACTAAAGCCCCAGGGATCACCCATTTAGCGTCATGATCAACAATAAACTCACACAACTTTCCTAAAATTTTCTTAGACTTTTCACATCCATAGGGCCAGGTGTCCACATGCCGACCAAGAGCCTCTAGATTAATCGCCACATCGACGACCTTTCCTTTTCGCAAAACTTCAAGGGTCATCAAACCATCAGCTTTGCCTTCACTCTCTTCTATAGCATAAGCCATACCTATTCTTGGCTCAGAAGTGAAGTATCGACCATTCACGCCTAAAATCCAATCTCCGGTTCTGATGTTACCGTCCGAAGGAGAGCCCGGCTGAGTCCCCATCACTAAAATACGGCGGTTGCTAAAAGTGCCTAATATTCCAGTTGGACCAAGGGGGCGTCGCAAGTCCACTTCTGGGTAAGGCAGCTGGATATTTAGAAAACCACAACTGGTCTCGGGTTTTTCATTTGAAAAAGCTCGCATATCAATCGGAAGAGGTCTTCCTTTTTTTGATGGCAGTAGATCCATTGCCCGCATCCCATAAAGTGCGTCTTGTTCCGAGAGAAAAACTGGCTCATCACGATTCTTGGGTATCCAAGGTGGATTCGTCACTTTGGCATCTCTCAATGGATTACCTCCTGTCACTTCAGGCCCAACCTTCGGTCGAGGCTCACCCATCCGGTCAAAGAGCTTAAGAACCCATATGTGGGGTGGATTAGCAACAAGCTTTTTAGCATTATTCAGTTCAATCATTTGGGTAGGCTTCAATTTTTCCAGTTTTGATAACTTTTTAATGGTGATCTCAGCTCTAGACATTGACCTCCTCCCCTTGACCTCCTCCATCTGGGCTAGTCGGTTGAGTTCAGGCAGGGCCGTCCTGAGTTCTTCGTTACTGAATTGAGGAATCAATGGGAAAAACTCCATCGCTCTAGTGCCATAGCCATGTCGGTCTCGAGTTACATGATCAATCACAGCGGCTGTCGTTCCTGGAGGGCGAAGCTTGAGTAATAATCGAGTCGAAACAATTCCAGCAGCCGTTCCGACAACATCACTACCTAATGACTCGATCAAAACATCACTGATGCTAGACAGATGATCATTGCTAAGAAGTCCAAGGACCTTAAAAGCTTCCTCTGCTGACTTAGCCACTTGGGTATCGATCAAACCCGTCATGCAGTCAACGATTTCCTTCGCCTCCAAACCCTTAATGCCGATAGCATTTAAAGCGATCGCAGCCGCTTGTTTCATGAATTTGTCGTCATCTTTACTGCGCAAGAGTAAAAGTGGGCGGACTTTTTCGGCATAACCCTCATAATGGCCATCTTCCGGCTTATTATATGGTGGGATAATCTTGGTTACCAAATCGACTGCTCCTACTCGAGCCCAGACATGAGGATCATCCTTAATGTTTTTAATCACAACCGGCAAGAGAACTCCCAAGGCTTTTCTCATTTCTGCAGTCCCTTCAATCTTCTCTCGATCACTTAGGCGAATTTTCAACCCTTTATATTTCCCTCCCACACGCCATAGTCCATAAACAAAATCAGAAACCGCGCGTCGTCGGTTTGGATTATCACTTTCTAGAGCTAACAACATTTCAGGAATAATCGACTGAAGTTTAGCCACTGGGTTTTCAGCTTGCCATACTCGCCTCGCCGTTTCTAGAGCACTGATGCTACGAAGATTAGGGTTGTCACTTGCCCAAATTTGAATCAAATCATCAATAGATTTATCATTAAAATAAGCAAAGCCGAAAGCAGGCCTCTCTCCTGTTAGTGGCGTTGGTGACTCTGATGGTTCGGTTGCCCATAACGCAATGCCCAAAGTCATGGCCAAAAAGAATGCTTTTTTCATCTTGAATGTCTTCATGGTCGAGATTATTGGGGAATAGAGGCTACGTTGATCTGACATCTAATTTATGAGGAAAATGGCCTCTTAACAGTTCAGATTTGAGGACATGAGATCATTTTTGGCGCAAGTTAAACTTTCAATGCTAGATTGACGTTGATTCACATCTCAATGATCTTGAGTCCCCAACATATGGTTTTATTTCAATTTATACAGAGATGCTTGTCTGGGTACGTTCACGCTGAGCGTCATTGGAAGCATCCTTTCCCCCTAGAACGTTTTCACTCTTCTCTCCATCACTTCTCCTAGCCTACTTTTCTTTGGAATACTCTGAGGAGGGAGGCACCCCGAAAGCTTTCTTGAACGCGTTGGAAAAATGAGCTGGATAGCTGTAGCCCAATTCCTCTGAGACTTGCTTGATCGGTGTACCCATATTCAAGAAACTCCTAGCAATATCCATTCGATACTTTTCCCTAAAAACTTTAGGAGCGATTCCAAAACGGCCTTCGAAAACCCGCCTGAGATGGTCACTTGAGTAACCGCATTCTTGACTTAGGGAAGAAAGTGTTTTTGAAAAATGACGATCATCTACGATCTTTTGACGAAGATTCTCAACGGGGTCTTCTCGTTTTGAAGGAAGATCTGGGGCAAGAATAGTTTCTAGCAAAACTGAAAATGAGAGCCACAACAACCCATCTCTGTTCTCACTCGGGCGATGAAAAGAATGAAGCAGTTTTTTTAATGCCGTGCGGCATTTTTCTGCCTGGATTCGATTTAATACATGGAACGCTGGCACAAATAATCTGCTTCCCCCAAGGAAAAGTTCTACTTCATCTGGTGACCTTTCCTTCATGGCATCCTTTGGTAGCTTCACAACCCAGTTATCTCGCTTTTTACCATAAACAAAATCAAACCTTCCTTGGACCGGCAGAAAGAGAACGAAGGGCCTTTGGTGATCGGATATTTGTAACTGGCCTCCAGATGGCATTTCTACCACGATCTCTTCAAGCCCCCAGAGGTTAACCACAAGCCAGTTCTCTTGATTGGTTTGGCAATAGGATTGTTCATGAGAAAAGTTTTCGATCTGGTTTATGACCATAGCTATATCTGTTTTTCGTATCTTTTTAGCGGAAGATCGTCATTGTTCCAGTCTTCTTTTTAACCAATATTCTCAGGAGAGAGAATCATTCTTCTATGAGCTGATCGTTCAATGACAAAATTAACAAAAAGAGAACCCATCAGACTTGGAATCGTTGGCTCCTGTGGTCGAGGAGCAACGTTCAGAGGCGTGTGTTCCGATATTGATGGAATCACCATTCATGCCGTATGCGATATTAACGAGGTCTCCCTTGCCAAGAGCAAGAAAGAGACTGGAGCCATTAAATCTTACCTAAACTATGAAGAGATGCTGGACAAGGCTGGCCTTGATGCCGTATTGATCTCAACCCCCATGCACCTACATGTTGACCAATCCATTGCAGCGTTGAACAGGAACATTCACGTTCTGTGTGAAGTTACAGCTGGTATCTCCACCGAAGAATGCAGAAAACTTGTTATTGCAGCAAAAAAGAGTGAAGCCATCTACATGATGGGAGAAAACTATATTTATACAAAGCCCAATCAAATCATCACCGAACTTGTCAAACAAGGGCTCTTTGGCACGCCATATTACGCTGAGGCAGAGTACCTTCACGAGATCAAAGAGTATTCGACCTTAACTCCATGGAGAAGAACTTGGCAAACAGGGATCGACGGCATCACCTACGGCACCCACAGCCTTGGCCCCATCCTCAAATGGATGCCAGGCGACCGTGTTCTTCGAGTCTGTTGTGAAGGCTCTGGAGTACGGCATCAGGATACTTTGGGGAATGACTATTGTCAGTCCGGAAGCACGATGCTCTGCAAAACCGAAAAGGATGCTCTCATCAAAATTCGTGTTGACTTACTTTCAGAAAGACCTCATACTGGGTCCAATTATCAACTTCAGGGAACCGACGGGTGTTATGAGTCCAGTCGCGGGGGCCCTTGGGACAAAGACAAGATCTGGCTACGAAGTCGCGACCCCAACTACCATTGGCGCGATCTCTCCATGTTTTCCGATATTCCCGAACTAACCAAAAAGTATTTACCCCCAGGCTGGTTAGAAATCACCAACAAAGCTCAACAGTCGGGCCATGGTGGAGGAGATTACTTCGAAATTTTTGATTTTGTCAGGGTGATCCAAGGAGATATCCCCAACCCCCTTGGCATCCATGAAGCAATGGACATGACCTTACCAGGGCTCATCAGTCAAAAATCAATCAAAGCCGGAGGAGCATGGATGGAGGTTCCTGATTCACGGGATTGGTGAGCATTTTGCCGCATAGATCAAAAAAATAGGAATTTGCTTCTAGAAGTTCTTTGTTGATTTCTCCACTCGGGGATATTCCGGGATATTCCGGGGACACTCACCTTTTTTCACACATCTCTCTCGCCTTTCATTTCCTTGATATTGAGCTGGTATCAGTACAATAAAGGCCTACGGGGATGAATTGGATTCGACAGCCGTGGTGTTCTTTTTGATTGCGAGTAGAGGATGATCGTTGGCCTCTCAAATAATCGGTCAAATCATAGTTGACGAATCTTATTCTGAAACTACTTACGCCATGGCTGCCTAATCGTAACCATGCGTAAACCAAACCCCGGCGTCTAAAGACATCGGGTCCAACGCTCCCCACTCCTTCTAAGGAGCGTTGGACACCAGAAGGGCGAAGCGTTCATGGCAACGGGTGAGCGTGGGTTTCCTACTGAAGGCGGTCGGTGGTCCCGACCATGGCCCGTCCAAAGTCGAATGGGACTACACTCGTAGACGTCACTTAGAGTTCACAGTTTGGACGCGGGTTCAACTCCCGCCATCTCCACTCCGCAAGCCCTTGTTAATCAAGGGCTTGCCTATTTTTTGCCAACCCCAGGAATCCATCATATTTGAGTCTTTGCTGGGTTTGGCTCTAGTCATCTCGCTCAAAGTTGTGCAGATAAGGCAATAATCTTCTCTAAAATTACATTTTTCTAAGAAGCCCTTGTCCCCATACTTAAGATGAAGTTCTTCGAATTAAAGATAGAAAATAAAGACTAAGCCTTCCTCAAGATATTTTTGAAACTAAAAATAGCCTACCCGACAAGCCAAAAGTAACCATCCTTTCCAATCGATGCAAAAAACAAAGAAAACGTTCTCTTTAGTTGAACTCTTGATCGTCATTTCAATTCTGGCCGTCTTGATTTCATTGCTCGCCCCTTCAATGAAAAAAAGTCTTTTTCAAGCACAGAATTTGAAGTGCAACTATAACCTTAAAAATCAAATGGTTGGCTATAGTCTATATTGCGAAGACAACAATGATTTCTATCCAGGTGTTCGTGAAAGTGATGGTCTCATTAGAAAACTTGCCTATAGCTATGAATATGACTTAGGAAAGCAAATTGGACCCTACTTTTCCGGTGGGGACTCTCTGGAATTTTCAAATCAGGCCTTCTCTAAATATGTTGGAGCTTTTCAATGCCCATACGCATTGGACTACACCATGACTTACAACAATCCTGATGAAAACAAGCAAAACAATTTGCCTGCTGGGCGATACAAAAAGTTCTTTGCTCTCATGTTCAATATATCTAAAACATGGTCGACAACAAATGAACATCATAGTTATCTCGGCCCAGAAAGAATGGCACGTTTAGGCGACACATGGAGACTCGTCAAGAGAGGAAGGCCCAACAACGGGAAAATCCAATCAGATTATGGTCCTTGGAAAAATGGCGCCGTTTTTAACCAAGACTTTAACATTGTAGCTATGGACGCGATCCAAGCGAAACATGAACCGGCCAAGAACAAGGGGTTATACTCAAATCATTTCTGGAACGACCCCTATTTTGAACCTTTCATTTCATGGGGCGAAGTCAACAGACACTTTTCGTTATTTGGAGAAGCTGTCGTCAACTTTGTCTTGGACGACGGAAGCACGACGACCTTGAGGGCTAGCCTCATTGATATGTATGCCGAAGGAGAGAACGGGTGGAATCGCTATAGCGAATCTGATACGGTACCTATTCCTATCCCAAGAAGTTTGGCTGTCGAGAAATAATTCTTTAAGATACGATCCACCTAGTGAAAGAGTCATGACCCAAAAACCTAATATTGTCCTCATCATGGTTGACGACATGGGTTACTCAGACCTTGGATGCTGCGGCGGTGAGATTCAAACTCCTAACCTCAACAACCTTGCCGATAACGGAATAATATTCACCCATTTCTACAATACGGCAAGGTGCTGTCCGGCTAGAGCATCACTACTCACAGGGCTATATCCACACCAAGCAGGCATGGGATGGATGACGGCTGCTAACTTAGGAAGTAAAGGTTATTCTGGAGATTTAGACAGTGATTGCCGAACGATTGCAGAAGTCTTAAAGCCTGAGGGGTACTCAACCTATATGAGTGGGAAGTGGCATTTGACCTATGATCAATTTACGAGTCCAGAGGGCCCTAAGCACTCATGGCCATGCCAACGTGGGTTTGACCGATTTTATGGCACAACAAAAGGAGGTGGGAGCTACTACAATCCTCCATCCCTAACCCTTAACAATGACGCGACCTCACCAGGCGAAGATTTCTATTATACAGATGCGATCACAAATCATGCTTGCCAGTTTATTTCAGATCATGCCAACAAGACCGTTTTAGATCCTTTTTTCCTCTACACAGCATACACCGCACCCCATTGGCCCCTACACGCCAGAGAACAGGATATTTCAAAATACCGAGGGCGGTTCAATCGAGGGTGGGATGTCATGCGCGAAGAACGCTATCATCGTATGGTCGAGAAGAAACTCATTGACCCCTTCTGGAAACTATCTGAACGAGATGAAGACGTTCCAGCCTGGGCCTCTCTCTCTCAAGAAGAAAAAGACGTCTTTGATTTACGCATGGCAATCTATGCTGCTCAAGTTGAGGTGATGGACCGAGGGGTTGGGGAAATAATCGATTCATTGAAATTCCACAACATGCTCAACAATACTCTCATCTTGTTTCTCTCAGACAATGGTGGATGCCACGAAGAAATCCACCGAATGAACCAAGATCCTAGCTCTTTTGGAACAGACGAATCCTTTGAAAGCTATGGCCGAGGGTGGGCCAATGTCTCCAACACTCCCTTCCGCCTGTTTAAAAGTTGGGTCCATGAAGGTGGTATCTCAACTCCCCTTATTGCCCACTGGCCAAATGGTATCGCCGCCAAGGGCGAACTTAATTCCCAACCCGGTCACATCACTGACATCATGCCAACCTGCTTAGAGTTAGCTAATGCTAAATATAACACAGGACATTCTGAACGCATTCCAGACTTAGTCGGCAGTAGCTTAGTGCCCTATTTTGACGGGAATAATCACGAAAGAGGCCCTATTTTCTGGGAACATGAAGGAAATCGAGCATTAAGACATGGGGAATGGAAAATTGTTGCAAAAGGAGTCGATGGACTGTGGGAACTCTACAACATCAAAGCTGACCGGTCTGAGCTCAATAATTTAGCAAAACAACACCCAGACATCGTTGAAGATCTATCTACTGAATGGGCCAAGATCGCCTCTAATACCCATGTCATGCCCTTAGATGGAAGAGGTTGGAATGAGAGAATTCAGAATTCGCTTTAGCTTCTTCGATTCTAACCCCAAAGCCAATACGATGATCAAGTAGTACCCTCTAGACTCAAGTGTGGTTTTAAACATGACTTCCATAGAATCCATTGCCACTCGTTAATTTGATATCTTTTTCATGCCCGAGCAAAGTCCATTTTCTCGCTACTCCCTGAGAAAATACGACCTATGGAATTTTTCCGAGCAGATCAGTCATCAAACAGAAGGAGCAAAAGAAATCATATCTCCTCTCCTTGATCGCAATTTTTATCTCGCTGCCATCTTAGATCGAATGGATTATCGTGGAAAAAGTCATTCATCACCTTTCCATCAATTTATGGTTGTTTTGCATGGGTCTTTGAAACTTGAACTGAACGATTCGAAAGTCATTATGCAAAAAGGGGATTTGGCCTATTGCCCACCCAATACTCAATTACAACGCTCTGGCCAAAAAGTTCATTGGCTATATCTCCAATTTTATGATCACGATGATTGGAATATTTTAACTCGAAAGGGCCCTTATGTTCGTCCCTACGAATCAACGGCTCTTATATGTGTTTTGCTCCAAGGAATTTTAGATTCAATCAAGACCAAGGACCCCATACTAAGACAACATGGATTAGAAAACTCTCACTTTTTATTAGCTCTTCTTAACAGGGAACGATTCTTAACTGACAATCGTTCCGACAGAAGAAATTATCATCTCAGCATGTTGGTTCAAGAAATTACTGTCGCCCCACATAAAGCTTGGAGCATTAAATTGATGTGTGAAGTTGCACACGTTTCCAGAAACACCCTCCTACGAATGATCCGCCAAGAACACAACATCTCACCCATGGAATTGGTTATTCAAATGAGACTCAAAGAAGCTTGTCGGCTCTTGAGTGTCACCCAAAGTAAAATTGCAAATATTGCCCACAGTATTGGCTATGAAAGTGAGTATTATTTCTCGAGACTGTTCAAAAAAAGAATGGAGATGACCCCTAGCCAATATCGAAAGGATCATTCAAAAATTTTTGAAACCCAGTGATTCCTATCTTAATTCAAAAGACAATATTGGACTAAGATAAGTTCCCAATGAGATTCATTTGCCTAGTTTCGGCATATCATGATTTAACCTAAAAAACTCAGTTCATTGATAGGAGAAGCCTAAAAACCTCATATAGAATCAGGTAATGAGCTCCCCCTTTCCCCCTCAAATGTCTCACCTAGTAGGTGAGACAGAAAAAGCCCACAAGACTGGGGCCCCAAAGCTGAGTCTCGACAGTTATCAGGGAAAAGTTCATGTTGAAATAGATGACAAGACTCAATGCTCTCCAACGGGCACATTTGGATTTTTCGTTGATTTCCTAAAGAATACTGGTCAGATGATTCAAACCAGCGTCGATCAAGAAGTCATTGCGTAGGGCCTCCCTGCCCAATAGCATTCGGTGGAGCATGTTCTTTCGACAAGTCAGAGTCACTTCGATTTCTTTTTGTACCCCACCCATGAGCATTTGCATCAGGACGACATAACGCTCCTGGGATTTTCCATTACTGCTTTTTACATTTGTGATTCGATGAATGGGCATACGGGCATCAAGAATGCTTTCTTTTTTTCGAGATACATGAACTTTGAAGCTGACTCGCTCACCATCTCTCTGAATTTCGCTGACATCCAAAGAACTCGATTTTGCGCCGGTATCGATCTTAGCCTTAAGATGGATACCAAAATCTGGCAGCTCGATCTTCTCTCTCCAGCCAATGACGACTTTACCCTCCATTACGACTCCACCCGATCCGACTCTTCACTTTCTACCACGTGAACGTTCGTTGCAAAGTCGTCTCGAATCCTTCCTTCCAAGCTTTCGTCGTCGATACTATCAATGTAGGCTTCCATGGCTTTGAAGTCCTCTCTGTCAGTCGTCGCCAGATGGATAACGGGGTCTCCCGGTGATACGGCCGGCATGGTGCTCATGCCAATGATGACGCCTCGACAAGGGGCCTCGAGGGTCGCCAATTCATTTCCAAGAACTCCCGTGTTGGTGGTGATGGTCTGACCTTTAGTCAGCGTATCGCCTGGTGAGGCATGAAACTGAAGAAACCCACCAGACTGAGCTCGGAGCCAACGTGTGTTATGGCAGATCAGTTGATGCTCTGGAGTATCAATTTCTCCCTCGATCATCTCAAGCATCTTCATGACATTCGTGATACCTCTGGTTGCCGTCTCAACGTAGGCTGTTTCAACCTTCCAGACCTCCCCTGCCTCCAGAACAATCGTAGCACATCCAGCTTGGGTGGCCTCTCGTCTCAAGCTACCTTCAGGCCCTTCGCCATTTATCACAATCTCTACGCCGAAAGCCTTTGCCATGTCAGAGCACCTAGGGTTGTTCATGTCAGATCTGATATGTGGGAAGTTGGTTCTCCTGACGGCTGCGGTGTGAAGGTCGATGCTGAAGTCACAGTGAACAAGGATGTCCTCAAAAAGAACACCAGCCAGGCGTGAAGTGACACTGCCATTCCGGTTACCGGGAAAGTAACGGTTCAGATCTCGCCGGTCTGGCATATACCTACTCTGCCTCTCGAAACCTTGGATATTCACGACGGGTACAAGAACAAGGGTACCAGCTTTGAGTTCAAAAGTAGGAGAAGCGATCATCTGACGAATGGTGCCTGTGCCATTGATTTCATCTCCATGGACAGCGGCGGTTACACAAAGGGTTTTGCCCTCTTCTTTGCCTTTCCACACCATGAAAGGCAGTCGAATAATGATGCCCGTATAACTCTCAGCAACCTCGAGAAAATAACTCTTTTGGGAGCCGGCTGGCAGATCTGCCCATAGACAAGTTAGGGCTGAGCTCATTAGGTTTCCGTTGTATCGTTAGGATTGTGGGCATCGTCAATCTGCTCTTGTGTCAAAGTCTCTATGGGTCGATCTTCCCGACGTTTCCTCACCTTCTTGGGAATGAGGCCCTTCATTTTAGCTAGTTTTCCGTAGCAGAGAAGAACGTCATCGGCTTCGATAACCCTGTGTCTTTTTGGATTAGAGATCACACTGACCCCTTGCTTTAGCGTTAAGACGGCGATGTCGGCATCTTCCAAATCCAGGTCGTTGATGGTCTTCCCTATGTACTTGGAACCTTCGGGGAAAGCAACCTCAGCGACGCCGTAACCAAGACTGACCGTCAGTTTCTGTCGGATGTCTACCTCGGGAAAATTGACCTGTTCGTTGATATAGTCGATAATAGTTCCAGCAATATCTAGCTTGGTGGCCGATTCAATACCTTCCAGTCCAGGAGAGGAGTTCACCTCCATCACCTGTGGACCTTTTGAGGTCTCTAGCATATCAACTCCTGCAACTCGCAGCCCAAGGATTTGAGCCGCTCTAATGGCCGTCTGCTGATAGTCTTCGGGTAAGTCGATGGGTTCAACGATTCCTCCCCTGTGGACGTTGCTTCTGAATTCATCTCCTTGGGCGACCCTTCGCATGGCACCAACAACTCGGTCCCCCACCACAAAGGCCCGTACATCTTTGCCCTTGCTTTCCTTAACAAATTTTTGAATGATGACGTTTTGGCTGGTCCCATGAAGCATTTCGACAATGGCCTGGGCAACCTTTGGAGTCTCTGCCAAGACGACCCCCACTCCTTGGGTGCCCTCGATAAGCTTGATGATGACCGGAGCCCCCCCCACCCTTTCAATGGCAGGGAGAATATCCTTGTTTCGTCGAACGTAAGCCGTCTCAGGGATTCCGATGTTGTGTCGGACAAGAACCTGAAAGCTCCTCAGTTTGTCTCTAGAGTTGAGGATTCCCGTGGAGCCATTCGGAGTAAAAACGTCCATCTGCTCGAACTGCCTCAGAACGGCGGTCCCGAAATAGGTGATGCTGGCACCGATTCTTGGAAGAACGGCATCGAAGATAGAAGCTTCTTTTCCCTTGTAAAGGAGGTCTGGGTTACCCTCTTCCATGCTCAGAGACATGGAAAGGGTGTCGAGCACTTCGACCTCATGCCCCCGTGAAGATGCAGCCTCAACGAGACGCCTGGTTGAGTAGCAGTTCGGAGCTGTAGAGAGGATACCTAAGTGCATTTCTAACTATTTTTGAGGCCAAACTGTTTGGTGGGCAGGGATAATATAAAGGTGGTGCCTTCGCCAAACTTGCTTCTCACGGTGATCTTTCCCTTGTGATTGGTCACGACTTTTTTACACGTCGCAAGTCCGATCCCCGAACCTTCATAGGCCGACGAGACCCTCGTAAAAGCGTCGAAAATCTTCTTAAAATCCTCTTCTTTGATCCCAATACCTGCGTCCTTAACATAAATATCGACAAAATTCGGAGAACCCACCATGGGCTTGGCGTAGACTTCAATTTCAGGCTGGCTCCCTGCTGGCACAAATTTTAGCGCGTTCTCGATCAGATTCTTGAAGAGCTGGTAGAACTGGCTTTCATTGCCTTCGATCATGGGCAGGGCATCTACTTTGAGGACTCTTTTGCAGTTGATGTCTTCGGCAATATGCTTCAGTAGTGCCTCGAGATCAACTAAAGTAACCGAGAGCAAACTGTTCTCGGTTTTGGAATAGGTGAGAAGGTCATCGATCAGCTTGGACATTCTTTTGGTCGCGTTCTCAATGGATTTAAAGACCTGATTGCGATCATCGACATTGTCGAAGGCAGAATTCTGAAGAAGTTCAATGTAGGAAGCAATTGTTGAAATTGGACTCTTTAGGTCGTGGGCAGCAATATGTGAAAACTCTGCCATGGCCTTATTCATCTCCCACAAACTTCTCTCCAAGCGGTTTCTCTCGATGGAGCTCTGAATGGTTTTGTTGAGTTGGTAAGCGTTGAGCACCTCCTTCATGAGATAGTCTTCAGCCCCAGCTCTGATGGACTTCAGGCCTGTATCTTCGGTACTGAAATCAATGAGGGTGATGATGGGAAGCAAGGGAAACTTCTTGTGGAGTTTCCTGAAATCCTTGAAGCTCAGAGGCTCTGATTCACTCAGGTCCAAGAGAAGCACATCAGGTAGTCTGTTTTCAGAAAGCTCTATTTCTCTGACTTCGGTATAATAGACCATTTCGAAGGTGCTGTTGTATTTGGATGCCGACAGCATTTGTTTGTAGGACATAAACTCTTCTCGGTTGGTACTGACGTAGCCCACCGAGAGTTTTGGCATCGCCGGAATACTGGCGTCCGGAGAATTCGGACACAGTTTAATTTCAAAGACTTCAGGTTTGGCTGACATGGACATATCCTTTCTTAAGAACGACTTCTTTGTGGCATCGTCGTTATTCGGTTTTTTCTTCGTCTTGATCGGAAGACGAACTCTTGACTGTCGTGATTTTGGTGACTTTCGTTAGGACTCCGTCCTTCATGACTCCAACCCCCTTAACAGCAACAGTCTCCCAGACATGCTTCGCTAGCTTCTGGCTGTCGCTGATTTCAATCTGAACTCCATCGACTTCTAGGGCATAGGTTGTCTTGGTCTTTCCGTCGGCTGTGTCTTGGTCGATCTGAACGACGATAGCGTTTTCGATGCTGAAGGGCTGAGGTTTGGGTTGATCTGTTTTCATCTGTTCGGTCTTTGTCTGGTCACTCTTAACCTGTTCTTCGGCAAGAACATTTCCAAGCAACAGGGACGCCGCGGCAAAGGAAAGGAAGGTCTTGTTCATAGATGTTTCCTCAAATGGACTGTGAAATTTACTCAAAAAACTGATGATGTATTGGATAAGAGCCCTGCATGCAGTAATAAAACAGTGTGCCGCCAGCTTTTCCTGATACGGCACACTTTTCGTCATGGGTAACGGGAAGTCTTAGAACTCTTCGAGCCCTTGATCCTCAACGACCTCACCTTCCTCTGAAGCCTTCTCATCGCCGACTTCGAGTTTAGTAACTTTTGTGACCTTGGTCAGCTTGGTCCAGGCTCCGTCTTTCTTGTATCCGACACCTGAGACAGTAACTTCACTGCCGACGAACTTCTTCAGTTTCTTGCCATTGCTGACAAAGATCTTCACGCCATCAACTTCGATAAAGTATTTCACTTTCACCTTTCCTTTGGCGTCTTCAGATTTTTCTTCGATCACCAAGGCACTCGTTGCCTCAAAGGCCTCAGGCTTGGGTTTGACTTTTGCCTCTTTCTCAGCAGCCTGCAGAGAGAAGGAAAAGAACACTAGGCTCAAAAAGAGCCAGGACGAAATAATTCTCATTTTTTGCTCCTCAAAAGGAATATAGAACAGAGACCATCAGTAATCTCTATGCCGATTATTTTCAGATGATTTCAGCTCTGTTTCGGGCCATTTCTTCCGAATTTTCAGAAGTTCACCAGCTTTCCGGTTACTCACCACCGCATCCGAAGGGGGTGGTCGGTCTCTTCCTGTTGCCTTTCCCGAACATCTCTTTCTTGACCCTCAGGAGGAAGTGATTCCTTCATTTCACCTTTAGAATCCTCGCCTTCCCTCTTCTTCTTTAAGTCATCGAGTTCTGAATGATGTTTCTTCTTCATGGGGATTTCCTTGAGAAAGCCACTTTTGCAAAGCAAGCTCTGTGCAGGAACAACCAGTGTGGAATTTCAACGGCTTATTTCGGACCGTCTTTAGTCATTCGCTCATGCTTCTAAAACTCGTCTGCTCCATCAATGACCCACAGACCTGTGAACGGGTCTTGGGCATCGTTTCAACTTTGGACGTCTTCCACCATTTTATTGAACCCGGAGAGATGATTCTGGAGCGAACTCTGGGGGAGAGTGCGGATGTTTATCTGATTGACCGCTCCACAGTATCCGACATTCAATCCGTTGGTCTCTTTCAGGAATTACCGGATCAGCCGGAAGTGATCCTGCTGGTCGATGAAGAAGAAGCTGAAGACCAAGCTAAACTCATAGGGTTGGGTGCAGATGCGTTCATCGACTTAAAGCTGGATGATAACCTCATCAAAGAGAGCCTAAAGGCTCGACTGTGCAAGAGAGAATTCTTTGAGTCTGAACGAATCACCAAGGGTGATGTTCAGGAACCTAAACTCGCCGATTTTGTCTCTCAGAGCAATAGCATGAAGAACATGCTCTCTGTGACTGAGAGAATCGTCTCCAGCGACGTCACCGTCTTGGTACTGGGAGAAACTGGTGTGGGAAAAGAACGACTAGCGAGGGCCCTTCACAATGACGGCCCCCGCTGCCAGGGACCATTCGTCGCCATTAACTGTGGCGGGCTGCCCGAAAACCTCCTCGAAAGTGAACTCTTCGGGCACGAAAAGGGTTCCTTTACGGGAGCCGTCAGAGAACGGAAGGGATGTTTCGAAATGGCTCACCGGGGAACTATCTTTCTTGATGAAATTGGGGACATGCCCCTTCATCTGCAGGTAAAGCTTCTCCGTGTTCTTCAGGAGAGACGGATCAAACGCTTGGGCGGCGAACAAGAGTTGGAGGTGGATGTGAGGATTTTGGCAGCCACCAATCATGACGTGGAAGCTTTAGTTCAGGCGGGAGAGTTCCGCAGAGACCTTTTCTATCGATTGAGCGTCATCTCTTTAACTCTTCCCTCCCTCAGGGAGAGATCAGGAGACATTCCTGAACTGGTCAAGAATTACATTCGAATCTTTCGATATCGACTCAACCGAGCCGTTTACAACGTCACGCCAGATGCAATGGAAGCTCTGCTCAGCTACCCATGGCCGGGCAACATCAGAGAGCTCGTTAACGTTATGGAAAGAGCAGTCCTCTTGTGTGTAGGTGAAACCATCAACCTTGATGACTTGGCATTGCCTGGCTCTCATATCGTCAGCCGTATCGTCGAGGCTCCAGAAGAGGTTGCCTCAGAGAACATTGTTCCCAAACTTCCAGCCGACTGGAAGAACATCTCCTACCATGAGCTCAAGAACCGCATTCTTTCCGAATTTGAAGCCAGATACTTTACAGATCTCTTGGAGAGAAGTGGGGGAAGAGTTGGTGTTGCAGCCAAGAACGCCGGGATTCAGGAACGCTCCCTCTTTGAAAAGATGAGAAAATTGGGACTGCGAAAAGAAGATTTTAAGAAATAGGCAGGCTGTTCCTCAGCCATGTCACCAAAATATACCTGGAGGAGCAGAGCCCCGTTTCCAGTCCTAAGAGGAGTGATGAGCCTCTGGAAACCGGTCCCCATCCTCTGCCTTTCGATTTCTAAGAGAGAAGTAGTTTAGAGCAATGCCTTCCTGAAGCCTGCTCTTAAGTTCGGCTTTGCATTCATACGACACGGTCAGAAATAAGCTACCATCCTGCTTCCATTCGAACCTAGCTGAAAATGATGGAGAGTCGGCCTCCAATTCAAGCTCTTCTCGGCAATCAAGTATGGCTTGGTTAAGGCGGTCCATTTCAACCTTGGGGTCGCAATCCTTAATTGGAAAGATCCATTCCCCTCTCACTAGACTGTCCTGCTCTTTCCAACGCACTAGTGCTTGGGTCAGAAATTGACTATTGGGGATCACAGTCACGGCTCCGTCCTCATCTTCTCTTAAGCCCGATTTGAGTATTCGCGTGTTCATGATGGACCTCTGCAGGACTCTTCCCTCCCAATCTCCGACTTTGATCACATCATTGACCTGAAATGAACGGCCGAACAGGCAATACAGCCCACCCAAGACATTCAGCATCAACTCCTTGGTTGCAATCACAAGAGCAACGAGAAAGGTCGTCAGTGCCAAGAACAAGTTCCGAAGTTCTGGGCCCCAGACGATAAGGAAGCCGATAAAGAGCCCAACGTGGCAGAAAACGTCTAGAAGGGAATGCCACTCGTCTCGATCTTGCCGTCGCTTGAAGGAGAAATTATCTAACCCTCTTGAAATTCGTCGTCTCAAGAAGTAGTGCCCTACGACCAAAACAATCGAAATCAGTAGTTTCGGAAGCCAGGGGGTTGATGCGGAGAATTCCATTTGAGTTTCATTCTACTCAACACTGGTTTTGGAAAGACTGAGCTCGTTGGTCATCGCTATCTTTGGCCAAGAAAGTTCTCACAAGTCAATCCCTCTGCAGCTGACTGAGTAAGGCTGCAGAATTCATCATTAATGTTTGGGGAAGTCTGGTGCATTCCGGAGTCGTTACGGATGTAAGCTGTTCCGCAATAATAACCAAAACTAAACTATTCAGGCTTATGACCTTGGCTTCAAATTAGACTCTCTGATGAAGAACTTAGCGTTCTCAAGCATTTAAAAGGCTCTCCAAGTTCGGAGTTTTCGGAAAAAGCATTATATTTTCTTATGAAACACGAGGGCCATTCTGTGCCGCAAATAGCAAAACTTTTGAAAAGGAACCATCACACAGTTAGAGATTGGATCAAGAGATATCAAGAATATGGATTGGATGGGCTCAAGAGAAGATATTCGTCTGGTCGGCCATCTAGCTTAAGAGATAGAGTTTCATCTGCTATTCATAAGGTGATTGATAGTTCACCTTCCCAATACGGGTACCCGTTAGCGATATGGACCGCCCTTGTGTTACAGGACTACCTAAAAAAGGATGGCATTGAAACGAGCGAAACACGATTGAGCGTGCACTAAAGGATATGAATTATCGATATAAGCGTACATAAAATTATAAATATTTTAGCGGTTTATATTACCCCTATCCATCTTTCTTCACGACTGATCTATAACCCATCAACCTTTCTCATTAAACCACTCCAAATGGGCAATCACAATAGAGCCATCTCCTTCAGCTTCATTTTCTTCAAGCAAAACCCTCGAATATCTATCACTAACCAAAACATAATAAGTCATTAGAAATAAACCACTTAACGCCAATTCTCCTCCAAAGAAACCCTTTTTTTAAGGTTTAAACATTCCATCATCAAGGAACCAAATCATGTCACCGATTAAGCTCCGTTCTAGGGTTTCATTAAATTCAACTTCACTAGATTAACTGACCCCATTTACCGTCACCATCATCGTCAACAACTAAGCTGATTACCCTATGAGTTTCGCTGGACTCGACTACTACTTATTTCTCTTTTCTGTTTACTTACTCTTTAGATGTCTATCTAAGAGAGGAGAGCTACGCCACCTCATGTTGGTCGTTGCCAGTTTGCTCTTCTACAGTCTTGGCTCAGGTTGGCACCTTGTGCTACTCCTCTACTCCAGTATCGCTGATCATTTTGTAGCCTTAAAAATCCAAAAGAACCACGATCAAAGTAAAAGCGTTCGCTTTTGGATGTGGCTTTCCATCGTCAACAACCTTTCTCTTCTCGCATTCTTCAAATACCTAGGGCCAATTCTCTCGACACTATCCAATCCTTGGACCAACTTTGGATTAGGAGAACTTCCTCAATTGGATCTATTACTACCCATTGGCATCAGCTTTTACACCTTTCAAACTCTCAGTTACACACTCGACGTCAGCTACAAACGAATCAAAGCTAGAACCAAACTTCTCGACACACTGACCTACGTTTGCTTCTTTCCTCAACTCGTTGCCGGCCCAATCCTACGGGCGAGTCACTTTCTCCCCCAGATGAAGAAGGCCTTCACCTTTGACGCCAAGCTATTTCAACATGGTCTGTTTTTTATCCTCTTGGGTCTCATTAAAAAAGTTGTCATCGCTGACACCCTCGGTATCTATCTTGTTGATCCTATCTATCACCCTAATGCCGAAGTCGGAACCCTACCTCTTGTTCTCGGAACCTTTGCCTACGCCTTCCAGGTTTACAACGATTTCTCAGGGTACTCAGATATTGCCATCGGTTCAGCTCTCATCTTAGGGTTTAAAGTTCCTATTAATTTCGACCGTCCCTTCTCCTGTAACAACCCCGTTGATTTTTGGAACCGATGGCATATTTCCCTATCTCACTGGGTTCGTGACTACCTATTTTATCCAATGATGATGAAAGGAGGTTGGCTCAAGGGCCGAGTCCAACTTAACATCTTCATCACCACTCTCATCATTGGGATTTGGCACGGAGCCAACCTCACTTTCCTATTGTTTGGCTTACTCCATGCTCTCCTGGCTGTTGGCCATCGCAGCATGAGCCGACCTCTTAATTTTTTAAAGCTTAAACTGGGTCCCCTTTGGACTCCACTTAGTTGGGTCATTTACTGGTCACTTCTCAACCTTGGCATGTTGTTCTTCCGAGCTGAAGACCTTAACCATATCAAACACCTTCTCAGTCAGATTTTTATAGAAAGCCAAATATCATTTCTGAGCGGACCCATACTCCTTTGGGCAGCCGCTACCCTAGCCATTCTCACCCATTTACCTAGAGCAGAGAGCTGGGAGAAACTGGCGCAATGTTACGCCAAGTCTCCCCTTTGGCTTCAAGTATTTTTTACTTGGATCACGATTAGTTGTCTATATTTAGCCTCTCATTATCACCAAGGCCGAGCTGCCTTTATTTACTTTAGGTTCTAATGACTAGGGATTTCAAATACCTTCTCATAACTCTGTTGCCAATGCTGAGCATTGGTTTCTTCATACCCAAGTGGTCAAATGATGCTCTTGCTTGGAAAAGCAACGATTCACATCTTTCTACATTCTCAAAGTTAAACTTCTCTCCTGAGGATCATTCACCTGACGTGCTTTTTTTCGGCACGTCTCGAACCATGAATGGAATTCATACTCCTGAACTCAATCGGCTTTCTTCACGAACCCATCTCAACTTGGGGATCAACTGGTTCGGTCACGGACTTCGCCTTAGCCAACTAGAATCTTACCTCGGAACCTTTCAACCTAGAGCTGTCGTCGTCGAAGTGCCACTTCTTTACCGCTTCAAAGATCACCCTCACCTCAATCACACCCTTCAACCTTCCACTCTTTCATCACTCATGAGTGCTTCACCTCTAAAGGCAGTAAAAGCAGCTCTCTCACAAGGCCCAAGATGGGTTACACAATGTCTCATCAAAGATTCCCTACCTGAATCAAGCCGCATCAAAAACTCTGGATATCTTCAAATCAACACCCCTGCTGGCTTAGGGAATTCCGCGACTGATTGGGCCAAAGCTGAGCTCAATAACCTGAATCGTTCACCATTACCTTTTCCTAACAAACTAAAAAGTTATTACTATCATTATCGTTACTCTCATCAGTGGCATCACTTGAAGAAGATGTCTCAAATCTGCCAATCCAAAAATGTTGCGTTCTTTCTATTAGCCATTCCTAAATGTGGTTTCGATACTGGAGACCCCTCCATTCGAAAACAACAAGAGAGTATTGCCCCTGTTTGGTCTCCTCCGAGAGAAACCCTCCAACACCCAGAACTTTGGAGAGATGTTGGACATTTAAATGAGAAGGGTGCCCTTAAACTAGCGTCTTGGTTAAATCGACGATTAGAGGAATCCCTGTGAATCTAGTAGAAAACAAGGTCAAGGAAGTCTTGGCAGAGACCTCAAACCAAGCCCCAGAAACCATCTCCAGTGAAAATGAAATGGGCAGCCTACCGGGATGGGATTCCGTGGGCCATTTAAACATCCTTCAAAAGTTATCTGACCACTTTGGAAAAGAAGTTCCCTTTGATCAACTGACAGAACTCACCACCGTTCAAAAAATCATCACTTTTTTTTCTACGCCTTGAAAGTCTGGAAATTTAAGGATGACGACGCCCCAAGGGTGGAATCGATGGTCACCTCCCTCTATGAGCATCAGTTTCGCTTAGGCAACTACCCTCGCATCAAAGAAGGTGGAGGAAAATTGTGGCTGGATCAACTTCGCCCTCTCTTGGGAAGCTATGCCAATCTCTACTGCGGAGGGACAGATCAGGCCCAAGCTTTTCTCTCCATCAGAGTTAAAACTTACCCAGCCTATCTCGATCAATCTCCAAGGGCTTTCATTGGTGAATGTTATGTCGAAGATAACTTTCGTGGTACAGGAATAGGTAAAGCTCTTTAC
>Ga0233432_10001438_pt1 | contig 23101 bp, 21 predicted proteins | sample SI_122_August201_6_FD_179870 | JGI IMG/M metagenome (GOLD analysis project Ga0233432, IMG submission 179870) | Seawater microbial communities from Saanich Inlet, British Columbia, Canada - SI_122_August2016_10_MG | ecosystem: Environmental > Aquatic > Marine > Inlet | place: Canada: British... | reverse complement strand
GCCTCGAGCAAACCCGCGCAGTTGCAAGTTATTCCGGCTGAAGTGAATCTAACAACTGGGCAGCGTGTCGACTTCATCGCGAAGCTTTTCGATGCGAATGGCCAGTTCATTAAAACAACACCAATCAATTTAGCGCTTTCTGCTATGAAGCCAGGGCCTGGACTTGGAGAAGGTGTAACGCTCCCTGTTCTACGAGGCAAGATCGACGGAGCAAGTTTCACTGCTCCTGAAATCCCGGGGGGTCAAAGCGGCACTCTGCTCGCAACTGCTGACGGCTTGCAAGCCAGCGTTCGTGTTCGACAAGTTCCGGCTTTTCCATACTCCGAAGACTTTGAGAGTACTGGTCCAGGACTGATACCAGGTGGCTGGACCAACACTCAACTTCGGTACATCACGACTAAACTCGATGACGGCAACACCGTCTTAATGAAAACAGCCCGGATTGCAGTTCCGTTCTATCGTCAGTGGTATGGGTTCATTGGTACACCAGATATGGCCGGTTACACAATTTCTGTTGATGTCATGGGTAAGCAGGTGCGAGACAACCTTCCAAATATGGGAGTCACGGCCCATCGCTATATTTTGCAACTTGTTGGTAACGAACAGAAACTCAGGGTATCGGCTTGGGACGCTATGCCGCGAGTTGTTAAAGAAGCTCATTTCGATTGGAAACCGGATACTTGGTATCGACTCAAGATGACAGTCAAGATCGATGGAGATCACACCGAGGTGCTTGGCAAAGCTTGGGAAAAAACCGATACAGAACCGGCTGATTGGAATCTGATATTAACTGATGAAAACCCCAACCTTACTGGACCGCCTGGTATTTATGGTTCAGCTCTCGGTATTCAACCACCGAAAACTGGTACACCAATTTATTACGACAACATCCTTGTTGAGTAAACCAAGGCTTATTCTCCTCGTAAATCACAACACATCCTTTTTGTTGAGTCAAAACGCATGCGAAATACACACCAAAGAACATCGTTACTTGCAATAACTTTTCTGCTGATTCTTCCATGGCCGAACACCGTACGCGCTGAGGATCAACCCGATCTACTCGAATTACCAGCAAAAGACTGGCGAATGTACGGTGGTCACCTCAAACGTAACTTTGCAAACCCAACGGTCAACAAACTTCCTGATTCCTGGGACATCAGTGACGGCACAAATGTGGCGTTCTCAATTCAACTCGGCTCACGCGCTTACGGTGGCCCAGTAATGAGTGGTGGACGAATCTTAATTGGCACAAATAATGAATTTCCTCGAGACCCGTCAATCGACGGGGATAAAGGCGTAATGATGTGCTTTAGTGATCGAGACGGTTCATTTTTATGGCAGATTGTTCACGACAAACTCGCAGCAGGACGCGTTTGGGACTGGCCGCAACAAGGCATATGCTCAACACCGTGTATCGAGGGTGATCGGTTTTATTACGTCGGAAATCGCTGTGAAGCCATTTGTGCTGACATAAATACCGGAAAAATTCATTGGAAACTCGACATGATTGGCGAGCTGAATGTATTCCCGCATAACATTGCAACCTGCTCACCAATGATCGTTGGTGACACCCTATTTCTTGTCACTAGCAATGGAGTCGATGCAGCTCATTTACGTGTTCCGTCAGAAAATAAACCGAGTTTCCTGGCACTGAGCAAAAAAGACGGCAGTGTGCTCTGGTCCAGTAATCTACCAGGTCAATCGCGCAGAAATATCATGCACGGGCAGTGGTCAAATCCAACTTACGCACAGCCGGACGGTGAGCCACAAGTAATTTTCCCTGGCGGTGATGGCTGGATTTACAGTTTTAGCCCGAAAGGAGATTTGCTCTGGAAATTTGATTGCAACCCAAAAGATGCCATCTACCGACTTGGTGGCCGTGGAACTGCGAATGACTTTGTTGGCACCCCAGTGATTTATAAAGACAAACTTTTCATTGCTGTTGGTCAAGATCCCGAGCATGACACTGGTGTCGGGCACCTCTATTGTATTGACATCACCAAAACCCCTAATCGGACAGATAAAGACGTTTCACCAACACTGGCCACATACGAACCAGAGTTTAATGAACAAATCAATCCTGACTCAGCTCAAATCTGGCACTACGGCGGGCCTGTCACAGACGGCAAGCCTAGCCCCACTGATGAGACATACTACTTCGGTCGATCCATGTCGACCTGTGCGATCATGGACGACATTCTCTATATCACAGAACTAGGCGGCCACGTTCATTGCTTGGACGCTAACTCCGGTGAACTTTATTGGACGGAAAACATGTTTGCGAATACGTGGTCATCTCCTTGTGTCGCCGATGGCAAGGTTTTTGTCGGCAATGATGACGGCATTATGTATGTTTTCAAACACGGCAAGGATATGGAGCTCATCTCAGAAATTGAGCATGAGGATGGGACTAAACTTCGTACGACACCTGTCGCCGCGAATGGTCGCTTGTACTACATGAGTGAAAGCCCGACAAAGCTTTGGGCAATCGAAGTGGAAACAAATAGCAAGTAATTTGTACTCATATTCTCATTTCCTTAGATATATGGGTGTGTCACAGAGGAGGCGGTTCATTGAGATCTTTGAGTATTCTTTTTTTCTTCTTTGTCGGATTTACTCTATTCGTATCTAAAACAGCTTCCGCCAAGGATTGGAACCAATGGGGTGGTTCACCTCATCGCAATAATGTGACAGAAGCAGCCAAAATACCAATCGAATGGGAGCCTGGTGAGTTTGACTATGAAACCGGGAAATGGGAGTCCGATACGAGCATGAACATTGCTTGGGTGGCCACACTTGGTAGCCAGAGTTACGGCAACCCAGTTGTCTCAAATGGAAAAATATTTGTTGGAACAAACAATGGCAATGGTTGGATCGAACGGTATCCAGCAAAAGTAGATCTGGGCTGCCTCATTGCCTTTGACGTTACGAACGGGTCGTTCCTCTGGCAAGATTCGAGTGAAAAACTTCCAACAGGTCGAGTACACGACTGGCCTCTTCAAGGAATCTGTTGCTCCCCCTTAGTCGAAGGTGAGCGACTTTGGTACGTAAGTAGTCGTGGTGAGGTCAAATGCCTCGACACAGAGGGCTTCCGAGACGGTGAAAATGATGGCCCTTTTACCGAAGAAAGTACCGAAACAGAATCTGAAGCAGATGTTGTATGGGTATTAAATATGATGACCGCCCTTGGCGTATCACAACACAATATGTGCTCCTGCAGTGTCACAGGAGCAGGCAATCTACTCTTCGTAAATACGAGCAACGGTGTTGATGAAGGACATGTCAGCTTGCCGAATCCAGATGCACCGAGCTTTATCTGTGTTGATAAGAGAAATGGCAATGTCTTATGGACGGACGCCTCACCGGGCTCAAACGTTCTTCATGGCCAATGGTCAAGTCCCGGTTACGCAGAAGTTGACGGTGTACCTCAGGTATTTTTCGGTGGTGGTGATGGCTGGGTCTATAGCTTTGACGCACGTGGAGATGGTAACGGCAGTGCAAAACTTCTTTGGCAGTTTGATTGCAACCCAAAAGAGTCTAAGTATTCACTCGGTGGACGTGCCGACAGAAACAGTATCATCGGAACTCCAGTTTTCCACAAAGGCCTTGTTTATATAGCAGTTGGTGAAGACCCGGAGCATGGTGAAGGAACTGGTCATCTCTGGTGTATAGACCCAACAATGCGGGGTGACACAAGCCCTGAACTTGCCATTAGTCTTAAAGATCCAGACACACCGCTTCCGCATCGTCGACTCCAGGCCGTCGATACCGAAAACGGGGAGGCGGCATGCCCCAATCCCAACTCAGCAGCTGTTTGGCACTACCCAGGATTTGATGCCGATGGAAATGGGAAACTCGGCTTTGAGGAAACAATGCACCGCACCTGCGGCACGGTCGCAATCAAAAACAACCTGCTCTTTGTCGCAGATTTTAGTGGACTTTTTCATTGCCTTGATGTTTCAACTGGAAAACCACATTGGACATACGACATGCTTGCTGCTAGCTGGGGATCTCCTCTCCTTGTTGATGGTAAAGCCTACATCGGTGATGAAGACGGCGATGTTTGCATTTTCAAATTGTCGAAAGATATGGAACTCATTACAGAGATCAATATGGGTAACAGTGTTTACACAACACCAATTGTGGCGAACGACACGCTGTACATAGCAAACCGAAGCCACCTTTTTGCAATCAGAGAAGGCGCAAAACCAGTGCCGAAAGCAGTAGACTGAGATGACCTCGTTTTTGGTGATAACAAGGCACTTACGACCAGTTGTGTTAAGCGTTCTCGCTTACAGCTGGCTTTGGACAGTTACTCCAATTAGCCTTTCTGCTGCCAGCCCGCACAAGACTGAGCCAAACCTTCACCGATTGCTTATCGAAGCCAATCGAGTAGTTATCCTTGGTGACTCCATCACATACAGCGGGCGATGGGTTTCGTATCTTACATGCTGGATGGAGACAGCTGGCACTTCTGCCCAAGTAATCGATATGGCACTCCCAAGTGAGACCGTTTCTGGGCTCTCGGAAAATGGACATGCGGGTGGTAAATTTCCACGACCAAATTTGCACGAACGCCTGAATCGGGTGCTGCAGATCAGTCGACCCGATGTCGTACTCGCTTTTTACGGCATGAACTGCGGCATCTATCAGCCTTTTGATCCTGCACGATTTCATAAGTTTCAGGTAGGAACTACTCAGCTTCATGAGAAAGTCGAGGCCATCGGAGCACAGATCATTCACCTCACCCCACCGGTATACGACCAACGCCCCGACAAGCTCGGCCCTGCGGGTACGACTGATTACGACATCGTTCTTGAACAGTACTCCGAATGGTTGCTTTCAAAGCGACAAGACGGCTGGATGGTCATCGATATTCACGGCCCAATGAAGCAATTACTTGAACTGAATCGTGTTAATAATCCTTCATTTATTTTTGCTCAAGACACTGTGCACCCTGGAGATGACGGTCATTGGGCAATTTGCCGGGCGGTGCTCAATGACCTAGGTGTCCCCAGCATATGGAGTGCCAAAAAAACTGATCACCTCTTGCCAGTTGTCACGCAAAGACTCGAAATACTTCGCAACGCTTATATTTCAGCTGCTGGCCATACTCGGCCTGGTATTCCTCAGGGGCTTCCAATTGATGAAGCAATCACCGAGGCTAACCGACTCACTACAATAATTCGTTCCAACTGAGTAATCGTCCTTACTCATTGTTTAACAAGCTGGAGATCATGCGACTACAGGCCGCTTCAAAGTTGATTTGGCACTACCAGCCCTGATAGTGAACCCTACCGCAGTGCACTGCCACTAAACTCTTCACTGAACCTCAATCCTTTTCTCGCCACCCAATAGCCATCCACCCGTCTTTATGGGCCTCGAACTGCTCCATTGGCAGTGGACCAGCGGCGGCGAGCTGATCAGGTAGCTCAAGTGGATCAACGGTGATATTTTCTTTGAAAACCTTGCCAAAACGCTTCTGAAGAATTCTTCTCAGGGAAGTTTCAGAAACACTCAGTTTCTTGTCACCTCCGGGAATAAAACCAGGAGGATAGATTTGAACCTCACCATCTCGTACCAAACGAATTTGGTCAGCATTAGCTTTAATACGGTATGCAACTGAAATATCCATTGCTGGAAATTCACGATCGCCTGACGTATAGCGACTCCCACGAACAGTCAGTTTAATTCTCCCGTTACTGGCATTAACCTCTACGGGCTTCCTTTTTGCAAAAGTAATCGACCACGGCGGCTGATCAGGGTCACTCGTTAGTGATTCTGGCAATTCACCATCACGCTCTTTTAACTGTTCTTCAACAAACTCTTGAGTGATGGTTCGGCCGGCCAAGGTAATCTCACTCGCGTTATTAACAAGTGTCTCATGAACTCGAACTGATAGAACAGCATCGCTGTCCGCCTCCGGGGGACTCGTAAACGCCGCAATTTGATCACGCAAAGCTTTTCTACCAACAACAGCAAGCTTGTCATCTGTCGTGCTCATTCGCAGTAATTCAGGATACCAACCACGCACTTTGAGTGGCTGACGGAATTTTTGCTCATAATCTCGTGACGCTTTACGGATTGCACTCGCTGTCTCAGCCTCAAACTCCTGACGAACTCGTTCCTGAGCCCGCTTTTCACTGATAGCCTCAATTTTGGGCTTCATTTCCGAAACTTTTTTTGTCGCAATACGGCGAATGAAATTCTTGCCAAACCGGCTCTTTATTCCTATTCCAGTCATTCGCGTTTTTGTCGAAGCCGTTGCAACAGTTTGATCAGCCCACAAACGCTCATCATTGATATAAATGCGTTTCTGAGCAGACAGCTCCGTCACACCTTCCGAGCAGACAGTAACCGGTCCTTTCGTACTCTTTGTATTCGCTAAATTAGTTGCTTGAAATGACAACTGCGTTACCGCCCGATGCGCGGAAGGAATGAAATCAAGGAGTACCATCCCACTGGTATGCCCAGTTCCCCGTACAGGTGTTCCCAAGACAAATTCATTCACGGGAGATACGCGGTCTACGACACGATTTACCGCTGATGAAAGCAAGCTTTCATCAACACTCATGAAAAGATTAGGCCGGTCAACTGCACTTCGAATCCTCGCCACAATTTTAGAAGCCTGTCGAGACTCAAGTAGCCTTGCCAAAAGGGGGCCGACTCCGTCGAGAGACTTTGACGTCTTTTCCTTTGCTGCCGTTTTCATGAGACCATTAAGCTTTTTAATTCTTTTCGTATAGGTCTCAGAGGCTTGATCATTGTTTGCGGCTACGGCGACCTCAATTGCTGCAGCCAGTGCTCGTCGCACCGTAACAAATTGATACATTTCCAACCCATTTTCATCCGCATTGAATCGTCGATACAACTTCAGCAAGGCACTCACATCGAGTTCTTTTCCTGCATTTGCTTGAATCTCAAGCGCCGACCAATCCAGATAGCTTCGCCAATCAACACCACTCGCACTTCTCGACAGAAGTTTATTCAATGGCTTAAGTGATTCACCAAGATCCGTTGATGCTTCGAGCAGAGCATTCTCGCCCGGTTTTTTGAACGGTGGAACTTTTCCAATGGGCTCTTTGCCCAAATCAGCAATGTCTGCTGCACCGCAGATCCCGAAAATACTAATACTGGAAAAAGAGACCACAACAACTGCGGCAACGTGACGGAGCATTACATTCGCCTGACTGCAAAAGATCGGAAACAGGAACGATTAAGTAGAGTGTAGCGATTTTAGGGCCTACGACTCTACAGCAGACTCTACAGCCTGCCCCACGGTTCTGAGCATGTTTTACAACGACGACATCAAAAACCACTGATTTCCTGCATTTCCATCAGATTTCCGTGCCCAACCATTGTCAGATTTTCACTTGAACGATTGAATATGAGTGATAGAAGAACCCATAATTTCATAGAAATTCTTACCTCACAAGACACCAGCCCCCGTTTTTGCCATGGCACCAAACCGTTATTGCCCTCTTCTGCAACCAGCCACAATAGTTTTCATATTCGCTCTGAGCTGCCAATGTTTTGGAGCTAGTGATCAGACAAATACATCTCGTTCGACCGTACCGCAGGAAATCATTGAATCTTCAGATTACGGGGAAGCCACAAGAATTGCGAAAGAAAAGTCAGCGATGCTATTGGTGTCAATTCGTGCGAAAAATCTAACCGATGCCAATGATCCAGTCACTCAACAACTTGCAGAACCCTCTGTCAGAAAAGTTTTTATTCATTCAAAAACACAATGGATTTTTTGTGAACTTAATTTCAACAAGACTTCAATCACTCTCCTTCATTCAAATTCCTTGCAACAACTCCGAAAAGGACCTGGACTATTTGTTGTTGACTACGCTCATAAAACAATGCATGGCCGAGTCGTTTCTACACTGCCAAGACAAGACGGTCGGTATTACACATTTCAACCATCAGACATTTTGTTGCTCCCGGGATTACCCACTGGCTCTTTGACACAACGGTCGATGATCCTAGCTGTCCGTAGACATATTGATCGCCCTAACAGCACAAATGGAATCTTTGACACTACACTCAGCGAAGCTGCGACTTCACACTCCGCCCATCAGGCACAGCTACAAAAGCAAGGTCATCATGACTGGCAACGTCGCTCACAACAACTTCATTTACACGGCGGAATAGCAAAAGAAGTGTGCGCGGAGAGCTGGCCAGGACAAGATCTGCTTGATTCTTGTGTCGACTGTGTTTCTTGCTGGCGGCAATCACCCGGCCATTGGCGAGCAGTTTATGGCGAGCAGTCTGCCTTCGGTTACGATATTCGGCAAGGTACAGATAGCATCTGGTATGCGACAGGCATCTTTATTCACTAACCTGAGCAACTGGGAGAACAAATAATTTTCCATCACCCATTCTTCCTGTTCTCGCAACTCCACTCACGCTATCGATAAAGTGATCGATTTGAGAATCCTTCACCCAACAGTGGATTTCAATCTTGGGAAGAAATGCAAGCGATCGGTCTTGTTCTGTAGAAGCATCAAGATAACTTTTCTGTCTTCCGTAGCCTTTCACCTCATGAACAGCAAGCGTATCTACTTGCAGGTCAGCGATTGCTTCAAGGACACGTTCGGCTAGAAACGGCTTCACAATTATTAAAACCTGTTTCATGCAGATGCTCCAGAAAGACAGGGACGCTGTAGGAACACTAGGTTCTACAATTTACTAGGTTCTAGAATTCACCCAGATCGAATGTGAAAATTTTATTTTTTCACATTTTGTTAAAAAGTGAAGCCAAGAATGAGTTAACCCCATAATTCCTGGAGGAGCTTAGCAAGTTGCTGAGCATCATCTGATGCAACAATCCGATCAATTGTCGATTGAGCAACTTCGAGTTTTTCCAAAGATTTGGCAACAGAGGCCCAGATTTTCGTGCGTTTCTTCCCCTCGGCAAGATAAAGATCAGTAACTTGTTCACCAAGTCGCTGCACAAGAGCTGTATCTAGGTTCTCGTAGTAGTTTTTTACGACCTGACGCTGATATCGTGATAATTCGGCCATTCATCTATTCCTCCGGGGTTAGTCTAGCCGCGCTGGAAGCAAACGGCTCAGATGACTACAGTATCGGGAAACAAAGGCCTTCCTATCGAGAGAATCCTATGCCGACGATAACCTTCGCTACAGAGAAAAAAGAAATTCAAGTTCCTGAGGGTGCCAACCTTCGCAAAGAGGCGATTGCCGCAGGTGTCTCGCTATACCCTGGTGTTCATAAAGTCCTCAATTGCCATGGAATGGCGTCTTGTGGGAGCTGCCGAGTGCTCATCACAAAAGGAATGGAAAACACAAGCCCAAGAGGGATTCTCGAAAAAGCTCGCATGGGTGTCTCTATGGCCTACATCGGCAATGAAGAAACCATGCGACTCGCATGCCAAACACGAGTCAATGGAGACGTAACCGTCACCACATGTCCGCCTATAAACCTATATGGCGATAACTTTTTTAGTTGAATTTCAAGCGACCATTGCATTACAGAATGGCGTGATTAACTTGCGACACGACCGACGGTTGCAGTGATTGCCAGAGAAGTTCATCCTGTGTCTATATTTTATTTGCTGCCTTAAGGTATATCCATGTCATCTGAACACTCAACAGCACAAGCTACTCCTTCACTAGACAGCCTTCGGTGGAAAAAATTCCCTGTTCTTGATGACGGGTTTGTGACGGTCGTTGATGTTATGGGGAACGACGCCTCCGTCGTGCAAGCGGCAAGAGTAAGTTATGGCGAGGGAACTAGAAAAGTCAGTGATGACCGACAATTGATTCGATATCTGCTCAGGCATGCACACACCACGCCGTTTGAGATGACCGAGGTGAAATTTCTCGTGCGGGTGCCGATGGATTGTTGGCGACAATGGGTTCGACACCGGACTGCAAACATCAATGAGTACTCAACTCGATATTCACTAGCAATTGATTCCATGCAAAGCACCGGGAACGATGGATGGAGGAGCCAAGCAACATCCAATCGACAGGGGTCGGATGGTTTCCTCAGAGACAATGACGGGCACCCATTAACTCAATCCGAACAAGAGTTGCAAAGTCTTGCCCGTAAAGTTTATGAGGAAAGGTTGCAAGCTGGCATTGCACGCGAGCAAGCACGTAAAGACTTGCCACTCTCAACATATACCGAAGCATATTGGAAAATAGATCTTCATAATCTCTTACATTTCCTTGCGTTGAGGATGGATAGCCACGCACAGCTTGAAATTCGAAGATATGCGGAGACTATTGGCTACGAAATTATTGCAAAGCTGTTCCCGCTATGCTGGGAAGCTTTTCTCGACTACCGAGTTCACGCAATGCGACTTACACAGCTTGATAGAGGAGTTATTCACCGTTTGGCATCAAGTGGTAAAGCATTGCCGGCATCACGTGAAGATTTCAATGTGGCCCAAGATCAATCATGGGTTTCACTTGAGCGTTGCCGAGAAAGAGACGAGTGCTTCGGGAAACTAGAGTCACTCGGACTTGTCGCGGAATCGTGATACCAAGGGTATTACTTGAACTACTTCCCCCCGAACAAAACCACCACATTCTTTTGGGACGACCAACAGCCCATTTGCAAGAGAAAGTGCTAGCAAGTCAGCAGAGCCTCCCCAAGGCAAGGTTTTTGCAAGTAGTCCGCTCTTTCCCACTTCGAGCTGACAAGGATGATACACGGGTCGATCACGGCTACCCTGTACCGAGTTTGTCAGTCTCGCCGTTTGTTGATCACGATCTTTTGGAACGAGACTTTTTCCCGAAATCTTTTCCAACGCAGGACGAACAAATAATTCAAAGCAAACAAGAGTACTCACAGGATTTCCGGGCAGTCCAAAGACGAGTGTTGGTGATGCTGCCGGTCGCTGCAAAACTCCAAACCAAATGGGCTTCCCAGGCTTCAGGCACACTTTATGAAAAACACACTCGACACCAAGATTTTCAAGTGTTTTTGGCACGAGGTCATAGTCTCCAGTAGAGACACCGCCCGAGAGCAACAGAATATCAGCCGCAAGCCCTTGAGCGATTAAGGCGCGAAGTGGCTCTGGGTGATCACTGGCAATGCCCATTGGGATTGGTTCTGCCCCACAACTTACCACTGCCGCAGAGAGCATCGGTCCATTCGTGTTACGAATTTGACCTCCTGCTGGAACTTGAGAACTGGTGACCAATTCATTTCCCGTAGTAATAATTGACACTCGAGGTGGTGCAATGGCTACTACATGAGAGGCACCAACCTCGGCAGCAAGACCTATATGAACCAGTTCCAGCTCAACACCATGGTGTATCACTGTCTGACCCGCACGAAAAAAACTTCCTTTTTCACTTACGTGCTGACCGCAACGAAAATGAGGATCCTGCACAGATACTTGCTCACCCGCTTGAGCATTAGAAGTTCCTGAAACGGCCCGCTCGATTGGAATCACAGCGTCTGCACCAGCGGGCATGGGAGCACCCGTCATAATTCGAATACACTGGTCCCGCTTAAGAACAGTTGCCGTTGTCTCACCAGCACCGACTTTAGCAACAACTTTGAGCGTTACGGCCTGTTTGCAATCTGACGAATGAACAAAGTCCTTCGAGATAACGGCAAATCCATCCATCATCGAACGGTGCCACGGTGGTGAATCTGTATCCGATATCACATCCTCCTGCAATCGAAGACCAACAGCATCTTCTATCCTGACACGACGGGGCTGAACAACAACAGCTGCCCTTTGTATGCGTAGCAGAGCTTCCGCGACATCAATCATGACAGCACATCACTACGCGTGGTTCCTAAAAAAGTTCTCAGAATTTGATATCCGTGTGGTGTCAAGAAGCTTTCCGGGTGAAACTGCACACCGTAGAGAGGCAACTCACGGTGACGGATGGCCATGATTTCCCTACCTCCACCAGGGGCAGGCGCCCAAGCATCAACGATAAACTCTTGTGGTAACGTTGAGGGCTCAATAACCAGGCTATGGTACCGAGTTGCGTTCATTGGAGAAGAAAGCCCAGCAAAAACACCCATGCCGGTATGTTCTATTTGATCGACCTTACCGTGCATCAATTGCTGAGCGGCCACAATTTTCCCACCAAAAACCTGACCAATAGCCTGATGGCCGAGACAGACCCCGAGGATTGGCATTCGCCCCGCGAAACGACGCACAACATCACATGAAACACCAGCCTCATTTGGAGTACATGGACCAGGTGAGATAAGAATGTGACTAGGCTGTTTTGCGGCAATTGCGTCTCCGTCAATGCGATCATTGCGATAGACCTCAACGCCGAGGCTCGGATCAATTTCACCAAGTCTCTGAACAAGATTCCAGGTAAAGGAGTCATAGTTATCGATGAGAAGCAACATATAGACCAACTGAAATCTATTTCTTTGTGAAGAAAGCCTACTCTAAAAGAGTGGCTGGGTGACCAACACGCTCGACAAGCGGGATCACTTTGGGTTTATAAATTGTTGTATAGGCCTCTGCTTGTCGATGGGCGTCAAGCGATTCTTGTGAAGCCCAATGCTCAATAAGCGTAAATCGATTTGGCTCAGATTGCGAGTGGTACACATCAAATCGCTGACAACCCAACTCAGTTTTACTCAGCCTCATTGCCTTACACAGTAAGTCTTTCACTTTCTCGACATCATGTTCTTCTTTCACTGCAAGCACAATATTCATATAAATCATTTGATTATTTCCTTGTTAGACCAACACCTACTGTACCACGAGAGATTGCAAAATCGCTTGGCTACTACCTTTCCGAGCAAGGATTCGAATATACGGAGGTAGAAAGGCTGCTCGATGAGCATACGAACCAACACTAGATTCTTCCTTGAACTCGCATGGTTCGAAAAAATCCTCAACATGAAATCCTGCCTGGCATATTCCACCGAGAATATCTGTTAAAGAATGAACAAATTCGTCTGTTCCGAGCTCTCTCAATCGCGAGGGTGGTGCAGGCGGCAAAGCTCTTGGATGTGCTGCTGGATAACTCTCTGGATACAGCAGCTCGTACCGTCCATTTGAATTGAGTTGTGACGATGACTGCAAACTTCTTGGTGATTTATGCTGGCTGAGGTACAGCCCGCTAGGGCGACAAATACGAGCAATTTCAGAAAAAAGATTGATAAGAGAGGGCAGATAGCAACTACTGACTGGATGAATAACGAGATCGAAATGATCAGTTTTTAACATTGTAAGATCATCCATTGAACTCTGTATCAGCTCTACATGAAGTTTTCGTTCCCGGGCGACCTGTCGATCGAGGTCAAGCATTGATGCTGACAGGTCGACAACAGTCACCTTTGCACCGGCCGCTGCATAAAGTGGTCCATGCTTCCCTCCACCTGCGGCAAGACAAAGAACTTCAAGCCCTTTTAGGCTAGAAGGAAGCCATGGGCGATCGGAAGGACCACCTGTACCAAGCCAACTTCTTGGATTTATAAATGCTTCATCGCATGCAGGCTTCGCCAACGCCTGGTGCGATTCGGCAAGTCGATCCCACGCAGCAGCATTCTTATACAGCGTCGATTTCGAAACGGAAGAGTCTAAACCATTTTCCATAGCAAAAAGTCTAGTCACGTGGGACTGATTGAAGCAGCCCCATTTGTCTCATTACCGCAAGTGGTGGCCCAGGCCGCCACTTTTTTCGACGAGCATCGTAGATTGCTGGAACGAGTGTCTGACGGCCAGTTTCAGGATGCTCACAACATTCTCCAGCGAGTGGGAGCTCAAAGACTTTGCCACTTTCTCGACAAACGTAGTGAATAACAATCACCTCATCGTTATCAACGGCTGGGGGTCTCCTTGCAAATACGGACGGGTAAAGAAGCCATGAGGCAATAACAAGACCGAATATCGCACCCCAGAGACGCATATCTTTCATAAGAAATCTCCTACGAGTGAATAGTTTAGTTTCGGTCCCACAACGCATCTACTTCTGCGTCATCTAAAGAATCTCCACCGTTCTGAGTAGCTAATGGACTGATGATGTCTTCATTGCAGATGACCCCAATATTATGGAATTCCATCTGAAGCACTTGACCAGGACTCGTCCAAGGTCCGTTTCGGAACTTTCGGCTGAAGCCTTCGACATGCCCATCCACAAAGACCGCATTGGCAAACCCACCTCCATGACGAAAATGAACCACTGGGTCTGCCGTCGAGGGTTTACTAAAACCACCAGGCTGTTCTCTCAGACCATACGGTGCTCCAAAATAAATCATAGCGGTCTCTGCAAATGCAACTGTCCGAGAGGTCTCAGGAACGTCTCTGATTCGATATGCCTTATCCTGATACGGGCTGGGATCATAGTAACCTCCTGAACCAGGTCCGAGCTGCGTGTTGTACCCAAATGCGGTGGCGATACGATCACCAAACTTGACTTCTTCAAGCATCGATTCGGAAAAGTTTGGACACTGCAAAACAGAAGTGTTCGATTCAAAATATGACTGTAGCGGCCCAGCTGTGGCATCAAGCGTGCCATTAGAGTCAGTTGTGTAATCAACTTCACCGAACCAATAAAGCGCTTTACCACCCGGCGTCCAGCTTCCAGCAACAGAGGCTGCATAGCGAGTATCATCATCAACTCTCTGACACGGAAATTTTCCATTATTTGCAGACATATAACTATGCATAGCGACACCTAACTGCCGAACGTTGCTTGAACAACTTATGCGACGAGCTGACTCGCGGGCTTGCTGTACTGCAGGTAGCAACAAACCGACGAGGACACCAATAATTGCTATGACAACAAGTAATTCGATCAACGTAAAACCGGACTTGTCGGTCCCCCATACTGCCCCATAACGTTTGTGAACTGACACATTTTCCCTGTCAAAATACTTTTCTTGTCTCATGCTAATTTCCTCGCGATCACAGCAGAAAACATCCGCTGTAACCCTGAATTTTGAATCTATCTACGGAACACTCGCGTGAACCGTGCCCGTAAAACAGCCCTCGCAGCCGTACGTGCTTCAATTTACGTATTGGTAGGTCTTCTGACTTTCAGACGTGTTTGGACAACACCTTCTCGCGATCAAAAAACTATGATCACAATGGTTTTGAATGATGTCCAAGCTAAGTAATTAATGTTACTTATCTGATTACAGCGGCGGGGCCGTCCTGGAATTACACCAGTGTTCCCTGTTTACTCCGAAATACCGGTTGGCTTTCGGAGTCACCAAACGCTAGGCGAGGATTGTATGACTATAACTCGCCGTGTCAACAACCGAACAATCACACCGCACACCTATTCGGAAAACTCCGCGTGTCTAGCAAATCTTCTCAAAATGGTTGCCGAAGGTGATGAGTTTTAACGGTTAGTGAATCTTTAAGAACCAACTATACCGGCTGTATGACGTTTGCCCGCAAAGTCAGCATGGTGGTCTTAACTCGCATATTTTTCCTGACTGATACAGCTAAGTCGTTACTGAAAAAAAACTTAGAGCCAACTCAAGCCTGTTTCCCTTGTCCGCCGATAGCCCCTGTGTCCCCCGGGGCATCACTGTGCCCGTCGGGTAACGAAACGGGGGCGGTAGTAACCTGATTTTTCTCGAGTCACGGATTGTCTCGAGCAGGCCTACCGCGGAAAAGAGTTCGTGGATCACTCCCTCGGGGTGACAAAAACCGCGCGGTCGGGATTAAACTCACTGGCGTGATCCACAAGCAAAGGAGATGTGGCTCGATGAAGCGTATGATGTTTCTCGGTGCACTGGTATTAAGTGTCACCTTCTGTAGTCAGTCCTATGGTTTTGAGCTTCTTGATAGAATGCTTGGACATGGTTGCTGCGATTCGTGTTGTGATTCATGTGAGCCGGCTTGCGGATGCGAGCCAGCTTGCGGTTGTGAGCCAGCTTGCGGTTGTGAGCCAGCTTGCGGGTGTGAGCCAGCTTGCGGTTGTGAGCCAGCTTGCGGTTGTGACAATGGTGGCTGTGACAGTGGTTGTGATAGCTGCTGTGGAAGTTGCTGTGGTCGCAAATGTGATCTTTTCGGTGGTTTAAGGGGTCTTTTTGAGCGATGCCATCGTCATGGATGCTGTGACAGCTGCTGTGACAGTGGATGTGAGCCAGCTTGCGGATGTGAGCCAGCTTGCGGTTGTGAGCCAGCTTGCGGTTGTGAGCCAGCTTGCGGTTGTGAGCCAGCTTGTGGTTGCGACAATGGTTGTGACGATGGATGCTGTGACAGTTGCTGCGGAAGCCGCAAACGTTGCTGCAAGACTCCACTTCGTGACTTGCTCCGTGATCTTCACGAAGCCAAGAAGCGTTGCTTTGCTCGACATCATCGCGGATGCTGCGACAGCTGCTGCGACAGTGGATGTGAGCCAGCCTGTGGTTGCGAGCCAGCCTGTGGTTGCGAGCCAGCTTGCGGTTGCGAGCCAGCTTGTGGTTGCGAGCCAGCTTGTGGTTGCGAGCCAGCTTGTGGATGTGAGCCAGCTTGTGGATGTGAGCCAGCTTGCGGGATTGAGGCAGCAGTTGCCCCAACTCCGGACGCTTCCGCATCAGCTACACGAGCTACCAAGGTAATTGCGGTCAGTCGTACCGTAAGCACCAAATAGTGTAAACGTTCGGTCGAACGGAAATCCGTTGCCCGACTTCGGCCAGTGATCTCCGCTCGGGGTACCCACCCCGGGCGGAGTTTTTTTTTGCCGGAACAGTAGCTCCGATACTGCTGCAAGCAGTGATCAAACGGAACAGCTGGATTGCCGTGGGTGGTAATTAGTTTATGAAAACGACGGGGGACGAGGAAAAGCCAACAACTCCCCACTTCAACACATCGAGCCAAAAGGACCGAATTCGATTGTTCCTATCCACCATGACACGTGAATTCTGTTCGTGAAGGCGGATTCAGTAGTGACCGAAACACCGAGTGAAACTGCGACAACGCCCCCCAATGTCCCGAAGCACATCTTTTGATTGTCGTGTTCATAGGTTGGCCCTACAATAGGATTAGGCTGAAACAAGTGTTTGTGCATTTATGCATCGATGCTTTGGATCTTGATTCCACATACCTCCGATAATCATTTCACAATGCTTGAACGACGTCCTCTTTTTCCTGGTGTTATTGAAATAAACCATCAAGCCGGATGGCGAATAGGATGCAGCGTCTATCTTTTATATGATGAGAATGATTGGGTTCTTATTGACATTGGTTACGAGGAAAATGTCGATGAGATAATTGAACTCATACGGCAGATTGACTTCCCAATTTCCCAGTGCCGTGGACTAATTGCAACGCACGCAGACGTTGACCACATTCAAGGTTTGGCCAAAGCGAAGAGCCTCTTAAAAGCACCTGTTTTGGCCCACCCCAAAGCTGTAGAATCACTTGAAACAGGCGACCGAATCAAAACCTTTGCTGAAATTTCTGCTCAGAATGTTCACCTTGAAATGCCTACAATCAAAGTCGAAAAGGCTATCCATGACGGGGACATCATTACAATTGGAAAGCGAAAACTCGAAGTCTGGCATACACCTGGCCATACGGACAGCCAACTTGCATTCCGCTTTGGCAACCTTTTGCTCTCCGGGGATAACATTTATCGAGACGGATCTGTAGGAGCAATTGATGCGCATCACGGTAGTGATATCCCGTCTTTCATCTCTTCGTTAGAGCGAATTGCTGCGAGTGACATTGAATGGCTCTTGCCCAGCCATGGACCTGTGTTCCAAAAAAATAATGAGCTCCTGACAAGCACGATTGACAGGCTTAAGGGATACCTCACGCTAGCAGATTTTGGAACCTGTGCCACTCATTGGCCACTCATGGATGATTGGGACAAAGAACTAGCTGAGGGACGGTTGCCGTCAGAACGAACTCAGACGGCATAAAAGCTTCTTCTTAAAATATGACGGAAATACTACTTTTTCCGTCAAGTTCGATCGTACCGATTGCCGATCTCTTCATTGATGTGCGGAAGAACCGTTCGCGGACTTACCGAATCAGTACCGGGGGGGAAAAAGAATGAAGTGGTATACGTATGCACTGGCAATATCATTTGCCAGTGTTTGTGTGGGGTATTCGTTACCTTTGCAAGCCCAGCCGCCAACAGCTAGCCAACAGGCTTATGGCTATCAATGGGCAAACTCATATAACACCCATGACTGGAATCGACTGTATCATTATCCGTATGTCTGGTATCCACAGAACTACTATGCTGACGGGTATATGAAAAGTGCGAACGACCTCTACCACCGCTATCCGCAGGAGATGCGTGTGCCTGTCTACAATCGATCATGGCAAAATTACTATCCGAAATCTCGGCGGTACCATCAGGGACATCATTTCCAGCTCGATGTATTCTGAGATTGGATATAGATCCTGAGAACTAACAACTACTAGTGTGTAATGTATTACCTCTTAAGACCGACTGATTGAAGTAATCTTGCCGGGAACGCTTCCCAATCGAGACCCTTCATTTCATTGGGTACAAAATGCATCACGCCAGCAATCCCAAAGTGATGTATCCGGAATAGCCGCCCTTGCTGTAACCGACTGGTTACTCTCAGGGTCAACATACTCAATGCTTTGTGCATGCAAAGCAATAGGTCGATTACGAATGATGTCAATATCTTCTGCAGATGCACTGCCATAGAGATTATCGCCAACGATTGGCACACCATGACATGCCGCCTGAACTCTTAATTGATGCATCCGGCCCGTCTCTGGATGCAACTCCAGAAGATGAACGTCTTTATCCGATACCAAAACGTGGCCACGTGTTTGCGCTAACTTTGCATGGCTGTCACCTGATTCCACAACTTCAACACGAGGCTCATTTGGCACTTTACGTATTTCATCTTGCCAAATGAATGGACCCACTTTGATTGATTCGCCCCTTCGTGGTTCGACAATCGCGACATACGTTTTTCGGATTTGTCGGCGTTCGAATTGTCGAGATAACTGCCTTGCTGCTCGTGGAGTTGAGGCCAACAACATGACACCAGATACCGCCCGATCCAAACGATGTGGAATTCCAAGAAAACCGCCCGGATGACGTTTCCTACCAAGAGCAACTGCTTCTTCAAACAGACCCTGAAACTTTTGCCTTCGAATTAACGATTCAACAGACTCGATGCCCCATGGTGCCTGTGTCGGAAGGCCAGCAGGCTTACACACTGCCAAAACTCCGTTGTTTTCAAATAATACGATGATTTTCTTAACAAAACTCATGTACTATCTCTACGGTTCGCGACATTCATTCCACGAACACGAAGTTCATAAAAACGCTTGGACTGAGCCTAATGAATTACCTCGTGTTGCCTACTTCATTTAGTTAACACAGAGACTAAACGACAACAACCCTACAAGATTATGAACCCACAACAATCAATTCTCTCGTACTTCGTATTGTTTTGTTTCTACCTAGCTAGTCCTATTTTAGCAGAGCATATCCCCTCCGATGAATTCGAAATTGCTGACGGCCTGGAAGTAACTTTATGGGCAACTACTCCGCAATTATTCAACCCAACCAACTTTGATATTGATAGTAACGGCCGTATCTGGGTTACCGAGGCAGTAAATTACCGTAACTTTAGAAATAAAGAACTTGGGCTAAGCAAAGAAGCCGGTGATCGTGTCGTTGTGCTTCAAGACACTGACAATGATGGACGGGCAGATACTTCTCATACATTTGTCAGAGATATTGATCTCGTTGCTCCTCTCGGAATAGCAGTGGTAGGAAACAAGATTATTGTCTCCTGCGCCCCGAATCTCTTAGTATACACGGACGTGGATGGCGACACCTACTTTGATCCGGCGATTGATACAAAAGAAATATTACTCACTGGATTCAGTGGTCTCGACCACGATCACAGTCTTCACAGTGTAACTGTTGGACCAGACGGTTATTGGTACTTCAATACAGGAAATGGCGGGCCTCATACCGTCACAGATAAATCCGGATGGACCCTGCGTGCTGGAAGTTCATACGCTGGTGGAACCCCTCATCTCAAAGAAAATTTTCCTGGTCGGAAGAGTGATGACGGACGAGTGTGGGTTGGCGGAGTTGCAATGCGAGTACGGCCCGATGGCACGGGGCTTGAGCCAATTGGGCATAATTTTCGAAATGTCTACGAAGAATCCTTATCTTCCTTTGGTGATGTTTTCCACGCAGACAACGATGATCCGCCTGCTTGTAGAACCACTTGGCTCATGGAATACGGTAACGCTGGATTTTCTTCAGCAGATGGGTCTCGGAAATGGCAATTAGATCAGAGGCCCGGACAACCAACTAGAGTTGCTGAATGGCGACAGGAAGACCCTGGCACAATCCCTGCTGGTGATGTCTACGGCTTCGGGGCTCCTACCGGCGTTGTCTTTGGTGAGAATGGATGCTTTGATAAGCTCTATCCAAACGGACTTCTTCTAGTCTGTGAGTCTGCGCGGGGAGAAGTCTTTCAATACTCACCAAAACCACAAGGAGCGGGGTTTTCTTTAGAGCGTTCTGTACTTATGAAGCTACGCTCTGGCAGCGTACATTCTGGCATGTTCAGACCTTCCGATGTGGCTGTTGGTCCAGACGGTGCCATCTACATAAGTGACTGGTATGATCCCGGAGTTGGTGGTCACAGAATGCGAGACCCTAACGGAAGTGGATCCGTGTATCGGATCGCACCAAAAGATTTTACTCCAAGCATTAAAAAACTTGACCTTTCGACTGTTGCTGGCAAGATTCGTGCGTTAAAAAGTCCTGCTGTCCACGTCCGATCGCTTGGGTTTAACGCTTTGCGAGACATGGGGGAAGAAGCTGGACCAGAAATTGTTGCAGCCTCACGATCTCACCAGCCATTCTTCGTTGCTCGCACAACATGGCTCTTACCAAACTGTGGACAAGAAGGCATCGATCGACTCACCGAGTTACTGGATCACAAAAACCCACAGATACGTGTGGTTGCTCTTCGGTCTTTACGTCGTGCGATTGCTCAACCAGATACTTCAGACCGTGTTCGCAATCTCTGGCTACAGGCCCAACAGCAGGCATGCGTGGATTCCTCTGCAGCAGTTCGACGAGAGGCGGCAATTTCTCTTCGTGACATACCTTTCCAAGAGTGTCACAAGTTACTTCAGAAAATTGCTGATGGGTTTGATGGTTGGGATCGATGGTATTTAGAAGCCCTAGGAATAGCATGTGAGGGAAAAGAGCAGGAATCATTTGATCTATTTGTAGTTAACTCAGAAGACCCGCTCTTATGGGACAACCGTTTATCTGGAATAGCCTGGCGTTTACATCCTGACTCAGCGGTTGAACAACTCAAAACGCGAGCATTAGACATAACGTTGCCGCTCGCGGATCGGAAAAAAATGGTTGATGCCATCGCGTTTAATTCAAATACGCAGGCTGCTGCTGCGATGCTTGAAATCGCTCAGCGTGGGCCACAAGATATTCGTAACTACGCAGCTTGGTGGGGACAACACCGTCTGCAAAATGACTGGAAAAACGTTCAGCTAAGTGATGTATTCCCAGAGCCACCGCCAATAGAAAAACCACTTCCGAATACTCGACTTGATAAATCTTTCACTCCTCCGGGTGATCCCATCTACAAAAGCGATCATGGCAAGGCATCTATCGATCTTGATATCCGTGGTGCTAAACGAATCTATCTGGTTGCTGACTCAACCAACACCAAATCGAGCGACGCTTTTTGGATTGCTCCTATTTTAACAAGCGCAGAATCGAATGTAGACCTGACACAGATTCCTTGGACAATGGCTTTTTCTGGTGGGACGCCGAGTGGGCCGCCACCGGTCCCAAACAGGGCCTCGGCAGCACGTCGGAAAAAACCACCACGACCGCCACTAACCGTTTCACCTGGATTGACGACATGGGGCAATGGTCAGCCCGCCATTCGGGTAGCAGCCCGTTCTGTTATTGCTTACGACGTGAGTGCTTTGAAGCCACTTCGACTACAGGTCACTGCGTTAGAGGAGGCAGCAGTCAAGGGTCAGATATTTTTTTCAATATTCGTTGATACATCCAATACCGGAAAGGAAATTTTACCGGCACGTTCTCTGCCAGACGTCCCTGGAAGTGCTTCGCTAGGCAGAGCCATATTCCATGCAAACCATATCGGATGTGCCAAATGTCACATCGTCAATGGTTACGGTGGTGAAATAGGGCCTGATCTCAGTCAGATTGCTCGCAAACATTCAGCGATTGCACTACATGAGGATATTCTGAAACCACATGCAGCAATAGCTGCTGGCTTTGAAACAATGACAGTACTCACAGACAAAGGCACTGCGATCAGTGGGCTTCAAGTGTCTGCTGGAGACCCCATTGTTCTTAAGGATGCTTTGGGCAAGGTTCACAGCATTAATCGCAAAAATACTGACACAATAGTTCCTTCAAAAAATTCTCTCATGCCAGAACTGGCAAACTTACTCACTACCGAAGAACTATCTTCCCTTATTCAATTTCTTCAATCAGCAGCAAACCAACCACCAGACATGTAGGCCAATAGTGCCATAAACGCATTCAAAAAAATTTCCTAATTTTTAGGCACAACTATTTTACAAGTTTTGTAGCTTCATACGCAATGTGAGGACGGATCGACTTAGAGGGTTATCTCCAAGGCGTAACCAAGTTTTTTTAATTCCATTTCCGGCAATTGAATCTCCGTGATTCCTGATTCTTTTTTCCAATGCAACTTTTCTTGTGAACCAAGAAGCCTGATCTCTGTAAAAGAGACGTCATTCAGTGACCGGACTCTGGCGATACCGCTTTCTGGCCAGACCATGCCAATGACATAGAGCTTCGTGTTTTTTTTTGTAAACCAGAAATCTTCACTCGTTACATCAAGTTTGAAGCCATGCTTACTGCGATGCTCAGTTCCTTTAATTGAAATTCCAGCTGGGCCCTCATGAGTGACCTTCCAGGGTTTTGTGCCATATATTGCATCACCATTAACTTCAAGCCATCGTCCAACTGCCAACAAGGTATCGACTGACTGCTTTGGTATAACGCCTGCTCCATCCGGCCCAACATTGAGTAAAAAATTTCCGCCTTTGCTCACATTTTCAAGAAGCCAAAACAATGTCTCTGCCGGAGATTTCCAATCTTCGTCATATGATTTAAAACCCCATGAGTTGTTTGTTGTTGCG
>Ga0233432_10001435_pt1 | contig 23115 bp, 16 predicted proteins | sample SI_122_August201_6_FD_179870 | JGI IMG/M metagenome (GOLD analysis project Ga0233432, IMG submission 179870) | Seawater microbial communities from Saanich Inlet, British Columbia, Canada - SI_122_August2016_10_MG | ecosystem: Environmental > Aquatic > Marine > Inlet | place: Canada: British... | reverse complement strand
TGAGCTTAAGGCGAACGCGAGTAAACTGTCTACTGCGATCACTCAGCTGAGCGCGATTACCGCAGGAGATTCTCTGACGACGGCTTTAAGTTCTTACTCTGAGCTCATCACCGAGGCGAACTCGGTTAGCTCTTCGGTTTCTGCGCTAATTTCTGCTGCGAGTTCTTTCGTTGCCGAAGTGATGGATGGCAACATTTCAAATTTGACGACGAGTTTAACGGCCTCGTCTGTGTCATCAGTTCAAACTGGAACTTATAAAGTCCTTTCATTTGGATTGGCCTCAGGCTCAAATCTAGCTTATGGAAGCGCTTCTGGGACTGGCGGGAAAAATTTCTCGATCACCACTTTGGCGCCAGTTTTTGAACTTGAGTTTGTAAGTGGAAATACTCTGACCGAAGCAGAAGCTGCGGCTCTGGTTTCTGTTCAGGTTAGCGATGGCACGACGACATTGTCATCCATGACGACGATCAGTTCCCTGATCGATGTTGTTGCTGCTGACCCTGACAGTAGTAGTCGCAGCAATAAGTTCTACCTTCTCGTGAAGAAGGATTACACCTCTTCTGAGCCGGCATTAGAGCCAGGCACGGCATATACCTATACGATTTCGGGGAATTCCAGCAATGCCATGAGTGTTTCTTTTGGTGGAGCAACAAGCCAATCTGGCACGATTACAACCACCGACGTAACTTTGACACGTCCCTATACAGGAACAGAAGTTGCCTCTGCTAACCTTTCCGGAAATGCCACCCACTCTGGAGTTTCGGCATCCACAGATCTTGAATTTCGACTCGATGCTAAGAATGGTGTTGTTGTTGACCAGACAGATTCTGTCGGATATGGCATCGTAGGGAGTGGGAGTGACCTTAATTTCAGTGTCTACAAGAATGGTGCTACAACTGCGACCGCTACAGATACCAATGTGCAGGCCAATGATGTGACGTTTTCAACGACAGAGTCGACCTCTTCGATTTCTAGTGGAACCCTGACACTCAGCTCAGCGCTTCTTGAAGCCGGTGCAACTTATAAGATTGTGATCAGCGATGAAGATGGTATGACGACGAATGGAACGACGCTAATCACAAGTTATCCTACGCTTCTTTACATAGAGACTGCTGCGCAATAAACTCAAAGAATCGAATCTCATCATGGCCCGCCTGCGTTCCACGTGGGTGGGCTTTTTTTTTAGCAATTAATTCAGAAAGGCTGAATGAACAAACTCTTCGTCGTCTTATTCTTTGCGGCAGTCTTGTGGCTCCTTTATTTTCTTCTGAGCGCCTTTACCGACATGGAGGATGGAGGCGATCAATATCTCCTTACGGCCACGTTCAAGAACTCTGGTGGAATCAACGAAGGCAACCCAGTAAAAATGGCTGGGAAGTTAATTGGCCAAGTTGGTGCGATTGAATTTGATATGGAAAACCGGGGGTTGGTTTTGAATCTCTGGATAGATGGTGGAGTGCGTATTCCTGCTGACTCAAAGTTGAAGGTGGCAGAAAAGGGAATGCTTGGGGAGATGTATTTATCATTTGAGTTCGGGGAATCCAGTCACTTTCTGAAAGAGGGTGCGATCCTTTCGGGGGAGGCTCCAACTAACCTTTCTGATGTCATGGGGCAGGCCGGAGAGGTCTTGGATGGCGCAGGTGAGACAATTAAGAATGCGGGTGGAGAGCTGGCAGAAATGCTTAGTCACCTGAATGGTCTATTGGAGCGAGAGACCTTTAAGGAGGGCCTTGCGCAGACGATTGCCCGACTGCCCCAGGTCTTGGGAGAAACAGAGCAACTTCTCCGTGAGAACCGACCCCAAATCAAGCTCTTGGTTGAAAATTTATCCTCTTCTTCTAATGTTCTTAGAGTCAGCCTTCTGACGATGCAGAATCAGATTGATATCCTCGCTAAGCGAGAAACATTTTCAAAGGCTTCTGATGCCGTAGACAGCTTGGCTAAAATTGGTGAGGTTTTGGAAGAACTGGCGGAAGAGGATCTTGAGGCTGTTATGGCTTCACTAAGAAGCATGCTTGAGAAAGGAGACCAAACGATGCTCTCCGCCTCAGAGGGCGTGGTGAGAATGAATTCTCTACTGAGTGCTTTGGATTCAAAAGGAGACAAGGCTGGAGGTACTCTGAGCCAGCTAATCAATAACGGAGAGTTATACGAAAACATCAATCACTTTTTGGTTTCAGGGCAAGCCCTATTAAGTCTTTTGGAAGAGCAACCAAATTCGATTATTTTTGGAAAGAAGAAGAGGAAATCAAAACCTCGACGTGCGGAGGCCTCTGGCGCAGGATACATTGTTAAAGAGGGCAAGGATTGAAAACCGAAATGGTTGTCTCTTTTGGGCTGGTGCTTCTAGCCCTTCTGGCCATAGCCTGTGGGGGTGGTGGAGGAGGAGGCGAATCGTCAGCCAAGTCTTTTGAGGGTAGCTACTACACGGTTGATTTTTCGGGTGCTACAACAGACCAGCCTTTGATTAACTCATCTTATTCCGCTTCAGTGAGTTTTGATCTGGATGGGGAGTTCATAACATCATCAAGAGAATTATTAGTGGGAGTTAATGCTGATGCTGGTGAGTTGACGCCTCGAATTCGACTCTCTCTTAAATATGGTGGCGTAAGTGGAGGCAATCTCTCGGGAAACTATAATGGCGTCATCTACGGGCTTCCGGATCTTGGTGGAAAAGTTGCCGTGGCACAGTACAACCTTGATTTTTCAACATCGACTCCAAGTGCTAACACCGTGATGGTGGCTGATAACGCCGCACCTTTAACTGCCAAACTCCCCGGATCAGGGAACACGTTCCAATTGGATGCACAAGGAGCTATTCAGTGGGGCGATTGGCAAGGAGGGGTTTCGCAGAACGGAAATACCCTACTCTTGTCGAGTGGGAATTTATTTCTCTTGGGATCAAAAGTCGCAGCGGATTCACAGGACCTAAGTTCAAAGGTTTTTCAGAATTCAGCTTCGGTATTTCAGGTTGATGGAGACCCGGGAACTGCACTGTCGAAAATCACATTTACAACCACGCAAATGAGTTTAGAAATTGACGATGACTTAGTGTCGACTCCTGGGAATGTGCCAAATAGCAACGTGACGAGGGGGTTTTCTCAAACCGGGACGGGTTCGTCTCTTATTATTCTCACTCATGAGACCATTGGAGACCAGAGGGAGCAAGGATTTGTGGGTTCAGAAGAGTTTTTTGTTGTCATTAATCCAGATAATTCAGACCGCCCGACCCTCTCAGTCGGGTTTCTCTCCGAGTGATCGTGTCAAATTGACGCGTTTTACGTTTTCTTAGACTCACCATACCCAAAAAAGAGATGCTCAAATGACCCGAATAATTACTCTGCTGCTTGTGCTGTTCCTTTTGGGAGGATGTCAGTCCACAGGTGTTGTTGAGTCAGAACCTCTTTTTTCGGATGTTGGCCTCACCCATCATCGTAAAGACTTGATTCTCAAGGATATACCTTTGCCCGACGACTTTGTTCTCCTCCCAGAATCTTTTTTCTACGCCACTCCGTCATTTAGGTACGGAGAGCTGCTTTATCGCGGAAACCTTTCTGTGGATGACCTCTATTTTTATTACAAGAAGCAAATGGGCTCAATGGGTTGGTCGGCCCAGTCTCTGAAACAGTTTGAGACGAACGCTCGTCTCAGCTTTAATAAAGGAGGAGAAAACTGCACAATTCTTCTCAAGGAAGGCGTTTCGATGAGCGATATGAAAATCATAGTGGAGCAGAAAAAATCATGAGCGAACCTCAGTCGAGACTGAAGGGAGATCGAATCGTCGAGTCTTTGGAGAGAGGAGAGCATTGGTTCACCCAACATAGGATCAAGATAGCCGTATTTGCCTGCGTTTTTATCGTTGCGGCATTCGGATCTCAGGCGATGGAGAATCAGAGAAAGGATGCTGAAGCAGATCTATGGAATCAGGCCTCACAGTTGAGTTCATCTCAACAGAAACTAGAATTTATTTCAGCGAACTCTGGTGCTCAAGCCGTGGCCTTTTTGATGCTTCAGACGAGTCGTCAGTTACTAGATGAAGGCAAGTTTGCCGAATCGGAAGCCTTAGCATCTCAGTTTGTTTCAAAATATAGTTCTCACCCGAGGCTATCATCAGCTTTTCTGATTCGAGCCTATGCACGTGAAGAGCAGGGCGAGCTAGACGGTGCCCGATCGGACTATCAGGCCGTTAAGGGAATGGAGGAAAAGGTTAATCGCCTGCTGTCGACGAAAGCCTTAGAGAGGCTGCTTTGAGATATAAAGGTGGCCAAGCGCGTACTCAGTGAAGAGGAAATCGTCAAGGAGAGGCTAGCCTATTTGGGAACCATGGCCGGTGGCTTGGCTCACGAGGTCCGCTCTCCTTTGAATAGTATTCACCTCAATATCGAACTCTTGGAAAGGGCAGGTTGTCATCCCTCTACCGAGGAGGACGAATCAAAGTTCTTCAAACGAGTTGGCCGAGTAAAGGAGGAGGTGTCCAGCCTGCAGAAAATACTGACAGAGTTTCTGCAGTTCGCAAAACCTCCTGGAGTTCAACGTTTGGCGACTGACATCAGGGATTATATCTATGATGTGATCGAATTTATTCAGCCTGAATTGGATGTGGGGAAAGTGAAGATTCGGTATGACGTTTCTGAGCATGAGTATCCCATCCTTATTGATCGACGTCAGATGGAGCAGGTGCTGAACAACATTCTTTTCAATGCGCGTGACGCCATGGTTGGAGGGGGAGTTATTACTGTGAGAACTCATGAGAGTGGGCATTATATTGTGATAGATATTGAAGATGAGGGCCCTGGAGTTCCTATCGAAGATCACGAGAAAATCTTTGACGCCTTTTTTACAACTAAGGAAATGGGGACGGGTCTCGGCTTGGGGATATGCCGCCGTATAGTCCAGGAGCACGGAGGTCGTTTGGAGCTTGAGTCTCCTGTTAAAGACGGAAAAGGGACGGTCTTCAGTCTTTATTTGCCAAAAGAAAAGCTATTGTCTTCTTCGCAGATGGGAACTCCCGCATGAAGCTGAACGTCCTCGTTGTGGAAGACAACCTCAATGCTGGGGAGGCCATGGTCGAATTGCTCGAAGAGTTTGACTGTCAGGGGCTTCTGGCGAGCTCGTCAGAAGAAGGCCTTCGAATTCTTGAGCTCAACGATATAGATACCGTCTTGGCTGACGTAAATCTGCCTGGAGAGGACGGTTTATGGCTACTGGAAGAAATTCAGAAGTCCATGCCGGATGTTCCAGTCTTCATGGTCACTGGTGATGCGTCAATTAACACGGCAGTTGAAGCTATAAAAAAGGGAGCTCACGATTATCTCTCAAAACCGATTGATCTTAAACGGTTAGAAGTCGTTCTGACGTCAGCACGGAGACTAAGGCAAGCAGCTTTGGAGCGCGAACTGTCAGGGTCTCAGGGGGGATTTGGTGAGATGATGGGGGAGTCCCCGGCTATGCAGGAAATGCAGGAAATGATTCTGAGGGTTGCGCCTACGCCAGCATCGGTTCTGATTTTGGGAGAGAGTGGGACGGGAAAGGAGCTGGTCGCCAATGCGCTAGTTTCTCATTCGGATAGAGCGAGAAAACCCTATATAAAAATGAACTCGGCCGCACTTCCGAAAGACACTCTTGAGTCGGAACTTTTTGGCCATGTAAAAGGAGCTTTTACCGGAGCGATTAAGGATCGAAAGGGACGATTTGAATTGGCCAATGGGGGCACACTTTTTCTCGATGAGATTGGAGATATGCCGATGGAGACTCAGGTGAAACTTTTGAGGGTTATTCAAGAGGGGGAGTTTGAAAGAGTTGGTGGCTCTGAAATCATCCGAGTGGATGTGCGAATCATTGCAGCGACGAATCGCAACCTTCCTCAGGCAGTCAAGGAAGGAGAGTTTCGAGAAGACCTTTATTATCGTTTGAACGTGATTCAAATTCATGTTCCTCCCCTCCGAGAAAGAAGGGACGACATTTCTCAGTTGGCCGAGATCTTTCTCAAAAGATATGGAACGAAGGGAAAGCGACTAGATCAAGGAGCTCTCGAAGCCTTGAATTCCTACGACTGGCCGGGCAATATACGTGAGCTGAAAAATATCATGGAGCGTTTGGGTATTATCGTAGCAGGAGAGACGATTGGTATTTCGGATCTTCCATCTGAGGTGCAGACTCCAGAGAGTCATGAGAGCAGTTCAAACGAAATCTCTGGAACGATGGACGACATTGAGCGACAGGCTATTTTTTCTGCGTTGAGGCAATCCAAGGGTGTGAAATCTGAGGCTGCCAAGACTTTGGGTATTGGGCTCAAAACTCTTTATCGAAAGTTGGATAAGTATCAAGAGGAAGGTCACGACCTCGAGTTTTTAAAGTCCCCTTGAGGATGGAGTTAGAGAAATGAAAGTGTTGTTAATTGGAGGAGGAGGCCGAGAGCATGCTCTGGCTTGGAAAGTCGCACAAAGTCCTCTTTGTGAAAAGTTGTTTCTGGCCCCAGGAAATCCTCTCTCAGCTGAGCTAGGAGAGGTGGTTGATATACCTGCCAATGATGTCGTGGCTCTCAAATATTTCGTAAAGAAAGAAGAAATCGATTTGACGATTGTTGGTCCTGAAGCGCCTTTGGTTGCTGGACTGGTTGATTCTTTCGAAAATGATGGACTGAGGGTTTTTGGGCCATCGCGTCACGCAGCTCAGCTGGAGGGCTCGAAGCTTTTTTCAAAGAACTTCATGAAGAAGTATAATATTCCCACAGCTGACTATCAGAATGCTGAGTCCATGGAAGAAGCTAATCAGTTGTTAGAGAGAATGGGTGTGCCCGTTGTGATCAAAGCGGATGGTTTAGCAGAGGGGAAGGGAGCTTTCGTATGTAAAACGGAAGAGGAAGCAGAGAAGGCAATTCATGCTATTTTTGCAGAGAAGCGTTTTGGATCCTCAGGAATGAACTGTGTTTTTGAAGAGTTCATGGATGGAGAAGAGGCTTCTTTATTTGTGATTACAGATGGAAACACGATCATGCCTCTTCTGCCGGCCCAAGACCACAAGCCAGCCTACGATGGAGATGCGGGGCCTAATACCGGAGGAATGGGAGCATACGCTCCTGCGCCACTCGTTACAGAAAAGGTGATGGATCGCGTTCTTAGCGAGATCGTGGTGCCGACTGTTCATGGAATGAATTCCGAAGGAATGCCCTATAGAGGACTTCTTTACGTTGGTCTGATGATAAAAGACGGCCAGCCAAAGGTCGTCGAATTCAACTGTCGTTTCGGAGACCCTGAAACTCAACCTCTGATGACTCTGCTCAAAACGGACCTCCTTCCAATATTTGATCAGGTTTCACGCAAGGAACTTAAGGAAGACCAAACAGCGCTTGAGTGGCATCCGGGTTCAGCTATAGGGGTGGTCTTGGCTAGTGAGGGATATCCAGGTTCCTATGAAAAAGGGAAGGTGATCACGGGTCTATCAGATCTAGACGGGGTTCAGGCTTTTGCTGCAGGTGTTTCTGGTCAGGGCGAGCTCCTGAAGACATCAGGTGGGCGCGTTCTCTGCCTCTGTGCTTGTGGATCCAATATTTCGGAGGCCAGAGATAAAGTATATGGTCAGATTGAACGGGTTTCGTTCGAGGGAGCTTTTTACAGAACCGACATCGGTGCTAAGGCTCTGAAGTGAACTCAAGCAAGCAACCTTCGGTAGAAGGAATGAAAATTCTTGTTGCCGTGACGGGAGGGATTGGTGCCTACAAGATCTGCTCTCTCGTTTCACGACTGGTTCAGTCGGGTGCTGAAGTGCAGGTTGCGATGACAGAGATGGGAGCTCGTTTTGTTGGCCCTCTGACATTTGAGGCTCTGACGGGGAAAAGGGTCATCCTCAGTACCCATGGTGAGGGAGGAGACTCAATGGAGCACATACAGGCTGCCCGTTGGGCGGAAGTGTTGTTGGTGGCACCATGTACGGCCAACACAATGGCGAAATTGGCGCAGGGATTAGCTGATGATGTCGTCAGTACAATGAGTCTGGCATTTAAAGGTACGCAGATTCTTGCCCCAGCTATGAATCCAGAAATGTGGAGCAAGCCATCAACATTGAGGAATAAGGCTCAACTGATGGAGGATGGATTTGTGGTCCTTGACCCTGAGTCTGGACCTATGGCATGTGGTGATGTTGGTGTGGGGCGAGTTCCAACTGAGAGTGTTCTCTTAGATGCTTTGGTTCAGTTTCGCAGTTAAGATGAAGATTCTTATCTCGGCTGGCCCTACTCTTGAGCCTATAGATGCAGTTCGATTTCTTTCTAATCGTTCTTCTGGGAGAATGGGTGTCGCATTGGCCCAGGCCGGACTCTCAAAGGGAGATGAAGTAACTGTGGTCCATGGCCCTCTTTCGGTTTCTGTGCCAGAGAGAGGAAGGTGGATCGCCGTAGAGACCGCTCTGGAGATGCTGGACGCACTCCGGAAGGAAATGGCCAGTGCGGATGTACTGATCATGGCGGCGGCGGTTTGCGATCTGAGAATTGAGAGTCCTCATGGCACAAAGAGGGAAAAGGAGAACCTTAAAATGCTCAGCTTGGTGGAAAACCCAGACTTGGTTGGTACCCTTTCAAAGGAATTTCCTGAAGTTTTTAAGGTTTCTTTTAGTCTGGAAAACAGTTTTGATCCGACTAGGCCATTAAAAAAAATGAAAAAAAAGAAGACCGATTGGGTGGTTTATAATGCTCTCGAGAGCATGGGAGCTGACCGAAGTTCATTCGGTGTTGTTGATGAGCATGGTGGAAATGTTTTGGAGCCTTCTTGTTCTGATAAGGTAGAGTTTGCCATTAGGCTCGTTGATGTGATACACGAGCGTCTCGACTGATTGCCTGAACTCCCAGAAGTTGAGACGGTCGTCCGTGAGTTAAAGACCCTTGAGGGGCGGGAGATAACCCAGCTCCGAGTTGGTTGGCAAAAGACCGTGACTCCAGGTGTGCCTGTGCTTCGCAGCTCAATGTTAGGTTGTCGAATCAGAACCGTTTCTCGACGTGGAAAGTATATCCTCTTAGAGTTAGAGAACGGAGATACTGTGACCGTGCATCTAAGAATGACCGGGAAGCTTATTTTTGAACCTTCCGAGAAGGACAAAAATTATGTTCGGCTCAGTCTAGAGCTGGATGGTAGAGACTGGCTCTATTTCGTGGATGTCCGAAAGTTTGGGCGATTCGACCTATTTAGATCGGGAGCACCTGTCTTACCATCCCTTGGTCCAGAGCCCTTGGAAGAGAAAGAGACGACGCGTGTTCTGTTAAACTTGAAGAGTCGACGAGAGCTGAAAAAAATTCTCCTGGATCAGAAGGTGCTCGCTGGGGTGGGAAACATCTATGCCGATGAGGCCCTTTTCTTGGCAGGCCTTTCTCCAGACTTACCGGGGGCGGATCTCAGTAGCAAGGAAGCTAAGACATTGGCGAAGGCCTTGAGTAAGGTCTTGAATGCTTCCATAGCTAACATGGGAACGACTCTGTCTGACTATCGCAACACAAAGAATATCGGTGGAGAAAATCAGAACTATCTGAAAGTTTATGGTCAGACGGGTCAGCCATGTCCTAGGTGCGCCACGGCCATCAGTCGAAAAGTGATCGGTGGGAGAAGCACCCACTTCTGTTCAAAATGCCAAGGGTTTAGCTAGTTTCTGATCACTCCCATGAGCTCGGTGATAGTTAGCCCTCCGAACCAGTAGAATGACATTAGAATAAGTGCCATTGCCCCACCCATGGCGATGTAGATTAGCCATTCATATGCGATGGCAGTAGCAAAGGTGAAAGAGGGGATCCCCATTTCCTCAAGGATTTCAGCATCTCGCTTTCTCATGATAAAGTTCATGCGAAGAAAAAGGCCCATTAAAACAAGGCTAGTCAGAGAAACGACCAGAAGCATGAGTAAGAGAATATCGCCGAGTTGATGGAGGCTGGATAGGATGCGTTCAGTGACAGAAATGGGGTCGATGACTTCAAGGGTGGGATGGTTTTGCCCCCAGGCCAAAGCATATAGCCGTTCCTTTTCGTCGGCAGGTAAGAGTATCATCGCCGTCAGGGGGAGGAGACTTTTGGGTTGATGGAAGTGAATCTCTTCTCTGTTATTCTGGTTTATCCGACGATATCCCTTTTGCTCACTGTGAATGCTCATGTGAAGAGTCTTGGGAACACCTTTGAGGTTTTCCTTGGGGTGGCCGTGCCCTAAGCCCAATTTAATCCAGGCTGTCTCAAGAGGCGTGATGGCGAGAAGGTCTTCTGGCCCTCCGGTTGGTTCAAGGATGCCGACGACCAAGAGTTCGAGCTGATGAGCCTTAGACAGATCTAGAAGGCGGTGAGGTGAAGTTCGCAGGTGGTCTCCTAAGTTCACGGACCATTTCTTAGCGAGTTGACTCCCTATGACAATCTCGGCTGGATGTTCTGGTTTTTTTCCGGAAGAGATGGCTAGTTTTCTAAATTCCAGATACATAGCATGGGAACAAAGGAGCGGAGCTCGAAGACGGCCATCTTTTGAAAGTATCTGATGGGCAAGAAATATTGGGATCGCATCTAAAGGGCTTCCGTCAAAAAGATCAAAAGAGTCAGTGGGCGTGAATTCGATTGGGTCGTCTTGCAATTGGAAGTGAAGGTGGTGGAGAAGACTTTCGGCTTTTCCCTGGGCAGGAGCCAGAAGTAGCGGAGTTTTCTGAGCGCGTTCGGTCAGTTTCTTCTGGAGAAGATAAAGAGAGGATAAAGTGAAGGTCGGTAAAAAGATGAGGAGGGCAAGGATGATAGAAATGACAGAGGCCTTACCTTTATGTTGGCATAGGTGGGCCAGGGCTAACTGTTGGGATGTGTTCATTGTTCGAGGTGATCCAAGAAGGGCGATTCAATCTTCTTGGGAAAGAGATCTAATGCCTCATGGTTGTGGGTCACCATCACAAGCGTTTTCTTCTTTAGGTTCATGACTTCCAAAGCAAATTGGAGTGTTCGATTTCGGTCTTCCGGAGAAAGGTGTGACGTGGGCTCGTCGGCCAATATGTAAGGTGAGGGGTGAATCAGAGCTCTGGCTAAAGACGCCTTTTGCTGCTCTCCTCCCGAGCAGAAACGAGGATGCTTATTGAGAACTTCCTGAATTCCAAGTTCTTCACAGAGTTGATCTAGCTCTTGATGTACAGGTGACATATTCAAAGCTTTAAGGGGTAGGGTGAGGTTTTCTCTAAGACTTAAATCTGCGAGGAGATTACCTTCTTGAGAAAGGTAGTGGAGAGATCTCATTCGTAATTTTTTTCTCTCGTGGTGAGTCATTGGAGAGATGGGTCTGCTGTCGATCAGAATTTCACCCGAGTTGGGTAGAAGAAGGCCACAAAGTAAACGAAGGAGACTACTCTTGCCGCTTCCACTTGGGCCGAGGATGGCGATGTGCTCCCCGGGATTGATCGTGAGGTGAGCTAGCTTGATGAAGGGGTCTTCAGCGTTGAAGCTAAAGGATAGATCCTTAATTTCAATCATGGCGTTCCTCCACTGTGACTCCTTTGTTCAATGGGGTGAAAGCTGACAATTTTCAACTCACTGTCGACAACTTCTAGGGTAACTTGGTCTAGATGTCTAGTTTTTCGTAGATGAAGGTGGGATAGGTGTTGGACAATTCCACTGAGGGTCCAGTCAATTTTGAGACTGAATTTGGCTTTCTCCTCACGCTCACTTTGTTGCATTTCTACCTTATGGACAGAAAGGTGACTGACTTTTTTCTGAGAGGAGGGCGCAAAAGAAGTTTCGTTTTGGGTTTTTTCTAAATAAATCTCTTCGAGAGCCTTTCCTGAGAACGTGGTTGAGAGTTTATCGTAAAGGGAAGAGGAGTTAGAGGGGGTATGCCCAAGGAGGCTTCTCTGAAATTGGGTTTGGATCCAGGGTTTGATGAGATCTTCATTTAAAGTTAGATTTTGGCTGAAAGGCCAAAGAAGGGTAGCTCCTAAGAGTGAAATTAAGAGGAGAGAAGGCCTTCTGGCCTTTAGTGCCAGAAAGATGCTAAGGGCAAAAATTGTGAGAAGAGTGAGGAATTTTGGCAATGAGAAAAATGCCTTATTGATTATTAATTCCGTAAAATCGTTCTCCTGTGGAGGGGTGACCTTTATGGGCGACATTGGCTCGAGCAGAAATTTCTGTTGCTGCAGTCCAGCCCATTCTGCCCATAATCCCAAAGCAATCCTTCCCCGCCATTCAATGTTAAGATTAGTCTGAGCCGTTGGGATGGGCTGACTCCAAGACCATGCAAGGTCAGTTCCTTGTATAAGTAGGTGACTCGAGCCTATAGACTCAGAAATCTTGAACTCAGGAGTCGGGAGCAGTTCTTTGTTGAACCCAGAAAAAGAAAGCTTCTCTCCTAGCCGAGCATTGAGATTGTCAGGAAGGAGTTGGGGGTCTGAGTAGGGAATCACCTCTCCGATTTCTTTGGAAAGCCATATCTCCAGAGGAGTGTGAAGCTCAACCTTCAGAACTGATTCTGATAAGTGGAGGGTTAACAATCCTTCTGAAATTTCAGTCTGTTCAGGATTCTCACTAAAATCAGAGAGATCCTCTGGGGACAGAGGAAGGGCGAAGAGTATCATCGCGAGGAAAATTCGCATTGGCTAAGTCTAAAGGCGTGAAGAGAATCGAAAATGCCAATTCGGTTGTGAAAGTTTCAGGTGTTTTTATACTACCCCGGGGGGAAAATGTCCGTTAAATCTAGCTTTACCTTGATAGAGTTGCTGGTGGTCATCGGCATCATAGCCATATTGGCTTCTTTGATCGGACCTTCGCTCGTAAAAGGTCAAGATGCGTCTCTTCAATCAGCTTGTATGAGTAATATCAAGGCCGTTGGAACAGAGGCGACACGGCTTTACTTTAATGCGGTTTTTCCTGACCCGATTGATCCTATTTCTTCCAACTCGAATCTGCTCTCTAGTAGACATTTTTTCCAAAATTATGAGGTGTTGGAGGCTCATTATCCACCACCACCTCCTCCTGACGATGTTGTTGTTGACGATGGTGGAGGTGATAACGGCGACAACGGTTCTGGTGAGAGTGGCAGTGGGGGAGGTGGCAGTGAAGGGCCTGTGCCTGGCCCTGGGGGTGTCGCCAGAATCTCTGCCGTTGAAATGCTAACCTTGCTGATGGAGGGTTGTCCAACTGCAGAGGAGAACCCCCTTTTTGGAGTTGAGGAAAACGTACCTGAATATCGGTCTTATAGTTTCTTGGCCTCGAATGCTGGTCTCCATTATCAGCAGGCTTGGCCTTGGCTTATTTCAGAGTCCTACTATGCCACCATCGAGAGTCGAGAGCAACTGGCTTCGAATCGACACGACCAAGGGGTGAATGTCTATTTCAAAGATGGGCATGTCAGTTCAATAGCGCCAAGTGAAGTTGAATTTCCAGAAACCCAGCCTTGATCAAGTAGCCCTTTTTGTGGGGGTGCTTCTGTTGGCTCTCTTTGTGGCGGGCTTTTTCTTTCTCCGTGGCGGGAAAGTTGAGAGAAGTTTTAAATACCATCAGCACGAACATTCTCAAAATCAGAGTATTGAGGATGAGCACGACTGGGGTTGGGCTTTGAAGGAAGTTGAGCGAGAGTTGAAAGACGATCCTGGGAATGTCTTGCTGATGGGGAAGAGAGCTCACCTTCTTCTGGAGAGGAAGCCAAATAAGGCGGTTGAGGCTTACCAGGAGCTACTCGACAAAGATGAGGGTGACGCGTACGCTAGACTTCACCTTGCCCAAGCACTAGCTAGGACAGGCGAATATGAAAAAGCAATGGGTTATGCCGCAGAACTGCTCAAAGAAGATCGAGCAATTGAGGTCCTTGAGTTGGTGGCTCACATTCACTATGCGAAAGGTAATTTTTCATCTACAATCAGATTTGCTGAAGAAATCTTGAGTCGTCAGCCGGATCATGGTTCGGCAGAGCTCCTGAGAGATTATTCAAAAAGGGGCTTGGCCCTACAGCGATAAAGCGCTTATGGTGAATCGGACTTTGGCCACTCGTAGATGAAGATGGCCTTTCTGACTTTAAACCTTTTAGATGGTGAGTGGGACAGAAATTCCTCAGGCATGATGGAGGGGCCCTGAGCATTAAGCTGATCGATGGTCATTCTGCCCTCTTTCGGTTTTCGTGCTAAAAAGATGCTGTTGGAAGTGAAAGTCTTAAGGATGGTTTCTAGGCTGACCGTGACCCCCTCTTTGCGTTGGCCGTCATCTGGCCATTTCCAAGTGTAGAGGTAGGTGACTTTTAGGAGTTCTTTCTTGGGTTCTTCAGGTACAGCTTCTGTTTTGTGGAAATAGTGCCCGATGAGGGGCCCTCCGGAGGTTCTGAGCTGTGGATGAAACATGTGTGCTTTTTGGGCGGGTGTGACTTGAGAGAATAGGTGGTGGCGGTGAAGGGGGTTCTTGTCGATCCATTCAAGTAGTTTTGAGAGAGGCGTGACGTCAGGGTGAAGGGGAAAGGGGTGAGGTTTGGGAAAGGCAGGTTCTAGTCTTAGGACCTCTCTGAGGTTTCCCGCTTTAATAATCAACCAAGGCTGTAGTCCGGCGAGGGCTCTTGAGAGAGGGCTTTTGATGCTTTCGGGGGGAAGCGTTGGGGCTTCAGACAGAGCTTTGGCAAAGGACTGACTGAGCTTGGGTCCACAATAGATGTCGAGAATGATGTTTCCCCCTGTTACGGAAGGGTGAATCGTGATAACCTGATGGGAGCGTTCGTCCTGAGGGTGCGCAAAGACGAAAGAAGTGCAGACCAACGCTAGCAGGATCTGGAGGGAGAAGTTTGTGTGTTGTTGATGCAAGAGAAAAGAATGGAAGGAGTCTCAGATATTATATGAAGGAATTGAAAAGAAAAATTGGTCTCATAATCCCGGGGTATGACTGAATTGGGGGAGAAGGAAGAGGTCTGTGGTCCTGAGAACCAGACTCCTATTTCAGTATCACTTCTTGAGTTTTGTTCGATACTGAAAACAGTTGAATTCAGTTTTTATTAGAAATATGATATACTCCAATCATGAAAACTAGAAAAAACCCTAAGATGCGACCTTCATTCAAGTCAAATGCGATCGGAACCGCGTTGTTTTTGGTCATGGTGCTATTGGCCATGCCCCAGAGCTTTCACGCTGAGACGGAGTATTTTCTGGTCGCTCCGATTGCCTTTCCAAGAACGCCCTACGAGGGGCAGACGGGGGCAGCTGGAGTGCAGGCTGTTCGGGCGAAGTTTCCACGGACCCAGCTTGAGCGTTACTATGAGGGTTACTGGGGTCCTTTTTGGGGAGTGATGAGCTACGGAAAATATATTGCTGACGTTAAGGTTGCGGACATCGTTGAAATGCCTTGGCCATTTGCTCCGCCTTCTGGAGTGAGCACCAACTTTCCTGATAATAACTACCTGTTGACCGAGCTTGCAGGTGAAGGAGATCATGCCGCTACGCCAGAAGATGGCATCATTGACTCTGCCTTTCATCTTGAGGCTTTCGGGGTCAACAGTTCTTCGGGTGATGACTTTAGTATTTCTGGCTTAGCTGAAGTTTGGACCCCAGGTGAGCGATACAATGACATTAATGGGATCGCAGGTTTTCAGTATGCGGAAGAGTGGTGGGATGCCGGAAATCTGGATAAATCGAGAGTGAATAAATTCATTGATGAAAGCGTGGATATCAATGGGACATTTGACCACTACGGAGAACTCTTTGCTGACTACGACAATAGCGAAACGTGGGGGGCCAATGTTGAACTGGTGGTCTACGACGGTTTTTTGGACAAGGGTACTGCTTCAACGAATCTGACAGAATCGATGTTTGGTTCGGCAGGTGATGGATTTTTGGGAGGGCCAGATTCGGCTAATGGGGGCAACGTAGTGGGTAAGGCTGCGACCCGTTTTCTCCGAGTGAATGAGCTTATGTTGAATGTCCCCTATCACTTTTCTACAGATGCGGTTGTGGGGCCGGGAGGCAATACGACCGGTGATAGAACTTGGACCCAGTACGTTAAGGACGAAGCTGGAAACCTCAATGAGGGAACGAAAGGGACTGGGGTAAATGATCAAGAGGTCAACGCTGTTGCGATGGACAATGTCTTTACCTACAGTTACAACCAGTTTACGCAGATCCCCAACGGAACTTTCTATAGGACTGTCGATGGGGTTGAGTATGGAGCTACCACTGTGGTGGAAGTTTCGGTTAACGTCTATCAAGCCTATGAGGTCGAGAGTGGCTTTAAATACGAGAATGGTGTTGTGACGGCTAATGGAGATGGGATCTTCACCGCGAGAGACCCCTTCGAAGACTTTTTGGTGCGCTGGGAACCATGGTGGGATGCGAATAGTGTTTTGACCGAACCATCAGGCGGATGGGTTCCAGTAACCCATCACTATATCACCAACAATTACCCTGGAGATGTGGCTGGATTGATCGCTCGATCTGACAACAACCAAACCTATGACGGTGCTGAGGGCCTCGTTAAAGATCTCGGAAGTAACAAGATCAGGGCCAAGCACCCCGGGGGTGGACAAGTCACCTACTTTGACTTTCCTGATTTTTACGTTCCTTCTGCAGAGAGAATTTTGGACGATTATATTGCCCCTGCCAGTTGGACTGTGGGGGCGACATCGGACAACGTGAATACTGGGTTCACGGCCAATACGATGACCTCAAAAGTTTATGATTTGAGTAACCTATATGCCAACAATGAGAATGGAGGATGGGATGTAGATTCCTCCAGTAACCTATATTCTCAGATCAATATTTGGTACAACCAGGTTTTTGGTACAGAAGTTGGGACGAACGGCTTTCTCACAGGCACTGGAGCTTCTTACTATCTTGGCGTAGCTGGTGGGCCAAGCAGTGTCTTTGTTGGAAATCTTATCCTAGGTCAATTGTCAACAGAGGTTGGTGCTTATACGAGCGCTGAAGGTGCGGATGTCACAGTCTCTGCAAATAGTGTTTTTCCGTTGACTCTAGCGGGTGGGAATATTTACCCACACCTCACGCAGGGGAATCGTTGGAAGAATTTTCAGTGGATTTTAGAGGAATTCAATACCAGTACCGATATAGGCGGAGGCTTGATCAATCCCGCTGATATTAATTTTAGTACGGCTTATTTTGCCAGAATCCACGATGATGTATTTGGTGCGGGGTTTGCTGGAGGTAACTTTGCATCATGGGGAACTAGAGGTATTAATGGGAGCTTGATCGGTAGCGGGTGTGTCTTGGGGGTAGTTCATAATCTAAGTTATGATTCTCCTCGTGAGTTTCGTGACCTTCCCGCTTCTCTTCACAATATGGGTGGTGACTTTCGTCTTGGAGAGAGGACAGGGTCTAGAAATAATGGCGAGAGGCAAGCCAGATATGCCTCCGGAGGGGCCAATACTTTAGGTCAGGCTGGGGCTCAGGGTTATGATGCTGGCTTGAACGACCCGGCGAGTCCATCGGGACCTGACCAGATTGCTGCCTTGGGTGGCCCTCTTTTTACACGAGGCTATGGCACTGAAGGTTATGACGCCGCAGACGTGACTCACATGGAGCTTCTGACTTGGAACACCGCTGGAGATCTCTTTTCGACGGACAGAGTTTATGCTGGGGTGCAGAATCGTATTTTTTACGATATCACCACGCGCCACTGTCGTGATATCAACCTCGATGGTCTTATTGATCAGGGGAACTCTCCTCCCTTGGACTACAGTAATTATCTTCATGACGGAAATGGAGATAGGGATGGTTTTGGAGAGAGCTTTGAGTACACGCGACCCAGCTTTGGAGGAGTAACAGCCGGGGCTAGAGCCGGATACCCTTATTCTAGGGAAAGGGGCATTGAAGACACTATTCGGCTTTTGGATGCAGCACTATTTTATGACGATTTCACCGAAGGTGAAGGGAAGATCGACTATGTGGTGCCATTATATGCTAGGGCCGGTTATGGCGTAGGAATGTGGGCAGGGCCATCCGGCATCACGTTCAATATGTATACGGAGGATTATAAAGGTTTGACTGAAGTTTGGGGTCACTCTGATCCAAACCCAAGTTCTGGTGGGCGAGCTAAGCATGAGGCCCTTCACGACTTGTGGGGAGCTCAAGACCTCTATGACTACGATGTGTGGAACGGGCTGGCTGAAAGTTTTCCGATTGCCAACTTCGATGTTATGTCTGGTGGACCATTCACCATGACGCCCATTACCAAGATTTTTATAAGTGGAGTTGAGGCTGCCCCTATCACCAAGCCCAGAGACCTCAGGACAGTTTTGGTTCCTGGCGAAGAAACGGTTCTTCAGCTATTTCCAGTAAATCTCATCCAGAACGATAATCAGTATTATTATTTTGGTCGTTTCCTCGATGAAAACAACACGCCAGCAGGGTCATCCGCGGGGAATATATTTGAAAATTATGAAGGCTCTTATCTGTTGGGTGAGGGTTACTACATTTACTATGACAACGGCTATATGATCAACGCCTATGACGCTGATTTTAGTGACGGAACAAGTAACAGTTATTCGGTGGGTGGGTTCGGAGACAACCTCTTCACTCAGGACCCTGATGACCCTACGAATTATGTCTTCAATACGGAGCCTGATGCTACGTCATCCTACTCGGTCGCGATGCAAGGCCTTCAGATTATTCATCAGGATTACTTTCCTCTTGGTGAGAGTGAGTCTCTTCAGCAAAGGTCAGGTTCTCACTTTCGTTTCGAAGTTGTTGAGGCCGATGGTCTGGGTCGAATGCGAGACGGCCTTGTGCAGCAAGGTGATACGGGTGCTGTTTGGGGGAAAGACAACAAGACCTTTAATTATGAGACACTGCCCAAGAGTCGTTGGTGGGATGGTGACGACACCGGCCTTGAAATCATTGATATTGAGTTGCCAACTTATTCGAACCCTCCGACCGAAGATGAGTTAGAAGCGCCAGCCCTTGTAACCTTCCTCTGGAAAGACCAGTTGTTGCCTAAGCTTAGCTTTATCAATCCTCCTGGGGGACTGTCATTTGACGGTGAATATACCGTTGAGGCAGCTACTTGGGATCGCTATGGCGCGACGACGGTTCACTGGTACCGAGAAGGAGATGATGACGGTTACGATGGTGCAACACGATTGGGCTCAACACAGAAGACTGTCTCCGGCTTTGCCGATGTCAGGTTTAGCGACACAGGGCTCGGTGGTCTTGCTGATGGTGGCTATTACTACTTTGCCTTTCTCTCTCCAGGTGCCTCAGACAAAGGTGCTGAGCAACAGTATTTCGCGATGCCAATTCTGAGAGTTGGAAGGCTGGGTACCGTTCACGTGACTGCAGGGCCAAACGCTTTTTCCAATTTGACGGCTCCAACAACGGAGCTTTCATCTTATCAGTATTTCACCCTGTCTTGTAATGCTGTTGGAGGAGATGGAGAGGCTACTTTTACCGTCACCGGGAGTAGGACGGGGCTTGAGAGCGGTCTTGTAACTGCGGGTAATGGCGGGCAGTATACGACAGTAAACAATTTCACTGGTGGGTTTAGCTTCAGGGTGATGACCGGTTCTGAAAACTTTGGCCTACAGGATGAATTTCGCGTGTACACGACAGGTCTGACTGACTATAGTCAGGCTATTTTAGTTGAAAACGGCGAGGTCGTTCAGGAGGATCCTAACTCTGTCGCACTCGTGCTATCTCCACTATCAGGTGACGTGACCGAGGGTGGGACAAAAGCGACTTTTGCTGTAAAATTGAACACACGACCGACCTCTGATGTTGTGGTAACCATCAATAATGGAAATGACAATGAGATTTCCATGGATAAACAGATTCTCATCTTTACCCCAGATTTGGATAACGACGTTGCCTACTGGAAACTTCAAACAATTACCATCACGGGTGTGGATGATGACGACTCTGATGGAGACCAGAGTGTGCCGATCAGTTTTACCGTTTCGAGCGCGGACACTGATTACGATGGCATCACCACTCCTCCTATTTCCGTCACCAATCGTGATGATGAGGATTACGGGCTAATTATTGAGGCCGATCAGCTGATCGTGGCAGAGTCAGACAATCTCCAATCTGTTGGAGCGACGCTGCAGTTAAAGTTGCGTTCCCTTCCCACTCGGGATGTCACGGTTGCGCTAACCATCTCCGACACAACTGAAGCGGGCGTCATCAATAATTCAACGAACACCATAACCTTTACCCCGGACAATTGGAATAGTACTCAGGAAGTTTATGTCTCGGGAAACAACGACGTGGAATTGGATGGAGATCAGAGCTTCTTTGTGACCTTTAAACTAGATAGCGACGACAACAACTACAACCTAATTGAGGCCAACTTCCCAATGACCTGTGCGGATGACGATATTGCGAGTGTTATCGTTGGGGCCCTTAGCAATGACCTATATGAAAGTGGAATTGTAGGAACTTTCAGCGTACGACTCTCTCAGCAGCCGAGTGACAATGTCAAAGTGAGTCTCAAATCTGATAATCAAGATGTGGCTATTTTGGATGTTCAGCAACTAGTGTTTGGTCCCACGAATTTCTCAACTCCACAGGTGGTGACGGTCTATCCCATGGAAAATGATGATTTGCCATCAAACCCTATCACGGGGGTAGAAGCAGCCACGATTTCTTTTGATGCACTGGAAAGTGCTGGTGATGCGAATTATAACACCCTTCAGCCTCCTCCCTTTGCTGTTGAGGTCTTTGATAACGACGACCTAGGTTTTACCGTTTCTGAGATCAGTAACAACACTGACGAAAACGGACGAACTGCGTCTTTTCATGTTTTTCTTCAGACAGCTCCAACGGGTAATGTTGTCGTTACTGTGCAATCCTCCGATATCACCGAGGGAACGGTAACGCCGAGTGAGTTAGTCTTTACCCCAACGAATTGGAACGGCCGTCAACAGGTGACCGTGACAGGGGTGGATGAACAACTCAGTGACGGAAGCATACCGTACACGATTGGTCTAACGATAGACGTGACGAAGACTTTTGATGCGAATTATGTAGCCAGAGACCCAAGGGATGTCGAACTTTTGAATATAGACAATGAGTCAGCTAAAGTCGTTATTGAGCCCATTACTCGACTCACCGATGAATTAAGAGGGAGGGCCTCTTTTCGAGCTTATCTAGCAAAGGCTCCTTCTGTTGATACCACGTTGGTGTCTTCAAGTAGCGATCTTGGCGAAGCTAGGTTTGCCTCAGGTAATTCTCAGGTTGTTTTTGATTCAACTGATTATTTCATTCCTAAGACAATTTTTATCAATGGGGTGACCGATCTTCAGGAAGATGGCAATATCAGCTTCAAGGTGAGCTCTTTTCTGGATGGAGACCCAGACTATGAACCACTCACTCCAAGTGATCTCTTTATGATTAATCGAGATAAAGAGTTGTCGGCGATCATCGTCTCTTCTGTATCGGGAGACACCTCGGAATCTGGAGCCAAGTCCACTTTTTCAGTGAAATTGTTAAAGGAGCTTCCTGTGAATGGACGGGTCTATTTGGATTTGGCAGCTTCTTCTGATGAAGTCACTCTAGATCAGACGCAATTGGAGTTTAACGAAAATAATTATTCATCTCCACAAATTGTAACCATCACGGGGCAAGATGATGATGACCTTGACGGAAATGTGCCTGTTTATGTGAGTATAGATGTCAATGAGGCTTCGAATACCGATTACTTGGAGGCACGAACGCCAGATATCCGATTGTTTAACCTAGACGATGACCAAGCTGGTTTGAATATCGTTGGAGTAGATTACACGACATCGGAGGACGGAGACACGGCTTCATTTGACATCTCTCTATTTACCAAGCCGACCGCAAATCTTGTCAAAGTTAATCTGAGCATTAGTGATGATAGTGAGGCGACACTGGTCGGCAGTCCAATGATTTTTCTGGCGAGCACCTGGCAGACTCCACAAACTGTGACGATCACTGGTTGGGAGGGGGATGATATGACGGATGCTGACGGTGATGTACCATACACCCTCAGCATCGCGACAGACACGAGTGATGTGGATTATTCCGCGATCACCATCCCAGATATTGAATTAGTTAATCTCGACAACGATTCTCCTAAAGTGAATCTTTATGAGGTCGGAAGTACCAATATCTTTTCTTTCGCGGACTTATTAACGACAGAAGCAGGTGGAAATGTCAGTTTTTCCGTAAATCTTCAGGTTGCCGACAACCTTACGTTAAAACTTGTTTCGTCAGATAATACTGAGGGGAATATCATTGTTGATGGTGGGCTTGGCAGCGATGTGGCCTTCGTGTATTTTGATGCGTCGGGAAATGGTTACGGTGATAAAACAGTAACATTGCAGGGAATTGATGACACGGCCGTTGATGGAGACCAGACATTTACTGTTGAGATCACTGTTGATGACAGCACGCCTCTCAATTCGGCTTACCTCTTTGAAGTTTTTGAGAACCCTGAGCTGACGAACAAAGATGATGATCAAGCCGAGGTGATCTTTTCCTCCAACGTTGACCTCAACGCTTTGGCCATCGCGGGAAACACGAGTGAGTTAGGCGGGCAGGTCTCTTTTGAGATCTCTCTCAACTCCGTGCCCACAGATGAAGTTTTTATTTCGATGTCCATCAGTGGATCAGACGAGGTCGAAATCATTGAGCCTGCTTCAAGAAGTCTGAGCTTTTTCAATAAGGACCCACAGACAGTCATTTTGTCTGGAGTAGATGACGAGATCGATGATGATACTCAAGCAGTAACCTTAAACTTCAACCTCAATAGCGATGATTCAAGCTATCGTGACCTTCCATCTCTAAATTCGCTGACGGTATACAACGAAGATGACGACGACGAAGCTGGTTTTACTGTTGAGGTGTCGGAACTATCTGTGACGGAAGGTAAGGCGGTGACGGTTTCTGTGAATCTTCATTCTGAACCTGTTTCGAGTGTGCAGACGGTGTTTTCCTATAGGTCGAACGATGACCTTTCTGGCTTGCTGGAATCAACGAGTTCACTGACTTTTACCTCCACAAATTGGGAGGAGACTCAGACAACAATTCTTCAGACAATTGATAATGGTCAGAAGAAAGGTGACGTCAGTTTTGATCTTGAGGTCAATACAAATACCTCTGATTCGAAGTATTCGGCTCTAGCACAACAAGATATCGGGATTCAGATCCTTGACGATGACAATCCTGGGATTGATATTGTTGAAATCA
>Ga0233432_10001431_pt1 | contig 23149 bp, 17 predicted proteins | sample SI_122_August201_6_FD_179870 | JGI IMG/M metagenome (GOLD analysis project Ga0233432, IMG submission 179870) | Seawater microbial communities from Saanich Inlet, British Columbia, Canada - SI_122_August2016_10_MG | ecosystem: Environmental > Aquatic > Marine > Inlet | place: Canada: British... | reverse complement strand
TTCGCGACACTTGTCACGAATTATCTCCCAAACTTTCTCTACATGTCCCGGGAATGGGTGCACAAGAACTTGCCTCGGATATTCGATCAGGGAAACTATCTTCGATGGCTTTGCGCCATGCAGGGATACTCTTTTGTAGGAACGGTGTATCAGGAGATTTATTCTTACCTGCGAGACAACGGCGATCTAATGAAGTCGTTAGACGACGGTAATCTGAAGAAGAGAGTTGATGACCGAGTAGTCCAACAAATTGTGGTTGCTTACATCAATGATTTTGAAGCGTTAGATGGAGAGGGCAGTCTTTTGCAACTTCTTCTAATGCGCAAGGACTTCGTGGAATTGAAGCAACTGGTTTGGTGCTTTTGGACGTTGCGAAAGGACGATGACGAAAACCTCAGGGAGAAAGCTTTGGCGCTTTGGCCGACCTTGTTGAGTAGTGCAGATACGCGTACGTTAGAAGGACGCCAGTTGGTATCAGCACTCGCATACTGGACAGTATTCGTCGATAAGATTGATCAGAATACTGACGGCCTTCTCCGTGCCGTCGCTCCGTTTTCTGATGAAGATCATAATTCCTACTATCTACTCGAGGGGATTGCACGACTGAGCAATGAACAGCCTTTTGAAGCGAATGCTATCTGGCAGGAAATACTCAAAGGAACTGCAGCCGACTATCCAGAAGAGGCGGTACGCAATATTCTGTCAAACTTGTGTGCAACCGGTCGAGACGGCGTTAGAGAAGCAAAAAAGACCGTGAGCACTTACCTCTCAATCGGCGTTGAACGCCCTGCGAAGCTTCTTGAAGAAATTTTAAACGCCCGTGCGGAGGTTCGGCAATGAATGGGAACTACAAGCGTCACAATGCCTTCTTTTTGGGAACGAATGGCAGTTTTTCGAGGTTCGCTGCAATTGCTATGCACTTGCAGCGAACGACCGCTTTCCGCCCGAAGCCGTAGTTGACCTTGCCGATTGATTTTCACGGCGCATTTTAGGGTGCACAAAAGGGTAGGCTAATAGTTGGTATGTATTTTTTAAATTGAGAATTTTTGAATAAAAACAACACGCTATAAAAGTAATTGGTGCCTAGGGGCAGAATTTCTAAAGGCAAACTGCAAGACCTACAAATTCGCGGGATAATCCTGCGCCTATTCGACAGCTTTCCTAGCTTAGATCCACGCCATGCCTGAGCCTATAGGGAGCCTAAGGATCTTGGATATTTCACTAAGTTATTGTTTTTATTGGTGGCGGGAGAGGGATTTGAACCCCCGACCAAGAGATTATGATTCTCCTGCTCTACCGCTGAGCTACCCCGCCTTTCCTTCGGCGGCGGCATTCGCAGCGACCGAAGTGAGGGCGCTATATGGCGGGCGTAGTTTCTGCTGTCAAGATGGTATTGTTGCCTGCGTCACCGAGCGGATGCGCTGCAGTGGGTGCGGCCTTAATCCATCCGCCACCTAAAACGCGCGTGCCATCATAAAAAACACAAGCCTGGCCGGGGGATACACCAAATTGTGCCGTATCTAAGCGGACTGTGACGGCTGTCTCCAAGCCTGAATCGTCCACCTGCAATACTGCCGGAACAAGCTTAGCCGCCGAGCGCAATTTCACTTGGACCCGGGCACCATCCAGCGGCCCCTCACCCAGCCAGTTCACTTCACGCAGATGTGCCTCCCCGCAGGCGAGCGCTTCGCGTGGACCGACAATGACGCGCTTGGCTGCCGGATCCAGCCGCAACACATAGTAAGGGTCCGCATGGCCACCGATATTTAGGCCCTTGCGCTGCCCAACCGTGAAACCAATCACACCGTCATGCTGGCCCAGCACTTGGCCACTTAGGTCAACAATCTCTCCGGGCTCAATCGCGCCGGGGCGGAGCTTGGCGACGACATCCTGGTAGCGACCGTTTGGTACAAAGCAAATGTCCTGGCTGTCAGGCTTCTCTGCGATCGCAAGGCCGAACCGATGGGCGTGCGCGCGCGTTTCATGCTTGCTCATACCGCCAAGCGGAAAGCGCAGAAAATCCAGCTGCTGGCGGTTGGTTGAAAACAGAAAGTAGCTCTGATCCTTATCCGGATCCGCCCCGCAGAGCAGTTCAGGGCCTGCAGGGCCATCCTGCCGCTGGACATAGTGACCGGTCGCCAATGCTGCAGCACCCAAATCCTTGGCTGTATCCAGCAGGTCCCGGAACTTCACGCGCTCATTACAGCGAACGCAGGGGATCGGCGTTTCGCCTTGCAAATAGCTATCCGCGAACTCATCCATAACGGACTGGCGGAACTTGCTTTCGTAATCCAGAACGTAGTGGGGAAAGCCGATCCGGTCCGCCACCGTGCGGGCGTCATAGATATCTTGGCCAGCGCAGCAGGTGCGCCCCGTGGGCACAGCATCACCATGATCATAAAGCTGTAGGGTGACGCCCACCACGTCATACCCGGCCTCGTGCAATAGTGCTGCAACGACAGAGCTATCCACGCCGCCAGACATAGCAACAACAACCCGCGTCGACGCTTCCGGCCCTGGTAAGCCAAGGTCGATGTTAGGTGGGGCGATTTGGGGCTTAGTCATTGGCGCTGCTTCAGTCATGCTGCGGGAGATAGGCCCCGCTGGCGGCTTGTGCAAGCACCATTCGGTATTAGAGCTTAAAGCTTGGCCCATCAAAGCGCCCGACAGTGGCGATTTGATCAACCGGATTGCGACGAAGCTTGGTGAGCATTTTCACCGGCTTGCCCATCGGCACGACAGCGGCGACGGCATAGTTACTTGGCGCGCCGAGCAGCTTCTGCACCTCTGGCTCCATAGCCGCAGCGAGCGTTGTGATCGTGCCGCCAAAGCCCGCCTGCCGCGCGCAAAGCAGCACATTCCAAACGAACGGGTAAATCGAGCCACCGCTGATTACGCCAACACGGTCAAGGAACTGGTCCATTGAGGCGACGACAGAAAGGTCCACCATAAACACCAGCACAACATCCGCCTTACGGAACGAATCCGTCAGGTGGGGCGCTGGCTCTGTCGCTGCGATCTCCGCATCGGAAACTTTTGTTGGGTTGATAGTATTCCAGGGGCTTTCGCCATTCTTGACCTGGGCCGTGTAGCGCTTCGCCGCTGGGGCAGCCAACTGGGCGAGCGCCTCACGGGTTTCAGCATCCCGTACGATGACGACGCGATTTCCTTGGCGATTGCCGCCGGACGGCGCGAACCGGGCGTTATCCAGAATATCGAACAGAACATCATCGGGGAGCGATTCGCCCGTGAATTCGCGCGCCGAAAAGGTCATGCGCATAACATCATTCAATTCCATGGCGATTGCCCCCTTATGGATATTTGCAGCGGTCCGCCGACACGACAATAAAACCGCGCGGACCCGTTACGATATTAAAGCGGAATTCCGTCCCGCCCATGACAACCCCATGTGACAGCGGCAGCAGGCCTTTGGCTTCACTGGTCTTGCCGCCGACACGTGTGAACTTGATTGTGACTGGTTTTGCCGGATCAAACCAAGCTTGTGGCCGACCATCACCGCCAAGTGCGGCCTTGCCTGTCCCGGTGACGACGATTGCGGACTTGGCGAACCCAATCCAGTTATTTTTGCCGCGCCCGCCCTGCGTGCGGAGAATGAAGCGCTTGGTGATGGGGCGATTCTGGCACTCATTCGCTGCCTTCGCCTCACGGATAACGAATGACAGGCGTTTCGGCGGGACGCCATTGTCCAGTTGCGACTGCAGCTGGCGAAACAATTCCTTTGCGTCCCCCGTCGGCACATCCTGCTCGTAACGGGCGTTCCATTCGGCAACCTGCGTCTTAGAGCCACGAAGCTGGACGTTCAGGTTCTGATTCTCTGCGTCCAGGCTATTAAATTGGCCCTGTAGCTCAGCCAGTTGCTCACGCAGGCTACGCACTTCACGCTGTGCAAACGCAGTCCCTGTTTCGTAGGCAAAGAAGCCCAGCAGCACCAGCGCCGTCAAGGCGGCTGCGAACTTCACCAGCATCATCCGCCGTTTGCGCGTTTGGCGGCGACGGCCTTCTCTTAATCCAACGGCCATTCAGTAATTGCTTTCCCAGCTAATTTTTTGCGTCCAGCCATCGATCGACCGCCAGATCGCAACGCTTTTTTAAGGTTCTATGCCGCATCGTACCGCCACGCAAGAAATTGGGAGATAAACCATGCAGCAAGCCGCTGAAGCCCTTTCGGGAAGTGATCGACGCCAATATGAGCGTTACCCTTGCCCCCATTATGCCCAGGCGTTCTTTGCCAGCCAGTGGCGTGATTGTGGTGTCGCCGATATTTCAGCAGGCGGTGCCTTGCTCGAAACCACGAACCGCCCGCCTGTGGGTGATATGATCACGCTTTTTGTCGAAGATGTGGCGGAAATGCCTGGTGTTGTCATTCGGCACACAGGCGATGGATTCGCGCTTCGGTTCGATCTGTCGCCGCTCACCAAGCACTAAAAGCTTCTCAGTGTCAGCCTGAGGCGAGACGACTGCTATCTGCTTAGCGCCCGCCGTTGGAGCCCAATAAGGGCCACCGATAGCGGGTGTTTTTGCGTGGGCGGAAACAATCATCGTCGGCTATGGGAACAAAAAGTTCACTATGTCCTTCTCTTATCGAGCTTCCCCATGCGACAATCTGGTGCTAAGGTCGAATCTCGTCAAACCCACACTTAGGGAAACGCCCAATGATTAAGTCTATAATGCAATTCACATTTGCAGCAGCGCTCGCGCTGACTACGATTATCGCGCAGCCTGCTGCTGCGGCAAATGTTGGTGCCGAAACCTGCCAAGAATGCCATCGTGCTGAGTACGATGTGTGGAAAGGCACCGCACACTTCAAGGCCTATCGTGGCGCGCACAAGCACAAAAATGCAAAAGCGATCGCGGCTGCCTCCGGCACTGGCAAATCCATGCGGAAAAACAAAACCTGCATGACCTGCCATTACACGGTAATTGGCAGCAAGGCGAAAGCTGGGCCGTCCTGCGAAAGCTGCCACGGCGGCGCTTCCAAGTGGGTAAAAACCCATAATGACCTTGGTGCTGGTGTCAAATCATCTGCAGATGAGTCTGCTGCCCACAAGAAGTCGCGCCTGGCTGCTGCGCAAAAAGCTGGCATGATCCATTCCTCAATGGTTTACGACATTGCCGAGAACTGTAATGCCTGCCACACCATGCAGAAGATTGACCCTGCAATGGCCGGCAAGCTGATCGATGCAGGCCATCCAATCAATGGTAGCTATGAGCTGGTGAAGTATAGCCAGGGTCAAGTTCGCCATCGCTTCTATCCCCCGAATATCACCAAGAACCAGAAAATGAACAAGGCGGAACTGTCCCGCATGTTCCTGACTGGCCACGCTGCTGGTCTCGTCTATGCGACGAAGGTTCTGAAAAGCGCCGATAACGCAAAGTACAAAGCCGCTATGGAACAACGCGTTGCTGATGCAAAGAAAGCAATCGGCGCAGCTAAGGGCTCTGTACCGGCTGCGGGTGCACTTCTGTCCTCACCGACGGAATCAAACGCCAGGAAGTTTGTCGCCGCGTTGCAGGGCAAGGACCTGTCCGGTGCTGTCGGCGGCATGTTGCCCTCTAAGTACAAATAGGGCGATAATACCTGCGAATCCTAAGGCGGTATTCGATGGAGGCATGCTGGGGTGGGCATGCCTCCATTGATACCAGCCAAAGGCCCGCGGTTTTCCGCATCACGCGCTTCAGGGGGATGGCGCTTTGGACTTAGCGACAAGATTAGCCCGTCCGCAACGTTGGGATCGTCCGTTCGATCCAGGTATGACCGCGGCAGATTTGGAACAGCTAAAGCTTGATCCGGTTGTCGCCGCGATTGATGCTGACGCGTTCCCAGGGACCATCCCACTTGATGGCATTCTCGCGAACGATTCGCGGATTATTCATTACAAAGCCGGTGAGATCGTCGTTCGCGAAGGCGATTACGGTAATTCCGCATTTCTTATTATGTCCGGCGCTTGCGATGTTGTCGTAAACCCGCCGCTGACCGATGCACAGCTTGGCCGCCAAACTGAAGCGCCAGCAAGCATTGGGCGCGCGATTTCACAACTCTGGAAGCGCACTGTCGTGCCGGAAGTCCGTGACGTCAGCCGTTATGGCAATATCGCCGTCACCGAGACAGATCATCAAGCCGTTTTTCTGCAAGATTATGGCGTTGTGCTTGGCGGGCGTAGCTTGCCGCGCCTCGGCGCGCAGCAAATGTTCGGTGAGTTGGCCGCTCTGGGCCGCACCCCCCGCGCGGCAAGTGTCGTTTGTGTCGAAGACGCAGAGGTCCTTGAAATTCGCTGGCAGGGCCTGCGGGAACTCCGCCGGTTTGACGCTGGCTGGCGCCGCCAGATCGACACCAACTACCGCGCCAATGCGCTGATCTCGCATCTGCAGGACACGCCGCTGTTCGATGGCCTGTCCGACGACGCACTGCAATCCATTGCAGACGCGACATTGTTTGAAACATATGGCTCCTTTGATTGGAGTTCTTCGTTCCAGCGCGCCGAAAGCGACGCGCGCCTGGGCACAGAACCCGTGATTGCACGTGAAGGCGAATATCCAGATGGCCTCTTGCTTATCCGTGCAGGGTTCGGCCGCGTTTCTGTGCGCCAAGGGGCAGCAGAACGCACACTGACTTACCTATCTGCTGGCGATCATTTCGGCTTGAGTGAGCTCTATGCTGGCTTCAAGGGCGGTGGATCACCGATGGAAGCAACACTCCGTGCCGTTGGTTACGCCGATGCATTGCGTGTGCCAACTAAGGTGCTCGAAGAGCATGTCTTCCCGCGCATGAACAAAGCGCCGGATAGCTTCCTGCAATTCGCAGCCCGTCCGTTGGCTGATGATTCGCTGCAGGAATGGGCAATTGAAGAGCGTTTCATCAACGGCACCATGGCGATGCTGATTGATTTGGATAAATGCGTGCGCTGTGACGATTGCGTGCGGGCCTGCGCGTCCACCCATGGCGGCAATCCTCGCTTTGTGCGTCACGGCAAGATCAATGACCATTGGATGGTCGCCAATGCCTGTATGCATTGCTCTGACCCCGTTTGTATGATCGGCTGCCCAACAGGTGCCATTCACCGGACACAAGCGGGCGGCTCTGTTGTCATCAATGATGATAGCTGCATCGGGTGCGGTACGTGCGCCAATTCCTGCCCTTACAATAATATCCGCCTTGTTGAAATTCGGGACCTATCTGGTGCCCCGGTCCAGGACGAAGCGACCGGGCAGCCCATTCGTAAGGCGACAAAGTGTGATCTTTGCGCCGGTATTCCTGGTGGCCCCGCCTGTGAGCGCGCCTGCCCGCACGGCGCTCTACAGCGCGTTGATTTTTAGGGGGCGCCAAGAATGATCGTCCGAACAGTCAACAGCGTCCGGCCCTTCGGCTACACCCTGGCGGCCATCGGTGCCGCTGTGATCGCCGGCCTCGCTTATTATTCCCATCAGGAACACCTGAAGCTCAGTGACGCCACCTTCGTCACCGGTTGGGTGTTGCTGACTGCCATGGTTTCGCTGGCGCTTTTCAACATCCGCAAGCGTCTTTCCATGATGCCAATGGGTCGGGCAGCTTATTGGCTTGCGCTGCACGTTGTCGTTGGTCTGTTCGCCGTCGGAATGTTCATCGTCCACACTGGCGGCATATGGGCCACAGGTTTCTATGAGCAAGTGATGGCTGGATTGTTTTGGGCGACCGCCCTGTCAGGCGTCTTTGGCTGGCTCTATCAGCGGGCGATGCCAAGGCGCCTTACGCGCATCGGCTATGAAGTCGTTTATGAACGCATCCCGGCTGAAATTGCCGCCCTTCGCGAGGAAGCTGAAGAAGCTGCCCTTGAAGGCGTAGGTGCGAGCGGCGAACCAACCCTTGGCCGCTTCTATTCAGAAACCATGCAGGACTTCTTCCGCCGGCCACGCTTTATGATAAGCCACCTTCTCGGTGCAGGCGCAGCCCAGCAATGGGTTGACCTCCGGTTCCGCACGGTGCGCGGACTTGTTGGCGCACAAGAAGAACCCGCCCTTGCCCGGCTTGAAGCCGCCGCAAGACGCAAACTCTCTATAGACGCTCATTACGCCATTCAACGCTCCTTGAAGCTTTGGGTGGCGGTTCACGTCGTGCTATCTGCAGCAATGCTAACGCTTGCGGTATGGCACCTCATCCTGGTGCATGTGTACGCCCGATGACTGAAGACAAAAACCGCTTCGCCCACGATCGCTCCCCCTATGAGCGCCCGAATTTTCCTTTCCGGTGCGGCAGGGAAGCAGCCTTTGGCAAGCCGTGCCCGCGCGGCCCAAGCGCTGGCGGTGATTGCCAGGGGATATCGGACTGCACACCATTCCGGACACGCAAGATCGTGACAAACGCTGAAACCGGCGAAGAAACAGAGATCCAGCGATGGGAATGCCGCCGCCCGCAACATGCCGGTGGCCCCTGCGCTGAAGGTCCACGACCGGACGGCACATGCTCTTGCATCCATCCGCCATGCGCGCCTAAACCGACCATCCGTCGTCAGCGCGGCCGCTGGGCAATGCTTGCAGTCGCCGCAATGGTCGCCATGGCCTTGGCATTTGTCGGCGCTGCTGGCGGGATCATTGGCCCGAAACCAGATGCAGACGGCATTCTTAGCCATGTTGGCTGGCCGAGTTCAGTCAACCCTGGTCCGCTTTCCGGCAAGCATGAGCAATTCACGGCCAAAGACGGCTGTATTTCGTGCCATGTCGGGCATTCAGACACATTAACGGGCTGGGCTGGTGCACTATTCGAACGCACCACCATTTCTGAGTCCTGCGTCTCGTGCCACAGCTTCGGTGAGAAGCAGGCTGATGCCGACCCTAAAGCCCAATCGCCAATGGCATTTGCCGCTCATAACACGAAATTCCCGAATCGCACGGATGCCCCTACAGCAACCTGCACGGGCTGCCACACGGAACATAAAGGTGTGGATGCTTCGATCACGCCGATGGAAGATGGCCAGTGCTCTGCGTGCCACACCACCAAGTTCGATAGTTTCTCCAAATCCCATCCGGCGTTTGGGGCAAACTTCCCGCATGAAAGTGCGCGAACCATCAAGTTCCCGCATGGCAAGCACCTAGAAACGCATTTTGTTGACCAGCGCTATATCGACAAAGCACCAAAGAATGGCTGCGTTTCCTGCCATACAGACCAGGTTGATGGGCGTTTGCTGCCCGGCAGTTTTGAGAATGGCTGTGCCGCATGTCATGAACTTGCGATTAAGGAACAGGGAATGGTTGTCTTCGGCCTTCCTGAATTGAGCGACCCTGAATTGACCGCGGAAGCCCGCGACTCTTGCGGCTTTCCTGTGCCGCAGCTTGAGCCGGCCCGTGCGACCCTTGAGGCCCTGGCTGAGGCACTGCCAACGATGCAGGCGCTTGGTGAAAACGCCGAATCTGGCAACCTGAACGGCGTCATGACTGCAGTTGAGGCCTTAGGCGAGGCCCAGGCCGCGATTGCCGAAGCGCAGGATGAGCTTGCTGAGGCTGTCGACATGTCGGAAGCCGTTTCCCTTGATTCGCTCTCCCCGATCGCAGCATTCCTTCTCGCCGTCCCGGCTGATGATGCGGATGAATATAGCGAAGCAGCAGCAGCCTTCCTTATTGCCGCTGCCGCCGAAGGGCAGGCCCCGCTTGCCGAAGCAATCGACGCGAAGGGCGGTGATGCGACCGCGCTGTTGGCTGGCCTTTCGCCTGAGTTAGTGACGGAAGTTACTTGCGCTTGGGCCGCAAACACGGAATATGAACCTAAGCAAGACCCTGAACCGGGCGCTGGTTGGACTGCGCAGGAGCTGCAAGTGTCTTATCTGCCAACAGGCCATGCGGATGCTGTGACCAAGGAATGGATTGCACTTGGCCTAGCGAATCGTGGCAGTGACGATGAAGGTGCCGAAGCTTTTGCGGACCTCGTGCTCAGCGCGGGCGACGGGCCGGGTCGTTGCTTTAAGTGTCACGTCGCACCAGCGGCAGATGCTGAAAAACAAGTCGTGCAATGGGCTATCCCACGCGTGGATGTTCGCCCATTCACAGCTTTCAATCATGATCCGCACTTAAATGTACTGGATCAGGGCGCTGGCTGTGCTACATGCCATCGTCAGTTGGAGCCGGGCGCAACCTTGGCTGATGGGCAATCTCGCCCAGGGCCGCATGCAAACGACTTCAAGCCGATCGACCAAGCGACTTGCAAAGACTGTCACCGCCCGGGCGGGGTTCGGCAGGATTGCGCACTTTGCCACCGCTACCATAGCAATCCGTCCATCCGGAAACGGACGATGTGAGGATTAAGACGATGGAAGAGAGAAAGATGAAATTTGGAATCCGCCCCTTGGCGCGCCAACTCCTAATTGCTGGCGCTTTCGCCGTTGCAGCATTTGGCATGCCAATGACAGCCACTGCAGCCGAAAAAGAAGATCCGCATGCGGACCTTATGGCCGAGGAAAGCTATCCAACAGCCGCCCAATGCGGAGCCTGTCACACCCAGGTCTATCGCGAATGGGCGTCGTCTAACCACGCCTACGCATCGATTTCGCCGATGTTCCATAAGTTCGAGCAGAAGATTAATGATCTCTCGAGCGGCACCATCCGCGGCTTCTGCGTACGATGCCATCAACAGATCGGCACGCAGCTCAACGAACGTCGCGACCTCCCGCTTTGGGAACGCAATCAAATTTCACGCGAAGGCATTTCCTGCGTGACGTGCCACCGCGTCCGTGAAGAATTCGGCAAGGTCAACGGCGAGCGCCGGGTCACGCCAGGTCGCGTCTTCACGCCCGTCAGCGGTGCTGGCGATGGTGAAAAGCTGAAGGAAATCATTGAGAACCGCGGCGAATACCGCGTTTCTGTCAGTGAAGAAGAACGTGGTGCGCAAATTCACACAGGCGTTTACAAATTCCCGCAGATCTCGAAGTCTGAATTCTGCGTGTCTTGTCACCAGGTTGCTGTGAACCCAGGCATTAAGCTTGAAGTCGTTTGGGAGCAATATCGGAATTCACCGGCTGCTGCCAATGGCGTGACCTGCCAAGATTGCCATATGGGTAAAGTGCCAGGCCGGGCTGATGGATACACGACCGGGCCTGTCGCTATCGTGAATGGCGAAGAGATTGATCCAGACCGCAAGCACTCCAACCATGCCTTCTACGGCCCTGGTTACCCAATTGCGCATCCTGGTATCTTCCCACACAATCCGGATGCAGCCGAAATCCCCATCGAGGACTGGCTCGAATTCGACTACCGCTCTAAGTGGGGCTCGGAAGAGTTCGAAGAGAAAGTCGAGAACGGCGAAATTGATGAAGACAGCCTGCCAGCCGCATGGTCCGATTCAGTTGACCGTGAGGAAGCTTGGGAAATCATCCAGGAGAACATTGGGCTTCTGGAAGAAAAGCGCGATCTTCGCCGCCAAGTGATGGAAAACGGTTCCCGTCTTGACGGTCCGTTCTTCGCCAGCGCGCCGAAGCAAGGGTCCTCGCTCAGCTTTGACATCAAACTGACCAATACCGATGACGGCCATAACCTGCCGTCTGGTTCTCTCGGCGCTCAGCCTGAAATTTGGCTGAACGTTGCTGTCGTGTCGCCCAGCGGCAAGACGGTATGGGAATCAGGTTACGTTGATGCGAATGGTGATATGGCTGACATCCACTCCCTAGAAGTGGCAGCTGGTAACATTGAGTACGACGACCAGCTGTTCAACCTGCAAACCAAGTTCCTGTTCACGAACGTTAAGGGGACTGAACGCGAATGGTATCTGCCGATCAATATTGATATTGATCAGCTTCCATTCATCCGCCCAGCAAACGTGCCAACGACTATCTTGAACCATGCACCATTCATCCGCATGGAAGGTCGTTCGATCCCACCACTTGGGTTCCGTAACGCTAGCTACACCGTGCCGGCAGACGCGATGACGGAAAAAGGCACATACCAAATGGCTGTCCGCCTGCGGAGCCGCGCCGAACCGATCTACTTCATGCGGTTCGTCGAAGCGACGCCGGAAATGGAAGAAGCCATGAACAGCTGGATGCTTGATTTCCATTCCTACACCGTGGAATTCGAAGTCAACTGATTGGGGATCGCCGCGCGGCGCGCCAAGCTGCCAACGAGAGCAGCTACGGCGCGCCGCAGGTGAATGACGGGAATAGAAACGTGACACTAAGTTTTTCAAAGATGACCGGTCGCATTGCATTGACAACAGCGGCTTCGGCTCTGGCGATGATGGTCGCCACTGGCGGTCCTGCATATGCAGCGAGTGCCCATGATGACAGCCCGCGCAAAATGGATCCGAATGTTAAACCATCGGAGCATGACGCAGACGTCTTCAAGGCGGATCCAACATACGAAGAAAAAGCGTATGATGCGGAGCGTCAACTCGAAATCTATGGCGGCAAGCGCAACATTGAGGAGCCACGCCCGATCCTAGAGGTCGGTCGTCCGCAATATGTAGAAGGTCCATTCGACGAAGGCATTAATGTCGTTGGCGAAAAGAACCTCTTGTTCCCGTCCTTCTCGGTCTTCGGTGACTTCCGTACAGCGGTTGCCGCTAACGATGTTGGCGGCGATGTGGTCTACGAGTTCGCGAACCGCCTGAACCTGGACCTCGACCTTAAGCTCACCGGCACAGAGCGTATTCACGGGTTCTTCCGGCCGATAGATCAGAACGGCAAGTTCATGGGGTATCGAACCGGTGACAAGAACGGCAATAACGGCGTTGATGGAAAATTCGATGCCAACCCAGAAACACTGTTCTTCGAGGGCGACATCGGTGCCATTTACGGCGGCTTAGCTGACGAATATGCAACGTTTGACCTGCCAATCGCATTTGGCCTGACGCCGTTCGTTATGCAAAACGGCCTTTGGGTTGATGATGCATTTATTGGCGGTGGCATTTCACTGGCGGCATTGAACAGTCCAGCCCTTGATATCACCAATATGGACATCACCTTCTTCGGTGGGTTCAACGAAATTGATTCCCCTGCTTTCGTTGGTCGGGATGGTGTGCTCGACACCAACGATGTATCGATTTATGCAGTGGCCGCGTTCGTTGAATGGTTCGAAGGCTACTCAGAATTCGGCATCGGCTACGTTGATGGTCGCGACCTTTCTGATGATATTGACTATGTGAACTTTACCGGTGCCTTCACCTCCCGATACGGTGGTTGGCTTTCAAACTCTGTCCGCCTGTTTGGTGCTGTTGGCCAGGACACGGATGTTCGTTCCACAACTGCAAACGGTTTTGCTTTGCTGGTCGAAAACTCATTGATCACATCCAAGCCAGATGTCTATGTCCCCTACTTCAACGCCTGGGTCGGTATTGATAAGCCGCAATCCTTGGCGCGAAACAATGGTGGTCTGCTGAAAAATACCGGCATCACCTTTGAGAATGACGGCATGACCTCATTCCCGAAACTGGACGATACCGCCCAAGATACCTTTGGCGGTGCCATTGGTATCAACTACCTATTCAGCTTGGACCAACAGCTTGTTGTGGAAGCATCCACGGTGCAGACATTGGCCGGTGACGAGGTTGCGGGCCAGCCGGCGCAAGGCGCGCAGTACGGCCTTGGCTTCCGCTATCAGATTCCTGTCACGAACCGGGTTATCCTCCGGGCTGACGGCATCTACGGCATTCGTGAAAATGAGAAAGATATTGGCGGCGTTCGCTTCGAGGTGCGCGTTAAATTCTAATCACTATCGTGCTGCTGGCCAAAGTAGCGCCGGGATTGGGGAAGAGCGATGGATAATCTGGCGAACTATGTCGCCATAGGCGCAGCTGGACTGCTGGGCCTTTACATTCTGTCTCTGTTGATGGGATCGCTCCGTCAACAGAGCCGTATGGCGCGGCATTATGAGGAACAATCCTTGCTATTCCGCGCTCGTGCGGAAGGTTTGCAGAGGATCCGTGCTGAGGAGATCGAGAAGACCCAGAACACCTGGGCAGGTCTTCGGAAGTTCAAAGTTGCTCGTAAGGTCAATGAGATCGCGGATTGCCACTCTATCTACCTCGAGCCTCATGACGGGCGGCCTTTGCCACCGTTCGAGCCGGGCCAATTCCTAACGTTCAAGTTCGCTGTGCCGGATCAGCCCAGCGACGTCATCCGGTGCTACTCCCTGTCCGATGCACCTGGCCGTGACTACTATCGGATTACCGTAAAAAAGGTGCTGCCGCCCCGTGGCAAGCCTGAAATCGCACCTGGCGTTTCCTCCACCTTCGTCAATGAAATTCTGAGTGAAGGCGATATCATTGATGTGCGTGCGCCCAATGGCGGGTTCTATCTAAAGCGTGAACATAAGCGCCCCGTCGTCCTGATCGGCGGCGGCGTTGGCATCACGCCTGTGCTCAGCATGCTGAACTACATTGTTGAGCATGAGCCGCAGCGGGAAACATGGTTCTTCTTTGGCGCACCGAATAAGGCTGGCCACATTATGAAGGATCATCTAGCCCAAATCGCGGCGGAGAACCCAAATGTCCGCATGCATATTTGCTACAGTGACCCGACCGATGACGATGTGCTTGGTGAAGATTACGACCATCACGCCCGCGTCTCTGTAGAATTGTTCAAGAAAGTTCTGCCTTCTAACAATTTTGAATACTATTTCTGCGGCCCACCGCCGATGATGAATGCGCTTGATGCAGACCTCAAAGCTTGGGGCGTACCAGAAGCTGACATTCATTCTGAAGGCTTTGGCCCCGCTTCGGTCAAAAAGCCAAAACCACCTGCGGCGGAAGGTGCTGCAGAAGAAAAAGCTGTTTCAGTTACGTTTGCAAAATCCGGCAAAACCCTGGACTGGACACCAGCAGCTGGAACGATCCTTGATTTCGCGGAAGCGAACGGCGTTGATATCGCATCAGGGTGCCGTGCAGGGAGCTGTGGCACGTGCCTTACAGCCGTTATGGAAGGCGATGTCGATTACGAGACGCCGCCAGATGCTCCGATCGAAAATGGCTCATGCCTCGCATGTGTAGGCACGCCAAAAGGGCCGATCAAGATCAACGCCTAAACCAAAGTCAGTCAGAAACATAACGGCCCGGAACCAACAGGTTTCGGGCCGTTTTCTTTGATGACTGGTCTCGTCAAGCAATAGCGGCGATTAAACGATCCCGTCCGCCTTTAGCGCATCGATATCAGCGCTGGAGAGATTAAGCATCTCCCCCAGGATCTCCTCCGTGTGATGCCCAATAGGTGGCCCGGCATGGGCGACCCGGCCTGGCGTGCCCGTTAGATTGGGGGAGACACCAGGCATTGGAATATCACCCAATTCCTCGTCTGGAACCGTCACGATATTGTTGCGAGCCTCGAAATGGGGGTCTTCGGCAATATCGGCTGCTGTATAGATGCCACCGAAGGGAACATTTCCGCCAACCAGTCGCGCTTCAATATCTGCGAACTCATGGGCCTTGATCCACTCACCCAGCAGCGCCTCAAGTTCGTCTGCGCGTTCAATTCTAGCTGCACTTTGGGCGTAACGCGGGTCTGTGGCGAGTTCTGGCATGCCAATTGCGTCTGCCAACCGTTTAAAAACGCCATCGCCACCAGCAGCGATCTGCACGTAGCGACCATCTTTTGTCTCGAATGTGCCGGCGGGAGAGAATGTCGGATTGCGATTGCCAATGCGCTCCCGCACCTCCCCATTCATCATGTACTTAGTGATAAGGTCCGCTGTAATGCGGAATGGCGCTTCGTAGAGGCCAAGGTCAATCATTTGCCCCTCTCCCCCCTGCGCATCCCGCTGATAGAGCGCCAGCATTGCTGAAAGCGCCCCAAACGTGCCTGTATTATAATCCGCAGTTGGAAACGCGGGGCGGACGGGGAAGCGATCCGGGAACCCAGTTGGGTACATATAACCCGAGAACCCCAGTGCGATCCGATCATAGCCTGAGCGCTTTGAATATGGCCCTGTTTGCCCATATCCAGACACGCGCACCATAATCAGCCGTGGATTGACAGCCTTCAGATCCTCCCAACCGATATTCCATCGCTCCAGCGTACCGGGCGTGAAGTTCTCCATCACAATGTCCGCAGTCGCGGCCAGGTCCCGCAGAATCTGTTGGCCTTCAGGAACGCGCAGATTGAGCGTGATGGACTTCTTGTTGCGGCCTTCAATCAGCCAGTTCGGCGGTCGACCGGCCTTGCCATCCACGGGCGTACCACGCAGCGCATCGCCGCGCCCTGGCTGCTCGACTTTGATGACCTCAGCGCCAAAATCGCCAAGCAGCGTAGCACCGAATGGTCCAGCGATCAGCGTGCCGATATCCAGCACACGCACACCAGCGAGCGGCAAGGGCGTCGTCATGATAAAAGGCCTCTATCTCGGGATAAACTGCAGGCAGTGGGTTATGCGTCAGACATCACGTGGATGACGCGGTCAGCCAGCATCTCTTTCGTGCTGGCACCATAAGCCTTCATGTGAGGGGATGCTGCATGTGCACCAAGTGCAGCCATGCTGGCCCACTTTTCTACAACGACGAACGAATCGTCACCATATTTAGCCGCGAATCCAGCGTCAGCGCAGTCAATCGTGGCACCATATTCAATGCATCCGTCTTCTTCTAACACCGCAGGCACATTGGCCTTGAAGAGCTTAAGCACTTCGTCGCGCTTTCCAGGTTTCGTGGTGATGACGGCGAGGACATGAACGCGGGACATGGGGGCTTCCTTCCAGTTTGAATTGATGGAGGAAGCCTAAGCGCCCAGCCACACCTGTCAACGGCACCGACAAGGCAAACCTATGCCGGTCATAACCAACTTGGAGAGGGAAAAGGCGCCTAAAGCCGCAGAATAAATGGTGACCCCAACGGGGATCGAACCCGTGTTTCCGGCGTGAAAGGCCAGCGTCCTAACCGCTAGACGATAGGGCCAGCGCGGCGTTTAGGCAGGGACGATGTAGCGCTGTTACGGATGGAAAGCAAGCACAGAAAGCTGCAAAAATTCATGCCTGAGACATGGGGCCACAGTCTGCCCTAGTTCTCCTGCACGGCCTATACTATGAAGCGTCAAGAAAAAGTAGGTTCTGCACGTCACGCAGGCCCCATTGCGCCGAAACGGATGACGCTGCATGTCGCTCAAACCTTTCACTGCAGTCTGGCTCGCAACGCTTCTTACATTGATAGTCTTTGGGCAGGTCTCGCGCGCACAGACCCCAATCGGCGATGCCGCACCTCCGTCCGCCCAAATAGCCAATGATGCAGCTAGTCTGTCCTCAGTGGATACAAAGCTAGCTGTCCCAGAAAATCGTTGGGAGCGGGTCCTTCTGTCAGCTGAGGATTATGTCGCCAGCGGCCAGTCGATCACTTCACAGACAGAGCTCTATAAGGAATTGCTGGACGACGTTCTTGCCTCTGCCAAACCCCTGCGTGAGTCCTCAATATCTGAAATGGGCGAAGCGGAAGCTTTGCTGGATGCGCTTGGGCCCGCGCCAGACTCAGAGAAGAATGAGGCTGAGCCCGACGAAGTCGCGGATCAACGCAAGCAATATCAAGCTGAATTGGATAGGCTGACATCTGCTATTGCCCGCGCTGAGGTTGCGATTGTCCGGATTGAAACCCTCAAAACCGGTCTCGCCGGCCTTGCGCGGGAGCAACTAGCCAACCAGTTGAATCAGCGGACCACAGACCCGTGGAGCGTTACTAGCTTGGGTCGTGGCGTTAAAGAGTTCGCCCTGAGCATCGGCCATGTACTTGCCGCCCCCGCAAGCTGGCGTGCAAGCCTAGAACCGGCGGAATGGCGCGACTTGGCTGACAGGCGGCTGCCATTGTTCCTAGCCGGGTTAGTTGCAACGGCGCTGATCAGCCTTCTACTGCGCGGCATGCTTAAACGCCGATATGCTATGCAACCGGTGCCCAGGGCATGACCAAGGCCCGGCGACTGGGTGCTGCGGTCGTGCGAATGGTGGCCGATGGCTTGATGCCAGCCCTACTGCTGATCCTGATTTTCATCTGGAGTCGTGACGTCCTTGCGGGCCATGGTTCCCCCCTTCTGTTGGATACAATTAAAGGCGCGGTCATCGCATTAGCCACATTGGCGCTTTCGCTTGCTGGGATTAGCGCTGCTGTAGCACCAAGCCGCCGCGAGTGGCGTCTCCTGCCTGTATCCAATGACGCCGCAAGTGCGATCCGTCGTCGCGTGATGGTCCTGGCGATCGTCGTTGCTGCTGATGTCTTTCTTTGGGCTGCCCTGACGAATGAAGCAAAGTCACCAGAGTTTATAACCGTCTATGCCATGCTGGCCTGCGCCGCCCGCGCCCTGGCATTGCTGCCCTTGCTGCGCGGCCGCCTTTGGCGCTTGCAGGCATTTGGCGTCACGCCATAGTCTAGCTCTCGTCGCCCGAGCCGTATTTGGATGGCGGCGCGGATTGTTGTTGGTACCGCCGCTGTAGGGTCTGTGGCCGCAGCAGGACTTGGCTATGCCGACCTAGCGCTATTCGTCGCGCGCGGGCTCACGGCCTCCCTGGTGATCATTGGCGGCCTGTTATTACTGCGTGGAGCGATCCACGAGGCGATATCCTCAGCCATGCACACAGATGCAGCGCTCAGCTGGATCGGCGTCAGCCACGACACGGCAGAGACGCTAGCGTTCTGGGTGCGCCTGCTACTTGAGCCTGTGTTTATCGCCATTGCTGTCATTCTTGTCGGACCATTCTGGGGCCTGACGCAGCAGGAAATGCTGACCCGAGCTGGAACCCTACTAAGCGGGTTCAAAGTTGGTGACGTTACGATTTCGTTCACGGCGATTGGTCTTGGGCTGCTGGTCTTTATTGTCATTCTGGCCATCATCCGCGCCATACAGCGCGCGATGCTGGCCAACCTATTGCCGCGCACCCGGTTGGATATTGGTGCGCAACACAGCCTGACAACGGGGTTTGGCTATCTCGGCGCCGTTATCGCGATCATGGTGGCGATTTCGACGCTGGGCATTGATCTCTCAAACCTCGCCATTGTCGCTGGCGCCCTATCCGTCGGCATTGGCTTTGGCTTGCAGAGTATCGTCAATAACTTTGTCTCAGGGCTTATTCTGCTTGTTGAGCGACCGGTAAAAGTTGGTGATTGGGTTGTTGTCGGCGACCGGCAGGGATTTGTGAAACGGATCGCCGTCCGCGCGACAGAGGTCGAGACCTTTGATCGATCAAGTGTGATCATTCCGAATTCGGACCTTATCTCCAGCGCTGTGATTAACCGCACCCACAAGGACCGGATTGGGCGGATCGATGTCGCCATCGGCGTCGCCTATAGCGTTGATACCCGTAAAGTCAGTGAGATGCTGGTAGAGATCGCCACCGCCCACGATGAAGTGATATCGATGCCAGAACCATTCGTGCTGTTTATGGGCTTTGGTGCCAGCAGTCTCGATTTTGAACTGCGTTGCTATACCGACCACAACATCCGGAGCCTACGGATCGCTACCGATTTACGTCACACATTCATGAACGCTTCGCGGAATCAGGCATCGAAATCCCCTTCCCATAGCGCGTTGTGCATATGGCACCTGATGCCCCTTCGGATGAAAGCCATAATCTTCAGAAAGATGATAGCGAAGGCATTACCGAAAACGCAGCAGGCGACAGCAAAACCTAACTGGAGCCTGATGTTTGGGGGCCACCTAACGGATCGCCCCCAGTATCGTCATCGCTTGCGCCAAGGATATCATCCAGATCAGCGACCAGATCGCGCAACACCGCTTCCTCTGAATCAAACCGATCCGCTTCATCTTCAACGAATGCGTCGACCTGCAGGTTCTCGGACGTAGGTTTGGCCGCCAACTGCAATTCTTCGGCTGTCGCATCCTCATCCACTGCAACGCCACCTTGGCGGCCCCAGCGATCGAGCGTGGCGTTTAAGCGGCCATGGTCTATAGGCTTCGACAGGAAGTCATCCATGCCAGCGTCCATGCAGCGCTTACGGTCCTCGACCATGGCGTTTGCCGTCATTGCGACGATGGGCGTTTTGGAAGCAACATTGTCCATGGCGCGGATCTCACGGGTCGCGTCCAGGCCGTCCATCTGCGGCATCTGCATATCCATGAAGATGACATCATATTTTTTGCGCAGAACCGCAGACAGCGCTTCCAGGCCGTTTTCTGCAATATCAACGCGATGATTACCCAGCTTCAGCATCGCCGTCGCAACCATCTGGTTGACGCGATTGTCTTCCACCAGCAGCACATCCAACGGTGCCAGGAGGCCGCTGTCATCATTGGTCGGCGGATCGATGGTCACGTCTGCCACCTCGTCCTGGTTCGGGTTCAATAGCTGCCAGGATCGCACTGGCGCCGCCACAACCCCATCGACCGCTGGCAAGGCCAGCAAGTCATCTGTATCCGCCCGTTCCTTAGAGATTACGACGATACGCCGCTCCGTGTCATGGCCCAACTTTGCGACAACAGTCACAAGGTCGTGCACGTTTAGATCTGCGCTCTCCAAAATACCAATCGTTTTGGTGCTGATTGACGGGTCATCTAAGGCCCGTAAGCCGCTTGCCGCATCATCCGCAATCAGGGCATCAGCGCCAGCATCTTCAACGGTTTTCACGATCATCTGGCGCGTTAAGCTGTCTTGGCCAATGATCAGCCAATCGCCCGTATCTTGCGGCGGTTCAATGGATTGCGCCGTATCAGCGGGCACGAAAGGTGCCTCGACCCAGAAGCAACTCCCTTCACCAGGTGCGCTCTCAACACCAATCCGGCCGCCCATCAACTCAATCAATTGCTTTGAAATGGTCAGCCCAAGCCCGGTGCCGCCATACCGTCGCGTGGTAGATGCGTCCGCTTGGGTAAATGGCGTGAACAGCTTTTCCAGAACCTCTGCCGGAATACCGATACCAGTATCCTTAACCTCGAACCGAACCGTCGTTGTACCTGTACTGGTTTGGCTGATCGCACGAGCGTTTATGGAGATGCTGCCCTCTTCTGTGAACTTGGTCGCATTGGACACAAGGTTCAGCAATATCTGACGGAGCCTATTGGCATCGCCAAGCAGCCTATCTGCTAGACCAATATCTGCATAAGCAACAACTTCCAGCTGCTTAACAGCCGCGCGAGCACCCGCGATATCCAGCACGGCATCCAGTAGACCTTTCAGGCTGAATTCTTCTGTCTCAAGCTCAATCCGCCGCGCTTCGATCTTTGAAAGATCAAGCACGTCATTAATGAGCGTCAGCAAAGCTTCGCCGGAGTTTTGGATCGTCTCGACCTGGCGGCGCTGCTCCGCCTGCATTTCGCTTTCCAGCAGCACGGACGCCATACCAAGCACGGCGTTCATTGGTGTACGGATTTCATGGCTAATCATGGCCAGGAATTCAGACTTCGCCCTATTCGCCGCCTCCGCCGCCTGGCGTGCCTCTATCAGTTCCGTCACATCGGTCCAAACGCCAACGACACCGCCTTCAGACGTTCGACGTTCATCCGAAATAATCCAACGATTACGCGTAGTTTGTTTGGTTATTGGGCCAATGTCGTTGAGGTGCTCGAACATACGTTTATCGATGAACGCTTTTCGCTCTTTGCCTGTCAACTTTCTATAATCGGCGATTGAAGACGGGATTTTTTCAAATTGCTCTCCAATCTGCAGCCTGTAGCCGTCCAGTGGAGACATCTCACTAAATGCCTTGTTGCATGCCACTAGACGATCATCAGCATCGAACAAAGCAAATGAGTTTGTCTGGGCGTCAATCGCCTGCTCAAGCCGGCGCCGCGCAGCTGCGGCTTCTTCCATCAACCGCGCGCGCTCGCCCTCCAGCTGTTTCTCATAGTCGATTGAGAACGCAGCACCGCGATAGCCCAAGAATTCGCCATTATCGTCAAAGAAGGGCACGCCACTGGTACGTAACCACCCGTCGTTACCGTCCGGCCCTGTGCGGATAAATTCAAAGTCACGGAATGGTTCATGGGCAAACATTGCCCTTTCGACTTCATCAAGCTCGGACCGTACGGCCTGCACGCCAGCCGCCATAAGGTCTCGCCGCGTTTTGCCGTAATGCCATTCAGGTTTCACGCCGGCCATCCGCTCGACGCTCTCGGTCATGAAGACAAAGCGATGCTCGGCGTCTGTCTCCCATATCCAACCTGACAGAGCCTGCGTGGTGTCATTCATGCGCTCGACCGCTAAGCCGCGCTCGCGCTCGATCAGCTCTTGGCCACGCAATAGCTTCAGTTCATAGGCCTTCCGGTCCGCAATATCGTGCCACTCGATGAGGGCAGCAGGTTGGTCGCCATAGGCAATCCGCGTTGAGGAGACCTGCACATCCAGCGGTGATCCATCCAGCCGCGTATGTCGCCATTCGAACCGCGTACTCCCATCCAGGCGAATAATCGTGGCATTCTCGCGGACACGCTCGGCGGACAATGCTCCATCTGGCTGATATTCCGGGGAAATCGCATCCATATGGAGCCCGATGATCTGCTCCTTCTGCGCCGCGCCGATAAGCGACAATGCGGCAGCATTACAGTCGACAATAACAGACTCTCTCACAATCAGGTGGCCCGTCGTGGATCGTTCGAACAGTGCCTTAAACCGTGCTTCCGCTTCGAAGCTGTCTGTGACGTCACGGAGAAGCCAAACTTCAGCCTCGTCAGCCCGATACCCGGCCCACTCCACCTGGCGTATCGAACCATCTGGTTTACGGATGGGGAAACTCAGGGAACGGGAGAAGCCTGTACGAACTTCTTCTTCGTAGGTCTCCCGCGCTGGGATTTCAGGCCTAACCGGCACCAGGCGGAACCAGTCATCCAAGCTGGTCAGCTCATCCCGTGATCGGCCCGTCATCTCCTCAACATAGGCATTGATCGTCATTTGCCCGTTTTCGACATAGACAGCACCGGCTGGCAGCAATTCCACCATGTGGGCAAGTCTACGCTCAGACGCTGCCAAGCGTTGCTCCGCGCGCCGACGCTCTGTGATGTCGTAACCAACTGTTACGAGACCGATGCTTTCCCCCGCTTCATTGAGCTGCGGGTATTTCATAATATGCAGAATGTAATCGCCAGCCGGTCGTTCGAGCTCTAGCGGTTTACCGGTTTCCAAAACAAGCCGGTCCCGAGCGTCAATGGCCCGGCCCATATCGGTTGGAATAGCGTCCGCCATCCGCTTGCCAACGCCGTCGCTGTCCTGCTCGAGGTTGAATACCTGGGCAAAACGCTTGTTGTAGATCAGTAACCTGCCA